>Ga0315328_10000567_pt1 | contig 16092 bp, 13 predicted proteins | sample M120032315metaG_FD_203462 | JGI IMG/M metagenome (GOLD analysis project Ga0315328, IMG submission 203462) | Ammonia-oxidizing marine archaeal communities from Monterey Bay, California, United States - M1 200m 32315 | ecosystem: Environmental > Aquatic > Marine > Intertidal zone | place: USA... | reverse complement strand
TACTGCTCTTGCAATATGTGAAAAGCTATCTACAGTTAATGTAGGTGTATGGGCAGAAGCCGTTAGGTTCGTTGAAGAACCAGAGAAGGCTTGCCAAGACATTGATGCACCAGATGTGGCTATCACAATTGGGCTACCAATTTGAAGTGATGGGATCAAGTTGTATGTAGTACTGTTAACGGAAAAGTCTTCGTCAGCTTGAGTGAATAGATTAAAGTCCTCATCAATTAATGTGACTGAAATCTCTTCACCAGAGTTCCATTCATCACCAACTGAAGATGAATCCATATCTAAATCAGCAAAGTGGTTTGTCATCACAACTGACACTGCACCAGAATAGTCAACGTAACCTGCGTTTCCACGTGTTGCGTCGGCATGTATGTACAGTGTTGATTGATCTGCATCATCAGCTGTACTGAACATGGAGGTATTTTCTCCACTTTCAATAATACCGATGTGAGTACCTGCTGTCAAGTCTGAAAAGTCAGCGTTGTTTCTAGTATTTAGAATATTAACTGTACCGTTACCATCTGTATCCCATATTAAATCACCTTCTGAGAACATCAAGTCACCGACTGGAACTGTTTTACTGCTCACAGCCATGTAGAATGCTTTACCATTTGTATCAAAGGCCCAATCATCTATTGATGTTGGGTCAATGTTTAATGATGGATCACCAATGGTGAGTACCACATCTGCATTATCTGGAACATTAGTTCTGTCTAGTGATTGTGTTGGATTAGTTGTATCGAAGGTAAGGGTTACCATTTCGTTAGCACCGGCTTTTTTATACTCTATTACAACTTGACCTGTTGGGTTAAAGCTGTAAGTTTGTATAAATGGCCAATATTCTGTATCTACTAAACCTATTTGACCAGTGTGACCTTTCAAAGCAGTGTTTTGGTTAAGTGTTTTTGCATCTCTTACAACGTTAATGTTTTCGTCGTAAGAAACTACAGTACCAGAACCTGTGTCATAATCACATGCAGCACCTGTTGATGTACCGGGTGTACTTCCTGATGCACCGGAACCATTTGATGTTGTTCCTGATGCAAAGAATACTGTTTGTACGCTACTAAATGCAGCGCCAGTACTAGAAGTTGCGGTAGATGCAGTTGCTTGTGTACATTGGAAACCAAAGTTTAGACCAGTATCATCTGACCAGGAGGTTTCCTGTGATTTTTGTGAATATGTTTTGTCAGCGATATATGCATACCAGCTTCCATCTGTTGCTTGTGCCATGGTAAGATCGTTACCATTAACGGTAACATCAGGCATACCATGAGCATCATCTAGAGACATGATTGCAGGATCACTAACGACTACTTCAACTACTGAAGGTCCACTGAAAGTGTTATCAAACATTGCGTTTTCTGCGGAGACAAATAATGTTTCGTTAGCGGCAGATGCTGCAGGCATCATTGAAGGTGCTGCAATAACCATACCACCAGCTAACATTATTGTCATTAATGTAAGACTAGTTAATTTACGTCCTATTTCGTTATTCATGTTATTGATATTTTTCTAAAAAATTAGTATATAATACTAATGGACGATTCGTCCACAAATACGGTATTTTTTGAAAATTTTTGTACATTATTTGATTTTTATTATAATTTTTATATTTTATGATGTAATTATCACAAATTATAGGAATAATTCAAATTTGATCGTGATTTTTTATACAAATTATTCTAATATTATGAAATAATTTATGCCTATTTTTCCATAGTTTATAAATTTTAAACTATATTTAATGAAAATGTAAGACGATGTTAGTGGAAACGATTCAAACATCTAAAAAATTGTCTCTAATAGTTTTTATTTTTACGATGACTATAGTAACTTTAACAATAATTCCGGTATTATTTCCTGCATATTACGCATCTATATTTGTAAATTCTGATCAATTTGGAGCAGGTGAAATAAGTGCATTAGAACCAGGCATTTTTTTTATTCCAGTTGTAATTTCAATTGTCTTAACTTTTTCTGTTTTTGTAATTTCAAAATTCAAATCAATAAAAATACCAAGATTTGATATTTCAAAAAGAAAATCATTAATTGGATTAATAATAATACTTGTAATTTTTTCAGTGCATGCATCTCAAGAAGTATTTGAAAAAGATCATCATGAAGATTTTGTACAAATTCAAAAGAGATTACAACAGTGGCCCCCAGATCATGTTTCATTTGAACCACATGTAAAATACATATTACTTGAAACATCTATGTTGATATTTGGAAATTATAGAATAATTCCAACTATAGCATCAGCATTACTTCTTGTTATAGTATACATGTTCACAAATAAAATTACAAATAATAAAATTGGGGGACTTGTATCTTCTGGAATAATTTTACAAAGTGATATCTTTTTATCATATTCTACTACACCAACTTATACAATATTTTGGTCTTTGTTTTATTTATCATCAGTATATATTATACTTCATAAAACATGGATACTTTCACCAGCACTATTTGTAATGTCATTGCTATCAAAACCAGTAACAGTTGCATTTTTACCAATGTCAATATTTTTTATTTTAAATACAAACATTTCAAGAAGAAGAAAAATAATTCTCCTGTCAATCACAGCAATAATGATTTTTGCGGGTGCAGCATTTATCAGTGAAGGACAAATAAAAAGTAGTTTTTGGATGGAAGGATTCGTAAAAGGATTTACAGCATTCACATATCAAATGCGTTTTGATTTAATCATCGTAGTATTACTCATACCAGTAAGTTTTGGATTATATTTAATTTCAAAGAAGAATGGAATGGCAAATAATATTTCAATATTTATTTCGGGTCTTCTAATTTTAAATCCAATATTATTATCAACAACTGCTTTTTCTAGTCAACCATATAGATGGGTTCCATTAATTATATTTGTGGCAATAGGAGCTGGAATGATGTTTGCAAAATATACTGAATCTAAAATAAATAATGAAGACGTTATAGAAAAAGTAGACAAAACTCCCAAAAACTCTAAGAAGCGATTCTCAAAAAAGTCCAAATTGCGCTAACGTGTTCATCAGGAAGCATTCGCATCCCATCATGTGAATAACTAACCATACTGTATGAATGATTATTAATTATAACCTTAAATTCAAGGGTAGATAATAATCCAGACGCGTCTGTTTGTAGTAAAGTTGGATGTTTGATTAGTTCCATTGTCGTTCCATCATAGTCGAGAAATACACTTCCAGATTCACGAGCCAAGTCATCTAACAATGGAGATACGCGATATATCTCTGAGATATGAGGTCTAGTAGATTCTATGTAACCAATTAAATTTCCATCATTATCTCTTTGAATTATTTGAACCATTACAAAAACGATATCAGCATTAACTCCTTGCCCAGGGGTTGCACCAGATTGATTTTGAATACCACCATCTCCAGCTATTGCCATAGATGTTAAAGGAATTAATGATAAAGAAAAGATCACTACTAGAAATAATTTCATATTAATTATCAAATTGTACTATATAATAAATTCTAGTTTAAGTATATTTTAAAAATTATTTAGTAATTTTAAACCTTCAGAGATTTGAAATTGAGGTGAAAAAAATAAATGTTTTTTTGCTTTTTGTATAGATGCATTACTAAATAAAATCTCACCTGAACGTGGTTTTGTAAATAAAATTTTCAAATTTTTGCCAGATTGTTTTATCATTAGTTTTGCTAAATCTAAAATACTAATAGAATGTCCAGATCCAATATTGTAAATTCCAGTAATAGTTTTGTCCAATGATAAAATTATTGCATTAATTACATCATCAATATAAATAAAATCACGTGTTTGTTTCCCATCACCAAAAATTGTTAAAGAATTATTATTACTAAGATCAGATAAAAATTTTGTAATTACTCCAGCATATTCTGGAGATTGTCCCAAACCATATACATTAAAAAGTCTTAGAATTATTGCATTAGTGTTATTTTTAGATGTAAAATTAATTATTTTATTTTCCATTTCCAATTTACTTACACCATAGGGAGATAATGGTTCAACAGGACTTGATTCATCAAGAATAGTTTGAGACAATACATTCTGATATACAGCAGCAGTGGATACTGCTATAATTTTTTTAATATTATTTTTTGAGCATGCATCTAATACATTTTGTGTTCCCTTCACATTATTATTAAAAGTGGATTCCGGATTTTTGATAGATTCAGAAACACTAATCTTGGCAGCCAAATGAATTACGACATCATATTCATTCATACTAGAAAATAATTTTGAACGATCTAAAACATCACCAAATACTATATTGACATTTTGGTTAATTGTAGAAACAAAATTTTCTCTTAAAGAATTTGAAAAATTATCATATACAGTAACATCATGATTTAATTTAAGCAATTTTTTACATAAATGAGTTCCAATAAAGCCTGTACCACCTGTTACAAAAATTCTCATTATATAAAATACTAAAAAAGTACAATAATTAAATTACTATAAAATAATTACTTTTCACGAATTAAATGAGTTATAGAAAATAAATTAATTCCATTCACAATCAAAATAGCACCAAAAATGAGACATGCTATTCCAATTAAAGTAATATTAGTTACAAGTAAACCAGATTCTGAAAAAAGTTGTAATGCCCATAAAACAAAAGATAACCCAATTCCTAAAGACATCAAACCAGGTATAACAAAAAACTGTAACGGATGTTCAATGGAAATAAATTTCAAAGTCGATACAAAAACAGATGTTCCATGAGATATAGGATTATGAGTGGATGTGTCACCAGAGTATAATACAGTAATTGGCACTTCACCAATTCTTAAATTTAGACTAGCAGCTTTGAGAAGAATTTCATTACTAATACCCATGCCAGATTCAGTAGGAATAATTCCAGAAATAGCTTTTTTCCCATATGCACGAAATCCACTTTGAGAATCAGTAATAGATTCCTTTAATGATACATTAGTTAATTTAGTTAAAACCTTGATTCCAACTTTTCTATAATTTGGAACATTTGCCACATTTTTTTCTAAAAATCTAGAACCAATACAAATATCAATAGTATCAGATCGAATTGGATTTATTATTTTCATCAAATCCTCAATTCTATGTTGACCATCTGCATCCATAGTTACTAAAATATCAGAATCAATCTCTCTAGCTTTTATGAAAATATCTTTAATAGCAGATCCATATCCTGTATTTTTTGAATGTGTAATTATTTCGACATCTAATGATTTTGCAATTTTATTCGTATCATCAGTAGAGGCATCATCACATACTATTATTGAAGGGGTTATTTCTTTAATCTGCTCAATTATTTTTGCAATATTTTTTTGTTCATTGTATGCAGGAATTCCTACGGTAATCTTCAAGTAAAATCACTTTGTATCTTTTTTGAGCATCATATATCCATTATAATACATTTTCAAATCTTTAATGGATCTAATTTTTAACATTTTTTGGAAAATATATGATGGTCTAAAATAGTATTCATGATATGCTTTTTTGGCCCATGCTGCTAAATCATCAGCTGAAAGAGTTTGTGTAGTTAGTATAGGAGCTTGAACACCACCAGAACCAATTCCAGAATAAACAAACTTATCCCAAGTATCATCTAATTGAATCATTCCAGATTTTACTGCTTCATCATACAACTTATTTCCAGGAAATGGCATGGTTATAGCAAATTGTGCATAAGTACAGTTTAATTTTTTTGCAAAATCAATTGTTTTACGTATTGTTTCAGGAGTTTCTTTTGGTAATCCAATCATGTAGTATCCTACAGTTTCAATTTTTGCATTGTGTGTCCATTTTACAGCATCTTCAGCTTGCTTTAGTGTAGCAGTTCCTCCTTTGATTTCATGAATAAATTCACCATGCTCAATTCCATAAGACATCATTCTGCATCCAGCTTTTTTCATGGCATAAAGCATTTCTTGATCTACTAAATCAACTCTAGTTTCAGCATCCCATATTAAATTAAATCCAAGATTTTCAGGAGTCATGGCATCTAATAATTTCATAGTAGCTTTTCGATTAAGGGACATTACATCATCATAAAATGTGAGTTCTTCTATTCCATATTCTGAATGTAGATATTTTATGTGATCAACAACATATTCTGGTGATTGATTTCTGAATTGTAATCCAAAACTATTTTCTCTATTACAATAATTACAAAAGAAAGGACAACCTCTACTCCACATAATGCTAGACCATTTTCTTCCAGTACTTTTTGGTGGATGTGGATGATAGCCATCAGGGAAATTAGGTATTTTATGATATGCAGGATATGGTAAGTCATCCATATTTTTAATGTAAGAACGTGGTTTTGTTGGAACTATTTTACCATCTTTTCTAATGAATAATCCTGCAATATCTTCTAGAGGGTTTCCTAATACAAGTTCTTCAATTTGTTCTTCGCTTTCATCATATGAAATTACATCAAGAGCAGGACATTTCTTTAATGTTATATCAGCTAAAACGGCATGTGGTCCTCCTAAAACTGTTAAAATATTTGGATTAACTTCCTTTACAGCTGTTGCAGCTTCTAATGCAGGGTTTGCAAATGGAGTAAAAGCTGAAAATCCTACAAAATCAGGATTGTGTTGTTTAACTGCCATTTTTACATCGTAAACATAATTTTCGGAAAAATTACCATCCAAAATATCTAATACATTAACATCTGGAAGTCGCTCTAAAACACCTGCCAGAAATGCCAAACCTAATGGTGGTTGTGGATGAGGATCAGCATCAGCACCACCTTGTAATGCATTTGAACCTGTAGGTGGACGAGTCAATAAAATTTGTTTATATTTCAATATCGCTAATCTAATTAAATTATATTTAAACTACTGCCATCAATTAATAGTAAATAGAGTAGAAATTATTAGGAAATGTATTAACTTAGATAATTTTCATGGTCACAGAACAACTAAATGGAAATTTTGTTGGAGATAAAATAATGAAAATACTAATAATCCATGAAATTGATTGGATAGAAAAAGTAGTTTTTGAGCCCCATCATTTAGCTGAACTTTTCTCTATACAAGGACATGATGTATTTGTAATTGATTGTGCTCAACCAAATTCAAAAGATCATAATAAAGCTAAATCTACAAGAATCATTTCAAATTATTCTAGAGTATATAAAAATTCAAACATTACACTTGTTAGACCACCTGCATTACTAATTAAAGGACTTAATAGAATTACACATTTTTTTTCATGTAAAAAAATAATTGAGAAAATAATCCTAGAAGAAGAAATTGAGAAAATTTTCTTATATGGTTCAATTACAAATGGTATTCAAACAATTCAGGTTGCACAAGAAAAAAATATTCCAGTTGTTTATAGATTGCTAGATATTTCTCATGGTTTGATAAATATTCCAATAGTAAAACAAATTGCAAAAAAAATAGAAAGTAAAGTTATCAGTAACGCAAATCTTGTATTAACTACAACAAAGGATCTTAAACGTTATGCAATAGAGATGAATGCAAAACAAAAAAATGTAGAAATGTTTCCATTAGGAATAAATATTAAAGATTTCAAACCTTTAGAAAAATCATCAGAATTAAAAAAAGAATTAGAAATTAAAGAAATAGATAAAGTAATAATTTTTGTTGGAACTATCTACAAGTTTGCAGGGATTGAAACAATAATCAATAAGTTTTCAGTATTTCAAGAAAATACTAAATTTATCATCATAGGTGGAGGTCCAGATTTTAATAGAATAAAATCACTAGTACAATCAAAAAAATTAGAAAAAAATATAATTTTATTAGGATTCATATCTCAAAATATTATTTCAAAATATATTGCATTAGCAGATATTTGTGTCAATCCATTTGAAATTAATCAGGTAACAGACAGGATTTTACCAACAAAGATTTTAGAATATTTAGCATGTAAAAAACCAGTTTTATCAACTCCCTTAAATGGAACAAAAGAAATTTTGCTAGATGAAGAATATGGAATAATCTATTCAACCCAAAATGATTTTGTGGTAAAATTATCAAAATTATTAGAAGATAAATTAAAATTAAATGAAATAGGTGAAAAAGGATTTGAATATGTGACTAAAAATCATGATTGGGAAATTTTATCTAAACAGATAATTGAAAAATTAAAGAATGTAAAATAATTAAAAAAATATTATACAACCCATTGAAGTTTCTTCATGAGTGATTTTAATTCTTCAACACTAAGAAGAGGAATAGTTCCAGAACCATATTCTGGAATCTTTGTAGATTTTGTAACATAATTTTTATCAATTAGAGATTCTCGTTTAATCACAAAATGATCTTTTTTCTCTGAAACATGTCGCATTTCTTCGTTTGAAACTAGTATCTCATCAATTTTTTCCCCTGCGCGAATTCCAATGTATTTTAGAGGATAGTTTTTCTTACCGGTTTTCAGTTCAGCATAAGCACGTGCAAGATTAACCATTTTTGTTGCAGGTGCTTTTTTAACAAAAATATCTCCATTTTTCCCAAACTTTAAAGAATAAAAAACTAAATCAATTGCTTCATGAAGAGTAAGAACAAATCTTGTCATATCAGGATGAGTGATCGGTAAAGGTTTGTTTTGTTCTAGTCGTTTATCCCATAAAGGAATTACACTACCTCTACTTCCTAAAACATTACCATATCTTACACAACAAAATGTTGTTTTATCTTTAGTTATTTCATCAGAAAGAATTAATTTTTCTTGTAATGCTTTAGTCATTCCCATTGCATTAACTGGTTTAACAGCTTTATCAGTACTTACTGCAATAACTTTATTCACCTTACGTGCAACTGCTGCAGTTACAACATTATATGCACCAATAATATTTGTTTTTACAGCTTCATATGGATGAGCTTCAACTGAAGGAACTTGTTTTAGAGCAGCAGCATGAAAAATAATATTCATGTCTTTAGTAACAGAATAAATTCTATCATAATCTCTAACATCACCAATGACAAATTGAATTTTATCTAAAATTGGATGTTCTAAAAATTCTTGTTTTAAATTATGTTGTTTATCCTCATCCCTACTAAATATTCGAATTAACTTTGGTTTGTATTGCATTAGTTCAATAATCATTTGATGACCAAAACTTCCAGTACCTCCTGTAATCAGAATATTTTTGTTATTAAGAACTGATGAATAATTCAATTAAAAGTTAAAAGTTATTTGAATTAATAAGTTTATTTTGAGTTAGAAAAAATTCATCAGAATGTTCAAACAATGATGAGAATATTTTAAATTCTACTAAAAAACAGTGGTTTTATGAAAATAATATCAATTTTTGGTACACGTCCTGAAATCATTAGATTAAGTAGGATTTTTCCATTATTAGATAAAAATTTTCAGCATATTATGGTGAATACAAATCAAAACTTTACACCAGAATTAAATTCAGTATTTTTTTCAGAATTAAAGATTAGAAAGCCAGATTATAATTTAAAAATTAAAACAGGCCAATTTGGTGTAGAGATTGCAGAAATTATTTCACAAACTGAAAAAATCATAATTAAAGAAAAACCAGATGCTGTGCTTATTTTAGGCGATACAAATAGCGGTCTTTCAGCAATAGTTGCTGCACATTATGGAATTAAAATTATTCATTTAGAAGCAGGAATGAGAGCATATGATTTTAGAATGCCTGAGGATAAAAATAGAACATTAATAGATCATTTATCATCCATACTTCTTCCATATACAAATTATTCAAGAGAAAACTTAATTCGTGAAAATATTCATCCAAGTAAAATTTACGTTGTTGGAAATCCAATTATTGAGGTAATAGATCATTTTATGCCAAAAATTGAGAAAAGTAAAATTTTAGAAAAAATGAAATTAAAAGAAAAAGAGTATGTTTTAGTTACTGCACATAGAAGTGAGAATGTTGATGATGAAGATAATTTAAAGAAAATATTATCAAGTTTAGAAAAAATTAATAAAAAATTTAAAAAGAGAATCATATATCCAATGCATCCAAGAACGTTAAGTAAAATAAAAAAAATAAAAATCCCAAAATCAATTGAAATAATCAAATCGTTAGGATTTTTTGATTTTACAAAATTAGAAAAAAATGCTTTTTGTTTAATTACAGATTCAGGAACAGTTCCAGAAGAATCATTTTATTTTAAAGTACCAAGTATAACAATTCGAGAAACTACAGAAAGACCAGAATTTATTGAAGCTGGTTTTAATATTCTTGCAGGATTAGAATCAGATGATATTCTAAGAGCTATTAGTATAATTACATCTACGAAGATAAAAAGTGAGTGGAATTTTAATTTTGGAGATGGTCAAACATCTACAAAAGTACTCAATATAATATCAGGTAAATTTAACCGAATGAAACATTTGGAATGAGTTCTATTTTTAAGAAAAATATGGTTATAGGAATTATCGTATAATGGTTGTATTAATTACTGGTGGTTCTGGTGCTCTTGGAATAGAATTACAAAAAATATTTCCCAAAAATATTTCACCTACACATAAAGAACTAGATATTACAAATAAAGAGCAAGTAAAAAAAATATTTCAACAGAATGAAATTGATACTATTATTCATACTGCCGCAATTACTAAAATCCGAATATGTGAAGAAAATAAATCATTAGCATGGAGTGTAAATGTTCAAGGTACTAAAAATCTCATTGAGGAGATAAATAATTTAGAATCAAATATCAATTTTGTATATGTCAGTACTGCATGTGTATTTGATGGACATATAGGAATGTACACAGAAAAATCTATACCATATCCTGAAAATTTTTATTCATTAACAAAACTTTTGGGAGAATTTGAAGTGAATAGATTACCAAATACCACAATTATTAGAACAAATTTTGTTCCAAGAAAACCATGGCCTTATGAAAAAGCATTTACTGACAGATTTGGAACATATTTGTTTGCAGATCAAGTAGCAAATGGGATTCAAGAGGTCATTAATGAAAAATTTACAGGTATAGTGCACATTGTAGGAGATAAAAAAATGTCTTTGTTTGAATTAGCTCAAATAACAACTCCTGGAATTGAGCCGATGACAATTAATGAATATTCAGGACCACCACTTACAATGGATATGAGTTTAGATACTGAAAGATTGAAAAAATACAAAATAAGTAATTAGAAAATAACTTATTGAAATCTAAATAATGATAATGTAAAATTTTAAAAAGTTATGATTCATGATTGATTGATTTAATTTTTTTTATGTGCTCAAGTGCCAATATATCAAATTCATGTGTATATTCTTCTAAAAATTCCTTCATCTTCCTTTCAGAAATTGGGGCATTATCTACAAATCCACCTTTTCCAAATATTTTTGCTGCAAGTGTTCCTAAGTAAAAAAGATCAGATGAAAATGTAGATTTTTTTAGATTATTTACATAATGATTTAATTCTATTAAATCAACTTTTGAATTCAAACATTTTTTGATAAGTACAGGTAATTCATCTAAATTATTTGTTGTGAAAATACATGACATTAAAGAGCAATTTAATTCAGTTAAAGAAACAGATGGTTTGTTATAAAATAAAGCATCAATAGCAGTAGTACCTGCAATTGTACAAATCATTTTTGAATTCTGAATTAACTTTTCATTTGATACTGAGGGATGAATAAATTTAACATTATGCATACCAAGAATTTCTTTATAAAATTTTAAATCTCGCCATCCAAATGATTTCATTTCAGGATGTTCTTTTACCAACAAATTGATATTTACAGGTAAAGACTGAGAGATATTTTTTATTACATTAAGTTGATTAGAATAGTATTCTCCACTTCTTAGAATTGTTCTTTCAGGTTCATAATGAAGAGGAAAATAAACATATGGAATATTCTCAATTGATGTTATTGTATTTTTATTAAGAAAACTAAGTTTGAAAAAAGAATTTATCAATAATTTTATTCTCGTAATAACTGTAGTCCAAGGAGTTTTTCCAAAATCTCGGTAATTATTGATATTAGACTTGGCAAATATAGAAAATAATGAAAATAGGAGACTAATTTTTTCTCCAATCTCTGACTTTTGTAATGGAAATACACGTTTACGAATTTTTGTATATTCTTTACCAATCTCTCTCAATTCTCCAAAAGTCTTAATTTTAAGATCTTTATCTATATGCTCTAAAGAAACAATGGGATTAATTTTCTCAGATACAATCCATCTATTTCCAAGTCTTGCAGATGATAAAACTAAAACTTTAATATTTTTTGCTTTACAGATTTCATGAAATAGTTCAATGTCTTGAAATTCAGGGGTACGAATAATTACATAATCAGGATTTAATTCATCTAACATTTGGTCATAAAAATTCAATTCTTGTTCAAGTAATGAAAATATTTCTTCATCTGAAAATTTATGATAAAAATTATATTTATAAAAAAATCTATCACCATAAATTATTTTGTTCAATGACAAAGAAAATTTTTCTTCAAAGAATTTTAATTTTTCAATATTTAATTTATGATTATTCAGATTAAGATTATCTCTAAGATTCCAAGTTTTTTTAAATTTAATTAGTTTTTGATTATTAAAAAATAATTTCTGTTGTGGACTACATACAATTAACGCATATGGATCGCAATCATATTTTTCAATTAGTGCTTTTGCAATTCCAAATTGAATTTGATATGATTCCATCCAAAATAATATTTTATCTTTTTTTTTATTCAATTTAATTTTTGGTAAGAAATAATCAAATCAGCGATTTCTCTTAAAACACCTTCTCCTCCTTTTAATTTACAAATATAATTAGAATTTTTTTTAATTATTGAAATTGCATCTTTAGGACTAGCAGATAAACCTACTTGTTTTAATATCGCTAAATCATTAATATCATCACCGATATATGCAATATTATTTTTTTCAACTTTGTACTTTTTACATATTTTAGATAAAAGTAATTCTTTTTGTTTAATTCCAATAAAAATATCTTTAATCAATAATTTCTTTGCGCGACTAATTGCAATTTTTGAATTTTCTCCAGTAATAATCACTACAGGGATTTTAAAATTACGTAATAATGCAACGCCCATTCCATCACGGGTATTAAATTTTTTTAGCATTTCACCATTTTCAGAATAAAACATTCCACCATCTGTTAAAACACCATCAACATCAGTTATTACTAATTTTACTTTAAGGCATTTTTTCTTTAAAGTATTATTTTTTTCAGTCATACTATAATTTAGTAAACAGATTATCAGCCTTTATAAAACTAAAAAAACAATATATGGCAAAATTGAAATATGAATTCAATGAATGTGAAAAAAATTTTGCTTATTGGTTGTGGAGAAATTGGGAGTAGGCATCTTCAGGCTCTAGCAAAAATAGACATACCTGTAAAAATTTGGGTTGTTGATCCAGATTCAAATTCATTGAAAACAGCCAAAAAAAGATTTGAAGAAATTGCACCAAATACAAATATTCAATTAATTAAATTTGAACAAAAATTTCCAAATGATTTAGAAGAAATAGATTTATCCATCATATCAACTACATCAAAAATTAGATTTTTTGTGCTAAAACAAATTGTTGAAAAAATATCATGTAAAAATATTATATTTGAAAAAATTCTCTTTCAGATTGAAGAACATTTTACAGAAGCAGAAAAAATCATTAAAGATAAAGAAATAAAATGTTGGGTTAATAATTTTAGAAGAGAAGAAGCATATTGGAAAGATATAAAAAAATATTTCTCCAATAAAGGAAATTTTAGATTATACTATGGAAAATCAGATTGGCGATTATGTACAAATGTAATACACATAATGGATTTAATTGAATGGTTATCAAATGAAAAGATAATAAAAATAGATTGTTCATTGTTAGATAAAAAAATTTATGAATCAAAAAGATCAGGATTCATTGAATTAACAGGAATAATTACTGGAAAAACATCAAATAATGGAACATTTGAATTGCATGCAGTAAAAGATATTCCAGATATTGAAGTTAAATTTGAAATATCAAATCAAAATACACGTTTGCATGTCAATGAAGCAAATGGTGAGGGAATTTTGATGAGGAAAGAAAATAATTGGAAACCAGAAAAACATAAAGTGAAAATACGTTTTCAGAGTGATAGAACACAAGAAGTAGTTAAAGCAATATTAGAAACAGGTAATTGTAATTTACCAACATTTAATGAATCATCAAATACACATAAACCACTACTAAAAAGCATAATGAAACATATAAACAAAATCTCAAATATAAGATATGACTCTTGTCCAATAACATAGGTGAATGTAATTGCAAAAAATAGCTATTATAGGAACATCACCCATAGTTTCATTTCATATCAAAGCATTAAGAGAAGTAGGTTTAGTTCCTACAGTAATTGCATCATCCAATTTGAATTCAAAAACAATTGAAAATTTTGCTATGGAAAATAAAATTTCAAAATATTATTTAAACTGGAAAAAAATGTTAAGTGAGGAAGTATTTGATGGGATATTAATTGCATCTAGAATAGAATCAACTATAGAAATTTTAAAAGAATCAATTAAATATAATGTTCCAATATTAGTTGAAAAACCAGTAAGTTTTGATTCAGATTTAGTACAAAAGATTATTGAAATTGCACATGATAAAATTATGGTAGGGTATAATCGACGATTTTATAAAACAATAAAATATGCTAAAAAAATAGTTGATGAAAAAAAGGAATTTATTTTAGCATCAATGATTACTCCAGAAACTTCAACAATTAAAAAATTTTTTGATAATACTTCTCATAGCATAGATATGCTACGTTTTATTTTTGGAGAAATTAATATAGAATTTGTAAAAAAAATTATCTTTGAAGATCAAATTAGAGGAGTTGTGGCTACATTTTCAACAAAACAAAATGATACAATACAATTTACAGGCAATTGGGGAACATCAGATAATTTTTCATTATCAATATACATAGGAAAAAAGAAATTAGAATTAAGACCATTTGAGGAATTAAATATATTTGAAGGAATGAATATTGTTGAACCCACAAATGAATCACCTATTAGAAAATATATTCCAAAAATGTTAGAATCTGTAAAATTAGAAGAGATAGATGGTATAATAAAACCAGGATTTTATCAACAAGCACAAGAATTTGCACAGATGGTCAATACAGGTACTAAATCAAAAAATACATCAACACTGATAGATGCTAAAAAAACATTAGAGATTTGTGAAAAATTAGTTGGAAAATATATTGAATAAAATATAATCTATTAATTTGATGAACTACATTAGTCGTTGTCTTAATTTATTTTTTATAGGAATCTCAGAATCCCAAATACGTTTTTTACCATCACCTAAAATTAGTTCAATACTACGAACATCTCTTACCATTCTTTTTAATGCAGGTGGTTCTAATGATGCAGCTTGATCAGAACCAGCTAAAGTTCTATCAATAGTTATGTGTCGCTCAATTGATGATGCATTCAACAAAGCTGCAATTACTGAAACCAAATAAGCACCTTTTTCATGTCCACTATATCCAACATTACATTTGAATTTTTTCCTTAATTGATCAATGACTCTAATATTAGCTTCTTTTGTTTCCATTGGATAAGTACTATTAGAATGCATTAATTCAAAAGGACATTTATATTTTCTAAAAATTTTAACTGCTTCAGAAATTTCTTTTAATGTGCTCATTCCTGTACTGATAAAAGTATGTTTTCCTTCTTCAGCAATTAATTTTAGTAGTTTATGATGTGTTAGCATTGCTGATGCTACTTTATTATACGGTGTATGGAATTTTCTCATTTGTTTTTGACTAAAAGTATCCCAACAAGAAACAAACCATACAATATTATTTAAAAAACAATATTCATCTATTTCTTTATATTGTTTTTCTGAAAATTCTAATCCTAACTTTTGTTGTCTTTGAGTTGTACCCCATATACTATCTCTTTTAGAAGCAAGAAATGTTTTTGAATATACTTTGTCTATATTTCTTTTTTGAAATTTTACTGCATCACAACCCGCACTAACTGCTACATCAATTAGCTTTTTTGCAATTTTTAAATCTCCATTATGATTTATCCCAATTTCTGCAATTATAAACACCATAACAATCAAAAATTTGCATATCTTAAATTCT
>Ga0315328_10000559_pt1 | contig 16202 bp, 20 predicted proteins | sample M120032315metaG_FD_203462 | JGI IMG/M metagenome (GOLD analysis project Ga0315328, IMG submission 203462) | Ammonia-oxidizing marine archaeal communities from Monterey Bay, California, United States - M1 200m 32315 | ecosystem: Environmental > Aquatic > Marine > Intertidal zone | place: USA... | reverse complement strand
TGCTCACTTCAGATTAGCCAATGATAGTAATATGTTACCGTATGGTAAGTCAATGGTAGAAAGTGCTCGTAAAGTTTGGAAACAAATTACATTGATGGAAGATGCTATGTTGATTCACAGAATCATGAGAGCACCAGAGAAGAGAGTATTTAAAGTTGATATTGGAAACATTCCACCAAATGAAGTTGATAATTATATGCAACGAATAATCAACAAGATGAAGAAGACACCTTTTATGGATGACAATACTGGTGATTATAATTTGAAATTTAACATACAGAATCTAACAGAAGATTTCTTTATGCCAGTTCGTGGTGGTGATAGTGGAACATCAATTGAATCATTACCAGGAATGCAATATGAAACTACAGAAGACATTGAGTATTTAAAAAATCGTATGTTAGCAGCTTTAAGAATACCAAAAGCATTCTTAGGATATGAAGAAAGTCTTGGTAGTAAAGCAACACTTGCCGCAGAAGATGTTAGATTTGCAAGAACAATTGAGAGAATTCAAAGAATTGTAACAAGTGAATTGACGAAGATTGCAGTTGTTCATTTATACGCACAAGGATATACAGATGAAGAATTAGTAAACTTTGAATTGAAATTAACTAATCCATCTACAATTTATGAACAAGAGAAGATTGAATTGTGGAGTAATAAAGTTAATTTAGCTCGTGATGTAAAAGACAATAGTTTAATGTCAAGTGATTGGGTGTATAAAAATATTTTCAATTTTACATCAAAAGAACAAGAACAACTTGAAAAAGAATTAGTGGATGATCAAAAAACTAAATTTAGATATTCACAAATAGAACAAGAAGGTAATGATCCTGCAGCTAGTGGTGATTCAGTTGGAACACCAAGTGATATGGCTGCAATTGGATTGGGAGCCGATGATGAGGCAGAACCACCTGAAACATTAGCAGGTTCTATCTTTGATGATGAAGGTGGGGCACCTGAAGGTGGATTTGAGGGTGCAGGAAGACCAAAAGAAGTAACTAAATATGGTAAAGATGGTAGTGCAAGAGGACGAGATCCACTTGGTAGACCAAAAATACCTATGGCTTTAGCTCATTTTGATAGATTAAAAAAATCTTTTGGGAGTAAAGCGAGAGAAATATTAAAAGAAACAATTGAAAGTGAAGAAATAGATAAAGAATATAAAGATTTTACGGAAGATAAATAACGATTATTTGAAGTTTTTATATTTATTTATGTATAAACTTATCATGAATGGAGTGTTTGATGAATTATAACAAGAAGCACAGTAAAATAAAAAATACTGGAATTCTTTTCGAATTGCTGACTCGCCAAATAACTGTTGATGTACTAAATGATACAAAAGACAGTAAGGCAGTTAGTATTTTAAAAGAAACATTTAAACCAAATACAGAACTTGGTAAAGAGTATGAACTTTACAAGATTTTGTCAGAAAAGACATATAAAACTACTGAGCAAGCAAATATTTTGCTTTCAGCAGTAATAAAAAGTCGTAGGCATTTATCAAATCGTAAATTACGAAATGAAAAATATAATTTGATTAAAACGGTTAAAGAAAGTTATAACGCTGCTGACTTTTTCAATACACGAATACCAGGATATAAACTTTTGGCTTCAATTTACAATGTATTTGAAGGTGAATCTTTAAAAGAGAAAATATCTCCTGTAGAAGAAACTGATAGTAAAGTAACAATTATAGAGAACATCACTAAAGTCAGACGCACTAAGAGGGTTAAAGATGGTGTTCAAGAGGACTTAAATAAACAAGATAAAGATTTAAGGTTGTTAACTTATCAACTATTGGTTGATAAATTCAACAAAAAGTACAGCACTCTAAATGAAAATCAGAGAAATTTGCTTAAAGAGTATATAAATAATTTATCAAACACTAACTCTTTGCGCGAATTCATAGATACTGAAGTTATTAAAATTAAAAAAACCTTAAAATCACACTTACGAAAAGTTGATGATAAGATTACTAAAATTAAATTAACCGAAGCAATAACTCATACAGATACTGCAACAAAAGGAATTCATGTAAAAGATTCTAATGTTGTTTCATTGATGAGATATTATGAATTGGTAGGGGAGTTAGATAATGTCCATAAAAATAAATAGAAAAAAGTTTACGGAATTACTTCGTACTTTAATTAAAAAAGAAATAAAAGAAGCCTCAACAACTGCAACCGCTGGTGGAGAATATGATACACCAAACGCATTTCAATCTAAAGGTAATGAAAAAAGAAAAAAGATTGCAAAGACAGGAACAGATTTTAAAGTTGTAGAGGGAAAGTGGGCAGTTACTGTTGATGGTGTAGGTAAAATTATTGTAGATGCACAAGGTAAAGGACAAGCAAAAACAGTTGTTGCTAGAAGTTTGAAAAAAGGTATGAAGGGTATTACAAAAGTATCACGAGTACAAACTGCATTCGGTAAACAACTTGATAAGAAAACCGAAATAAAAGAAGCTCGGTATACAAAATATCGTAACGATGAATCCTTAACACCAAAACAAAAGATTGGCCGTTCAATGAGAGAAGTTCGTAATTCATTAAGTGGATTAAGTAAGTTAATCGATATGAATGTTAAATTAAAAAATGAGTTAAAGATAGATTCAAAATCATATTGGAAGAACACACATAAAGCAATGAGTAAAATTTCAGAACGATTGGTTAAATTAGCTAATAAAGTTGGGAAATTACAATGAAACAAAACGACAAATATTTAAAAGAAGGACTTGATATTCTGAATAGAGACTTTGGTTCACCATTAGTTACTCTTGAAGATACAATGAAAGCTCACAAATTAAAAAAAGAAGGTGGGCCAGGAAGTGGACGACCAACCAAAGATGGTTCAGCAAAAGATATCGAAAAGAAAGCTATGAAAGCTGCTGATGATGCAAACGCTAAAATGGACAGAGATGAAAAAGAAATGGAACGAAAAGCTAAAGAACAGGCGTTCAAAGATATGGAAAACGAATCTATAACAGAAGGCCCCGATGATGTAAAATTTGCAAAAAGAGCTTTATCAAAAATAGTAAAAACTGAACAAAAATTTAGAAAACAAATGTATGATTTAGAACAAGTATTTCTTCAAGACCCCAATTCAACAAATAAGGCATTGGCTAAAGAAATAAAAAAGTCTTATAAATCTGGGGTAACAGCATATATGAGAGATAGTGTTCTAATGGTCAAGAGGATGAAATAAAATGAGAGAACTATTAGTAGATTACATTCCGTTTGAAGTATCAAAGCACCAAGTTAACGAATCATTAAAAGAAAATGATGGTAAGTTGGTAGTTAAAGGAGTATTACAAAGGGCAGATGCAAAGAACCAAAATGGTAGAGTGTATCCGAAAGATATTTTAACAAGAGAAGCAAAGAATTACTCTGAGGGATATGTTAAACAAAAAAGAGCACTTGGTGAATTAGACCACCCAGATAGTTCAGTAGTAAATTTACAGAATGTATCTCACAATATTACTGAGATGCATTTTGAAGGTGATAATCTATTGGGAACAGTAGAAATATTAACTACACCAAGTGGAAATATTTTAAGAGAATTATTTAAAAATGGAATAAAATTAGGAATCAGTTCTCGTGGAATGGGTTCTGTAGAGGCAGTGCATGAAGATGATAATGACCAACCAATGTTAAAGGTAGGGAAAGATTTTGAATTAATAGCATTTGACTTCGTATCAAATCCATCTACACACGGTGCATTTATGTATCCATTGAGTGAGAATGTTGATAAAACTCAAGGTAGAACTTGTGGTTCGTATTGTAAAGCTGAAGATATAATTAATAAAATAATCCGAGGCGAATAACATGCCTGCCAAATCTAAAGCCCAACAACGATTCATGGGAATGGTTCATGCGGTTCAGAAAGGTGAACTCTCACCATCCAAAGTTTCTGATAAAGTTAAAGATGTTGCCGATAATATGTCTGATTCAGATGCAGAAGATTTTGCATCTACTAAACATAAAGGTAAACCAGAAAAAGTCGCAAAAGAAGTAATCAGAAAAATTCGTGAAGTACTTAAACCAATTGTAAGAGAGAGTTATGCAAGTATGTTTGGTGAGTTCACAAAAGATATGAGATCATCTTATGAGGTTCAGGCAGCAAAAGAATTGGCAGATGAATATGATATCGGTAAAGTATTGTATGTATTTAGAACAAATCCAAGAGCGTTTGATAAAGCAATTAAAGATAAAATGAAAGAAATGAAAACATTTAATAAGGCTAAAAAATTAAAAGAAGCAGTCAAAGACCCGAAACTTAAAGTTGGACAAAAGATTAGACACAAGAATGACCCACGAAAATTATATACATTGAAAAAAATTACACATGGTAATCGTGGAATACCTGAAGACCCAGCAGGAACAAGTTATATGTTTGTTGCACCAGGTAATAGAAAAGAATTTCATACAAAGAAAACTTGGGCTCAAGCATTAAAGAAGAAATGGATTATACCTGAAGGTAAAAGAGCAACTAAAGGTTTTCAAAAAGCATTTAAAACTCGTAAATCATTTCTTGAAGCAATGTCAGACTTCAGAAAGAAGTTGGGTGATATGGGAACAGACCCAAAGATATTTAAATTAGAGGGTGAACTATATAAATTTGAAGTAGAGTTTCAAAAGAAATCAGCAAAACTATTTGATTTTATGAATAAACTTTCAAAGAGTCCTATAACTGAAGGTAAGATAAACGAAATAGATTATGAAAATGTATTTGCTGATATTGGTGATAAGTTACATTCTTTTCAAACAAAAGTTGTTAAACCAGGTATGAGAGTTTATAATAAAGGTAAAGCAAAATTTTATATGAGAGACCTTTATAAGAGTCTTGAAAAGTGTGTTGATTTATGTGATATGATGAATTTAGCGGCAAACGAATCAGTAAAAGAAGCTAAAATCTTTTCCGATGATTGGAATTTAACTAAAAGAGTAACATCAAATTTTATTAAACAGAATCTTAAATCAGTAGACAATTCTATAAAAAAGAAAGATGGAGAAGGATTGAGATTTCATCTTAACCAAATAATTAAAGGAATTCAAAACGCAAAGAGAGCATTAAAACTTGAATCCGTAAATGAAGAAATTGCTAAAGGAAAAGGTGTTCAAAAGATTTTTGATATACAAAAAAGTGGTTATGGAAAACTCGGTGGTAGAATGGTAGACCAATTAAGTGCTGGATTATTCACACAATTGTATGATAAAGCACCAGATAATATAAAAGAAAAAATGAACAAAATGAATGAAAAAAGACTTTACATTGTAATTGGTAAAATGTGGAATAAGTTCGGTAAAAATGTGAGGTTAAGTTCATGATAAAATTAAAAGATATAATTAAAGAATCAAAGGTATCGTATTTAACTGAAGCTTTTAAAAGTAAACTATTAAGAAAATTTTCTATGAATAATAGAGGTTCGTTGGACAGAGATTTATATAGTTACTTAGCAAAACAAGGTTTACAAGCAAGTAAGATTGAAGATAACCAAATTACAAAACAATCTAACTTACCTGGTAAGGGTGTTGCAATTGCAGTAGCAAGTAAGAAAGTAACTCTTCGAGCAAAAGGTAATAGATATTGGGAATCTAATTTAGAAATAGATAAGGGAACAATCGTAAGTGTATTCAAAGATGGTAAATCATTATGGTATACAAAATCTTGGAGAAGTAAAGATATTCAAGTAAAAAATCCTACAGCTTGGGGTTCTGAAGATATGAAAACATTCGGTTTAAATAAATACGGATGGCAAAGTCCAGCATCAGTTAAAAAAATAGATGGTATTCAATTTTATAAAATTTCACTTGAAGAAGATTTACCTTACATGGGTGCTTCAAAATTAAGAAAATTAAGAGCAGATGTTAAAGATGGTTCTTGGACATGGAGAACTGATAAAGATTTTAAACAAGAAAATGAAAGAAGATATGAAGATGCATTAAAAAATATCTACAATGACCCAGCAAAAGTAAAAAGTGTAATTATGAAAACAAAAGATTATGCTAATAAACTAATTGTTGGATTAGTGGGTGGTAAACCAAATGCACATTCTGATAAAATAATGGCTGGTAAAAAGTTAGACCCTAAAGATGAGGGTGATGTAATGAGAGCATTAAGTGATATCACAACTGCTATGAATAAGTTTTATGAAAAGATAGATTCTTATCATATGGATTTAAAAAGAGATATAGCAGATAAAAAGAGAGATCCTGATAATGAATATGTAGGATTCAACGCACAAAGCGTAGGAAAACAAATTGGTAGTATGTCCAATACTATTACTTCAGGTGCTTTCGCAAGGATTTGGTAAAGAGGAAAATACAATGAATTTAAAAGAAGAATTTAAACGAATAGGTGGTGGTAAAATAAATACCAAATCTCTCAACGAAGGTAGTACAGGCTGGAAACTTTATCGTGCAGCTAATATTGATTCTAAGTTGTGGAGAGAAATGAAATATGATTTGAGAGACCAGTTTAATGAGTTAGTAAAGATTGGCCAAGATTATGGAGTGTTTCAAAACGCTCAAGGTACTTCAAAAGTGTTAAAACAAATTAAAAAACTAATGGATAAAATCTAATGATTAAATTAAAAAACATATTACAAGAAAAGAAAGAAGCTAGTAAAGTTAATATTGATAAACTTGCAAAGTTTACTGATAGGAATTATCATACAGAGGCTAGAATATTTCTTGCACAAATGTTGAGAAATAAAAAGTTAGTACAAATGTATGAACATCTTGATGCTCTACATATGTTTTTTAGGGATATCAATGATTTAAAAGATGCTCGTAATCGATTAGATAAGATGTTATTCAAACAAGCAGAAAAAGAATTTAGTAATTTTAAAGATATTAATAGTGCATTCTAATGATTAAGTTAAAAGATTTAATAACAGAAGTAAAACCAGGCGATATATATAAAAATAGAGATGGAAGTATTGAACTTGTAGTACAACAACTTAGACCTGGTAAATGGAACACAATTGATTTTGATTTAAAACCTATGATTGGAAATCCAAGAGTGGTTTCTATTGGAATGTCATTGGAAAAATTGATGAAAAAACAAATAAAATTGAGTTCTGCAGAAAAAACTTTGGTGAAAAAAATATTGAAGAATCCTGAAGATAGAGATTATATAAAAAAAGATGGTTTGAATCCAGATATTGCATTGAGATTAGTAAGATGATTAAACTAACCAACATATTAAATGAAATAGATAGTAAAAAAGCTATCGTATCTTTAAAGGGAGATTATCCTGGTTCAAAAGTTTATCAAGCAGTTGGTGATGGTAAAACTTCAGTAAAGGCTCAACAAACTAATAAAACTTGGGATGATGGGGCACCAATGACAAATAAATTTGGACAAAAGAAAACATCAAAAGTACCAAGAGGTAAGTTTTGGGTATTGGATACTAAGAAGTTTTGGTATTATGAACTTAAAGGTGTGTGGAATGCAATTAAGAAAAGTGAATATGGAACACCACCAGGATTTGAATTCTAATGATTAAGTTAAAAGAACTAATAAAAGAAGAAACAGTACACTCATGTGAATGTGGTGGAGATTGTTGTTCTGTAAATGAATCTAAAGGTATGGAGTTGGGTAAGATTTTTACTGGTCATGGTTTTGCATTTAAGAACGAAAATTTAGAAGATGAAAGTTGTGGTTACACCGATGAGATTGGTATAGATGAACCTGAAATAGAAGAATCTCTTTACAATGTATCCCAAGATATGAAAGATGGAAAGTTCGATGCGAAGAATCCACAAGTACATATATCAGGATATGGTGTAACAAATTTAAAGACATTACAAGATAGTTTATCACGAAAGTTTACAGACTTGGCTAAAAAAGCTAAAAAGGGTGATGTTGAAAATATCGAATACATACTGAAAAAGAATGGTGTTCTTATGGGATTTGTTGAGGCGTTAGTTGATGTAAATAAACAACTTAGAAGTCCACAGATGAAGAGAAAAATTACTATGTACAAGAGGAAAAGATAATGAATCATAAGATGTGGGCACAATGGAAAGATTTTAGACTTGGTGAAGATTACGATGAACCAGATGTTGTAGAACAATTAATTACAGAATTTGTTAAACAAGGTGTTGATGAGAAATTTACAGCACATAAATTACCTTATACAAGTACAGAAGCACAACACCATGTGGAAACTGATATAAAAGAAATGGGTCAAATTTTTAATAAATCATCACAAAGAGCAGTTGCAATAATGTTAAGTGGTGTAAAGAATGATAAGTATGATGCAATGGATTTGATTCGTGGATTAAGTACAGGAAAGATTCAAACCAGCCATGGGGTTGGTGATATGTTAAAGATATTGTGGAGTAAAGTAGAAAAAAGATTTCGTAAGTATTTAGATGGTAAAAAACGCCGTTAATGATATTTATAAATGAATTAGGAGATATAAAATGGCAAGAACAGAACAAGATTATGTAAAAATAAGGTTAATAGAACCATTCGAACTGGTCGATTCATGGGGCGAAAATGCTACATGGATTGAATTTAGTAAGGATGTTCGAGAGAACCCAGGAAATCATGAATTAAGAGAAACTCGTGATGAACCAAATGTAGGCGTACCTTATGAAGAGGTGCCTCCAGGTGATACACCAATAGTAGCTCTTTTGTTGAACAAAGTTTATGCTGGAGAGTGTACTGCTGAAGAAGAAAAACTCATTGATGACATAAATATTGATGAATTTGAATTGGATGACGGGAACACTGGAAGCGAGGAGATATAAAATGGCAAAATTAAAATTAAAAAATCTAATCAAAGAAAGTAGAGCTTTCTCAACCGTTGGTGGTGTAGTTACTACTCCAGCACTTGGGGGCGGTGTAGTATCTAATCGCAATTATGGTCTATCTAATATTGTAGAAGATTTATATGGTACACAAGAAAAAGTATCAGCAAAAGAAATTAAAGAAAATATGAAACAATTTTCAAGTTTCGGTGAATCTTTTGATTCTGAAAATAATATTAAAGATATAGCTGAAAAACTTTCAGAGATTGCAACTAATGCAAAATCATACACTTTAAGTGAAACCGATGATTGGTTTGATAAGGTTACGGTTAATCGTAATATGAAAGAATTAACAAATCTATCAAAATCATTTGGTAAAATCGCAAAAGAATCTAATTCTTTACAACAAAGATTAGGTGGATTGTATGAAGATATGGGCCATGTACTTGGTAGATATTTTGAAATGAAAGACGACCCATCAGCAGAAGATGCAGAAGATGCTGGAATTAAAGGTGCAGATATTGAAGAAGGTGATTATCAAGCATTCTTTCAAAGTGCAATGAAAAAATTTGGTATTAGTTCTCCAGAAGAATTAGATGATGAAAAGAAAAAAGCTTTCTTTAATTATGTTGATTCTAATTATAAAGGTGAAAAGGAAACCGACTAATGATTAAGTTGAAAAAACTCATTTCCAAAAAGCAGACTATTACAGAGGCTGATAGAGCTACTCTTAGTAAGATGAAACAGAGAATGAAAGAAGCTGAAGGACAGTATATGAATTGGCATATCAACGCTAATGAGTTTCTATGGGATGTAGATACAAGTACTGGTGATGGTAAGAAACTTAAAAAGATGATTTATAATAATAGATTTCGAGGACGAGATAGTGGTAAAGAAATATTCGATCTAATGGAAGATATTTTTAAAGAAAAACAACGAGAAAATTAAAACACAAGAGGTTATAATTGATTAAAGTAGAAGTCCGAAAAGGACAATCGATAGAAAAAGCACTTTCAATTTTTAAGAGGAAAGTCAAACAAAGTGGAATGATGTTAGAATTAAGAGAACGATCATTCTACAGAAAAAAGTCTGATATACTTCGAGAGAAGAAAAAGAAAGCTATTTTAAGAAATAAGTACAAAGTACTAAAAGAAAAAGATTAAAAAACTACACACTTCGTGTTCGTTTTTTTACATTTTATACTATTTATATAAAATGAAATACACTTTCGGCGTTTCCGCCACTCATAAAGTGTAACCGATTAATAATTAATCTTAATTATTGTTCCTAATAACAATACTGAATCCAAACGGAGAATAACAATGGATGATTTACTAAAAGAAGCCATTGCAGACGCAAAAGCAGTTCGTGAAACAGCTCTAGCAAATGCAAAGATGGCGCTTGAGGAAGCATTTACACCAAAGTTAAAATCAATGTTGGCTAAAAAAATCCAATCTGAAATCGAAGATGAAGATGGGGATGAAGCAGAAGTTGAAGAACAAGACGAACTTTCTGATGAAGATGATGTGGTTGATCCTGCATCAGATGAAGAAGGCGGCCCTGTATCTGAAGAAGACGAAGTTTCTGATGAAGACGATGAAGTAGAGGAATCTGCTGAATTATCTGATGAAGAAGAAGCTGCTGAAGAACCAATTTCAACTGAACAAGATGAAGTAGCAGATGAGGATGATGAAGAACCAGTTGCTGAAGAAGATGAAGTCTCAGACGAAGATGACGAAGAAGCAGTTGCAGAGGAAGATGAAATATCTGATGAAGACGATGAAGAACTCGACCTTGAAGCAATACTTCGTGAATTAGAAGATGAAGACGATGACGCTGAAGTTTCTGAAGAATATGAGGATGAAGATGTAGAAGATGGTGCTGAAGAAGTACCTGCTGCTGAACAACCTGATGATTCTGTATCAGAAAATGATGTATCTTCTGACATTGGTAAAGCTGACAATAAAGTGGCAGATGCCGCTGCAGATTCTTCTAAGACTGGTGCTCAGGGTCCTGAAGGCGAAGGAAGTGATTCCGAAGCTGGTAAGGAAAACTCTGAAGACGAAGTAGTCAAAGAAGAAGATGAAGTATCTGATGAAGATGACGACATCGATTTAGAAGAAGTTTTAAAAGCTCTTTCTGAAGAAGATGAAGTATCCGATGAAGATGACGAGGTGGAAGAAAATGCTGTACTTAAAGCAGAAATTAAAGAGCATAGGGATGTTGTAAAATATCTTCGTGCTAAACTAAATGAAGTTAACCTATTAAACGCAAAACTATTGTTTTCAAACAAACTATTCAGAGTTTTCGGTTTATCTAATGAACAGAAGATGAAAGTAGTTGAAACATTTGACAGAACTAAGAACATTAGAGAGATTAAACTTGTGTATTCAACACTTGCTGAGTCTTTCAAAGGTCGTAGACCTGTTAAAGAATCGAAAGGTTCAAGTTCGAAAGCAGTTGCATCAACTAAACCAAGTAAGAAAGTAATTTCTGAAGGTTCTGATGTGAAAGCACGCTTTAAGAAGTTAGCTAACATAATTTAACAAATTTTACTATTAGGAGACTATAATGAGTAAAAGAACTTCAACAATAGAATCTTTGATGGATGGTTATAATCCACAAAGACAACTATTGGAACAAACTCGTAAGTTAGTCAAGAAATGGGAGCCAACAGGCCTTTTAGAAGGTTTGAAAGCTGACCATGAAGTAAATGGAATGGCAGTACTACTTGAGAATCAAGCTCGTCAATTAATTGATGAAGCCTCAAGAACTGGTACCGCAGCAAGCTCGGAAGAGTGGAGTGGCGTAGCCTTACCATTGGTTCGTAGAATCTTTGGTGAATTGGCAGCACAGGAATTCGTTTCTGTTCAACCAATGAACCTACCTTCAGGTCTTATTTTCTATCTTGACTTTAAATACGGAACAGCCCAAACAGGCAACCATACTAACAACGCTGATGTACATGGTAACACAAGTGGATCTGGCGATGCAAGTGGTGGTCTTTATGGTGCTGGTAAATTCGGATATTCTGTGAATGACCAAACTTCAGATACTCTGGCTATTGGTGCTTCAGCTGCAGATAATGCATTTGCAACTGCCTCAGTAGCATGGAGTGATGTTGGTTGGGAACCAGATTTATCTGCTTCTGTGGCCATTGGTCATGTAGCTGATAATGGTTTGGTAAAAATCACAGTCGCTGATGATGATCTAGTAAATTACGATAAAGACGGCGTTCGCGCTTTCTCTATTAGTGGTACTAACATTGACGCATTTTATCCAGCTTATACAAGTAGGAATGCCGCTGGAACAGAGGTTTCATTCATATGTTTGAAATCTGCTGCCGCTGCACCTGCAAGTATAATTGTGAAATATCACAAAGAAGCTGCAAATAACTACACTCGTGGTGATTTTGAAGCTACAGCAGCACAAATAGATGCTAACCCAGAAACAGATATCGATATTCCTGAATTAGATATCGCACTGAAAAGTATTCCTATCATTGCTAAAACTCGTAAGTTAAAAGCAGTCTGGACTCCAGAACTTGCTCAAGACTTAAATGCATACCATTCAGTTGATGCAGAAGCTGAGTTAACAGCACTGTTAAGTGAGTACATTTCAATGGAAATCGATTTAGAAATCCTTGATATGTTGTATTCTGGAGCATCTGCAAAATCTGAAAATTGGTCAGCAAGACCAGGGTATGAGTATGACTCAGCTACTGGACTTTTCGCTGAATCTTCAGCTAATGCAAGTGCTTACACCAAAGGAACTTGGTTCCAGACTCTTGGAAACAAAATCCAAGCAGTTTCAAATGCTATCCACCAGAAGACTCTTCGTGGCGGTGCTAATTTCATCGTGGTTTCACCTGAAACAGCAACCATCATAGAAAGTATTCCTGGATACGCAGCTGATACAGCTGGTGATGCAACTGAGAAATCATTTGCAATGGGCGTACAAAAAGTAGGTGCTCTTAACAACCGTTATACGGTTTACAAGAACCCTTACGCATTGGATAATAAAGTGCTTATCGGTTTCAGAGGAAGTAATTTCCTTGAAACAGGTGCGGTTTATTCACCATATGTACCATTAATCATGACACCACTTGTCTATGATCCAAAGAACTTTACTCCGCGTAAAGGGGTCATGACTCGTTATGCTAAGAAAATGGTTAGATCAGAATACTACGGTGATGTAACAGTCGCTGATGTAAACTATGTCTAATATTATTTTAGGATAGTCATATAGGGGTGTCAAAACCCTGATTTCAAAAAGGGTGAGGATTTTTCTTCACCCTTTTTTGTTTCTTTGATATTTATTTACAGATATCTAAATACTAATATTAGGAGAATTTTATGGCTCAAGAACCAATCTGGCCAGGAAGTGGTTCAGCAGTAAGTGGAAATACACCATTCGGGTTTTACGATGACGATACTGTATTTCAAACAGATGCCCCAAAGTTCGCAACATGGTGTGCGAAACGACTGGGTTATCCAATAACAGCGGTTGAAATCCAAGACTCACAATTATATACTTGTTTTGAAGAAAGTATTACTGAATACTCTGCCCAAGTAAACCAATTTAACATTAAAGATAACTTATTAAGTTTAAGAGGACAATCAACAAGTTCAAATTTAACACATAAACGATTATCACATACTATGGGCGAACAGATATTCTTATCAGAAACCTATGGAAGTGAGGCCCAAGTTGGCGGACAAGTTGAAACTTATAAGAATAAGATAACTCTTGCAAGTGGTTCACAAGATTATGATTTAAATTCATTAGTTGCAGATATAAGTGGTAGTGGAGCAATAGAAGTTAAACGAGTATTTTATGAATCTTCACCTGCAATTACACGATACTTTGACCCGTATGCTGGTACAGGACAAGCAACAAATAATATGATAGATGGGTTTGGCTTTGGTGGTAAATCACCAGCCATTACATTTATGTTACAACCAATGTATGCCGATTTACTTAGAGTACAGGCAATAGAATTTAACGACCAGATTAGAAAATCTACTTATTCATTTGAGTTAGTTAATAATAAATTACGAATCTTTCCAGCATGGAGTGGGGATTCAACGGGTAGTTTATGGATAGAGTGGAATAAGGTGTCTGATAGAGATAATGTCTTGAGGACACGATATAGTGGTTCAGCAGACACAGTATCAGACATTTCTAATGCACCATATAATAATATGTCTTATCAACAAATTAATGATGTGGGTAAACAATGGGTTAGAAAGTATGGATTAGCTCTCTCAAAGGAATTATTAGGTATGGTTCGTTCCAAATATGGTACAATTCCAATTCCTAATTCAGAAGTCTCATTAGATGGAGATACTTTGAGAGCAGAAGCAACTGCAGAAAAAGAACAATTGATAGAACAATTGAGAGAAATGTTAGACCAAACAAGTAATAAGGCATTATTAGAAGCTGATAGAGAATCTTCAGAACATCTTCAAGAAAAATTGAAAAAGGTGCCTTATCCAATTTATATAGGATAAAAAAATGGCAAGTAGATATTGGCCTACACGAGACACAAACTTAGCTAAACGATTCAATGATGAACTAATTGGAAATCTTAAAGATGGAAAAGATGGCATCATCGGACAAGAAGTTATTATTTATAGGGTATCAACCTATGAAACATCACCAAATATGTATGGTGAAGCTGGGGAAAGTGGTAAAGTATACGAGGCAGGAGTAAAATTATCATGTATTATTGAAGCAACTGATTTTGATTGGGAGACAAATGAATTTGGTCCCGACTCTAATCAGACTGCAACATTCTCATTTCAACGAGATATGTTAATCGATGTAAGTTTCAGACCAGACATTGGTGATGTATTGAGTTGGAATCATGGTTATTTTGAAATTAATTCAACAAACGAAAATCAGTTAGTTGCTGGAGATTACAATAAAAATTGGACAATTTCATGTGATGCAGTATTAACTCGAATTTCAACTCTTAATATTGAGAGAACAAGGGCATTTTAATGGCAAGAAATAAACCGATATCAAGAAAAGTAAGACGAGATTTAAATAGTTTATCAATTAGAGAAGATTATAATAGAGCAAATCAAGTTCGTAGAGATAAAGATGAAATTAAAAATCTATCTGTATCGGTTATGGATCATGATTCAGCTATTATGTATTACTTTAATGAAGTTATTAAACCAACTGTAGTTGATAATAAAGAAACTATTAAAGTTCCAGTTATGTATGCTTCACCAGAGAGATGGTTCAGTATTCAACGACAAGGATTTTTACGAGATAAACGACAAAAGGTATTAACACCTGCAATTGTATTTCGTAGAACTGGAATTGAAAGAAATGAAAACATTCCTGTTGATAAGATGGATGCAAACAAACCACAAAATTTTCAAACCTTTACACAAAAATATTCACAAAGTAATCGTTATGATCAATTTTCAAAAACAATAGGTACAGCACCAAACAAAGAACAATTTAGTGTAGTTGTTCCCGACCATATGATATTGAATTATGAGTTTACAATTTGGACTTCATACATTGAACAAATGAATAAATTAGTAGAGAAGATTAATTATACCGATGGTTCATATTGGGGTGAACCAGGCAAGTTGAGATTTAGAAGTAGAATAGATTCCTTTACAGATGCAAGTGAAATGGATGCATCAGAAAGAGTAATAAAAACTACATTTTCTGTACAATTAATGGGTTACATTTTACCTGAAGAATTTAATAGTATGGTAACTACTAAACGACATCTTACTCCGAAGAAACTTATATTCAATATGGATGTTGAAAAAACAGCAGAAGAGTTAAAAAAAGAATCTGCAGATAGTAGAGGAGTATCAATAGAAACGGAAGATATTAAAGATTTATTTTCTATTTCAGTTTCCAATCCATTAATATTTAATGCAGGAACGGGTGTTACATTGTCAAATAGTGGTGTTCCTTATGATGGAAGTAAAACAGTAAATCAAACAATATCAATTGGACAACCAGTTGGTACTTCAGATAATGTAATTTTTAATCAAGTAAATGCAGGTTCACTTATATTTGGAAACCCAACAACTTATAGTTATGAGGGTATTAGTGGAAGTTTAGCAATTACAGGTTCAGTAACCACTACGGGTAATATGACAGTTGGTGGGGATGCAACAATAGGTGGAACATTAATTGCAAAAGAATTTCAAACACAATTTGTATCGGCATCAATATTGTATCAAAGTGGTTCTACCCAATTTGGTGATACCTTAGATGATAAACATGAATTTACAGGAAGTATGGATATAAGTGGTTCGTTTAGTTTAAATGGATATGAAATTAATGAAATATCAAATGATGCAACACTTGGTGATGCAAGTCCAACTGCTCTAATTACTGAATATGCTCTTCAAAATTATACTACTGAAGGTGTTGCTGCGGAACAAACATATTT
>Ga0315328_10000554_pt1 | contig 16276 bp, 28 predicted proteins | sample M120032315metaG_FD_203462 | JGI IMG/M metagenome (GOLD analysis project Ga0315328, IMG submission 203462) | Ammonia-oxidizing marine archaeal communities from Monterey Bay, California, United States - M1 200m 32315 | ecosystem: Environmental > Aquatic > Marine > Intertidal zone | place: USA... | reverse complement strand
AAAAAAAAAAAACAAAAAAAACACAATTATCTCGGGGGGGGGGGGGGGGGGCGCCTGGCCAGCGCGGGATTTTCGGGGCAGCCCCTTTTGAGAGCGGGTCTCAACACTAGGGCAAAAAAAAGCGGCCCGTAGGCCGCTTGGTCTCAGTCGTAGTCCCTCTCGATGAAGTCTCGCTCTCTGGCTTTGTAGATCGCTTGGTGCTCCAGATCATGCGCCAGCTCATCGATGATGTCCTTTACTGGGAAGCTGTCATCCAAGTCCGCACCGTCCATGTCCTCGACCACTCTATTGCCGCCAGCATCCCATTGAACGGCTCTGCTGATCGTCGAGTCGTCCTTGTCTAGCTCTGGCCAGATTTGGTTCTGCTCGAAGGTTATGCTCCATACTAGCTGTCCGGTTAGGTTCCAGATGTTGCCTTCGAATTCCCATTCGTAACCATCGAAGTCTGTTACTACTCTATCGCTCATCTTTATGCTCCCCCAAGATTTGTACAGACCGAAGATCTGACTTGTTGAAGTAGTGAGTGTAGATCCCCACCATAGCCCTATGGTGGACTGGTTCCCCTGTCTCGACGTTGATAAACGTCTTGTTCTTGTAGGGGTTGTAGGCGATGCGCTCAGCCCTTGGGCTGAATGAGGCCACGCATACCCGTTCGCCGCTCACATAAGCGTGAACGTTTTTGCGCTTTTCTTTCAAGACCTTTTCACGACCAGCGGGCTGGACATGGAAGGTTGCGTTCTCCAAGAGGACTTGGCTTGCATGCTCTATGACCTTGCCCTTATGGCGGACAGAGAGCTTCCGTTTATGTAGGTTGAAGTAGACTTGTACTTTCATTGTAATGTCCCCCTTTCTTGGGGTGAACTGAGATTAGCAGAAACCAGAAGGACGTCAACACCTTTTCTTCAAGAAAATAACAAATGTGAAATTGACAAATAAGGAATGGATAAATAACAAATATAATAATCACGAGAAAGAATATATCGGCGCGATATTTTTGGGGCAGCCCCTTTTGAGACTGAGTTTCACTAGGGCGCACAAAAGCGACCCCCCTTGGGGGGTCGCCTGAACTCCTTGACGCCTTGGTGCTAGGCGCATTCCAGCTCGGACTCGAGTCCGTTGCTGGAGATGACACCCTCGGCCTTGTCGAGCTTCCCTTCGGAGGCTTCGAGCTTCTTTTCAAGCTCTTCGATCTTGGCCTTGTTCTCTTCGAGCGTCTCCCTGACGCGTCGAATGTCGTACTCAGAAGGGGTGATGAAATCAAGCACGCTTCCGATCATGTCCTTAACAGCCTCAACCTTTTGGTTGGACTCCGCGATGGATGTTAGTGAGTATTCACTCATAGTATTATTTGGTTGAGTCCGGCGGGTTTGGCCGAACAGAAGTCAAGGTTGCCAGAGAGCCGTATTTTCGTCAAGAGAAAAAATGCGATTTATAAAAGAAAAAATAAGAAATAAATCCCCCCTAAATAAGGCCGCCGATATACTTTTATTACAATTTAATTTTTTCATAATGGGGCAGCCCTTATTGAGAGCGACTCTCAACGGACAAAAAAAGGGGGCAGCCGAAGCCGCCCCCCTGCCCTTGGCGTCCAAGCTATTTCAGCTTGGCTTCGAGTCTGTTGTTACAGGCCAGCCTGCCCCCATGCTTGACGATCTGATGGAGTTCCAGTTCCTTCTGCTGGTCTTTTACCTTCTGTTCGAGGTGACGGATTCTGTCGAGCATTTGAGCCCGCTCCATTTCGAACTGAACGTTTTTGAACGCCTCGAATGTGGCGAACGACTCTTGGATGGTTTTATTGAGTTGATCCATTTTAATGTAGGCTGATGTTTGAACGCACCCGCAGTTCCTCGCTCGACAACCCCCGCAGCTCTTCTTTGAGCGCGGGCGGGTATGGGTTCAGCATAGCGCATTCAGCGTGTGCATGATGACCCTCTTTAGCGACCTCGACCTCGATCGACTCGCTACAATATATGCAACTTACTTTCGTAGTTTTATTATTTATGTTCATGTTATGTTTTTAAGTTCGGGGGTTGGTTTGACCCGAACAAAAGTCAAGTCTTGCCCTAAAGGGTTTAGGCGTCAAGAAAAAAAGAAACAAATAAATAGTAAATAGGTACCCCCCAAATAAAGAGCCCGCCGCCGCTACCCAAACTTTTGAGAAAATGGGGCTGCCCTTATTGAGAGCCAGTCTCAGCCCCCCGCCGATAATGGCCGCAAAACCAGCGAGGGGCCTAGACTACCTCAACGAGACTGCACAAGCTTTTGAACTTTTGCTGGCGAAGTCTCCTCCCATGTTGTGGAAGTTTTTTGATCTACATTATATGCATAACCAAAAAATCTTGTGGTTATTTTTTCGAGTGCCTTTTTCAAAGACGGGAAGAATCCCTTTTTCTTTGAGTTGAGCCACTCCCGACATTCTGCATCGCGCAAAACAAAGTTGGCAAGTTCCTGCTTCATTTGCTTCTCTGCTTCTTGTGCTGATTTGGTGCTGTCATGCTCTGCCCGAAAACAGACGAAGCATGATGACGCGCCACCTAGTTGGCGCACCCTGCCCACAACGTCCTTGGTATAACCAAGCTTAACGCTCTTGTCCTTGTAAAAGGCGTAGTAGGTATATTTAGATAAACCCCTTTTGCTCTTTTTCATTTCATTTGATGGTTCTAAAAGTCTTATTAGACTCAAAAGCCATTATGCACTTTCTGGTGTTGTTGAACCAAAAGCTTATTTGACTTCTGCCATGACCATAGGCGGCAGGGAGTTTCTCCCTCTGACCTGTCTTGAGCAAGTTAGTTACGTCTACAATCATCTTGTTAAGTTTGCGGACAGAGTTCTGACCCTTGCTTTTCGCGCCCCTATACTCCGAGCTAATTAAGTCATTATAAAACTTTTTAGCTTTCTCTTGATTCTTATTGAAGAATATAGCTATCGGAGCAAGGACTCCATTTTGACGAAAAGCAGAGTTCCTTGTCTTGTTTTCATAAAGCCACTCTATAGCTTCTTTATACTTTTCGTGTGAGTTCAATATCGCTTTGTCGGTATAGAATGGCAACCCTCTGTCGCAGATTTGACCCGCTTTCATTTTATTGCCAAGGTTATTCACCTTACTTCGCAGAATTAGTCCAGCGATGTTTACCCTGTAGTTTGTTTTCGAGTCAGGCTCATTCATCGGCAACAATCCAGCAAACTTTAAGCGTTGCCCAATAGTCCTGATGCGAGAAACGTCTATCTTTTGAACTGAACCAATACGGCAACCAGTTTTAAGAACTACGTCTACGGCCTTGTTCGCTTCGACAATAGCCGAGAGGGTATGTTGGCCGTCGATCAACATTCCTTTTGTATTGAAAGCAATGTTTGAGGCTTCAAAGAACCAGTCTTTTAAGACTTCGTTTTTTATCCTTGAGATGATTCTTTCATCCCTTGTTCTGTTGGTACAGTATCCTTTAGTGAACTTAATGTTTCCAGAAGCTGCCTCCAGTTGGCCATGACTTCGACCATAGGATACATTGCAATGTTGCAAGATATCCTTTGCTTGGCTTGGTGTCATATGATACACCTCGACTGTAAAGTCCGACTGTGTGAAGTCGCTCTCTTGGCGGAAGTCCGCTGCTTTTTGTATTTGTTTGTTGACCTTTGCAACTAATTCTCTTGCTTGGTCTGTGAGTTTTTCGGCTCTCCCTTTAGTAGAGCTTACTTCCGATAACTTGGTAGTTTTTTTAGTAGTCATACTTTCCTTTCTAATAACGCTTTGACCTAAATGGCCTCGGCAATTACATCAAAAAAGGAAATGCCTGTCAACCAAATAAAAAGAATTTTTATCATCTTTTTTTAAGCGTGACAATTCTGGGGCTGCCCCAGTTGAGAACGGGTTTCAATAAAAAAAGACCCCCCTCGGCCAACCATAACCGAGAGAGGTCCCCATTACTATGATACTACGAACCTGCCGCTCTCACCAGCGACAAGAGTGTTTGGAAACTATCACTTTTCTTGAGGTGCTACCTCTAACTAGACGCTAATCTAGGTGTGATTGAGTTTCCTAAATTTTATCTGCTCATCCTATAAAACGCGCTCTTATGCTTGGGGAGATTCCACCAAACACATACGCCATCTGTATTGGAGTTTCCAGCAAAAGCCTCCATACATTTTTTGCCGTCTATGTCTTTCGCTATTTTCCAATTCTTTAAGTCGGTTGAAAACATCAGCGCAAATCTTTTTCCGCATGGTGGGTTTTCGATTCCGACACGAACAGAAGTTCTTTCGAGGACATAACTCATTTCATAGTAGTCTCTGAAGTCGTTCCACTTCCCGTTGACTCCCCAAATGTTCATGTGGTTCTCTAGGTCGCCGCCGTTTGGTTCATAGTCATCGAAATTATCGTAGCACCATGTTTCGCCAGTAACCCATTGCCAATCGCCACTCTTTTGCTCGGCTCCAATCCAAGCGTCGCGGTTCTTGCTCATTATTAGTTGGTCGAGGCGTTGCTGCTCCTCTGGACTTGTAACCGTAGCCAAGTGACCACCTTTGGACTCTGCGTCCTTTTTTGCAGCTTGCCAAGTAAAGTTTCCGAACACGAAAGAGAAACTTGAAGTAGGCTTTCCCTCAATCACGATAGTAGGCTCATGTGCGTTTATCGTGACTGCCGACAGTAGTAGTATTAGTAGTTTTTTCATAACCTGTAAAAAATATGGTTGCCGATTGTCTTGACTGGCTTTTTACCCTTTGCCCACTTGGGCGGTTTGATTTTATTATTATGGTAATGGTTTGCAAAGCCAATAAAGTCGCGACTTAAAAGTTTTATATTCTTCGCTAAAGCAATTGCATACTTTGCTTGCGGTACTTTAAGCAAGTGTTCCATGCTCTTTAATGATTTGCCGTTCCAACAACTGAATTGGTATGGCTTGAGGCAGACTTCTTTTGCTGTTCGGCCTCTTTCATGTGCGCGTTGAGCAATGACAGCAGCAACCGCATACATCCCTCCCTGCCCTTCTCCCCTTGCCTCGGCAAGTATAGTAATTGCAATGACTTTGGTTTCCTTTGTGAGTTTGACATTGTTATGGGTGTGCGCGTCGATAGTATTGAGGCCCGCAGCCATTAACGCTGCCGTCCAGACCAACCGCCACCACGCGTCGAGTTCGTTCAGTCCTAGGTCGTTGACCAACCATTTTGTTTTGCTCGTAATACTCATAGCGAAAAAAGTTTCGTGCAAATAGACTTTTCTGTCAACCTTAAAAATGATTTTTTTTGACTTTTTTTCGCGGGGCAGCCCTAATTGAGAGCCGGTCTCAACTAATGATAGTTTTGTGGAAATTATTTCAACCAAGGATCATGGTTTGCAGAAGTAGATTGGCTTCCCGTCTTCGTCGTGGTCGATAGGATTTTGATTGTTGGTTGACTCTTCTTTGGAATTAGCCTTGCCGCAGTCATTGTGACCGTAGTGGGCTATGTTCGTCAAGTTTCCAATATGATCCTTTAGCCACTTGAAAACTTCTTTTGGGCCTCTAGCTTTTTTGGAGATACAGGTTCGAATATGTTCGTAAGGAATTTCTTCACCTTGTTCGTTAAAGCACTGAATAAGCACAAGCGTATTCTTCTCCCCTACTTGGGGAAGGTTTTTGCTCACAAGATCAATTTGGATCCTGACCGAAGACTCGTAATCGCTGCCGTAGATTTTCATAGCGACAAAAGCATGAAGAAAAAGCCGCTACTTGTCAACTATTATTTTGAAAAAAATCATTTTTATTTTGGGGCTGCCCTAATTGAGTTTGATTCTCAATAGGCAAAAAAAAGCGCAGCCGAAGCTGCCCCTGTTCGTAGGAGGAATTTATTCCTCTCTCCACTCCTTTACTCTGAGCCCGCATTCCTCACAGCCTTCGCACAAGTCGATCTCGTGATTGCTCAAGAACTGATGCCATTTAAACTCTCCTCGAATTCGAAGCACAGTCTCATCGGGAGCCTCCTTGTCTTTATATCGATCGGCGTGCTCGATAGTCTCTTGCTTGCCAAGTTCGATGCAGATCGCAGTCTTGCGCTTCTTCCAATCCTCTAGGATCATTTCGAGATCCTTGTTGGTCTTGAAGATAATCGCGTTCGCAACATCCGAAAGCATACTACCGGCATCGCCCCCAATCTTATGATCAACAACCTGCATAAAACCTTGCACAATGCTTGCAAGTTTTTTCAGATTTTTGCTGATATAATAAAAGTTATATTTCATTTATTTTCACCTCCTTTCATGTGTTTTTTAGTTTGTTCCCAAATGCTATCACACATTTGTTTGACTAGTTTTTTGTGTGGTCTGTAATTGCAGCAGAAGATATCTTTGAATATTGGCAGAATAATCTTCTCAAAGTCCACTCCTTCCTGTTTCGCGGAGTGTATAGCCCGATCCACTTTATTGGCGCAATCCCTGTCGTGTTTTGGATAATCTTCAGACATTTGAAACCTCCCTCTTGATGCGAATAACATTCTGGCCGACTAAACCTCTGGGAAAGTTTCCCTTTTCGCCATGTTCGGTTATATAAAAGCCTTCTGGCCTTTCAACGCCATGCTCCTCGTCCCATTTCCTTTGGGCTGCTTGGCCTTCTGGAGTCCTTCTGAAGCCTTTGCCTTCCAGATTATTCTGGTAGATGCTTTCTGATAAACTCATTTGTGGCCTTTGCCGTTTTTTGATGCCTTCCAATCGGCGCATCTCCTTTGCCTCTGCTTGTTCAATCTTCATATATTGCAAGCGGGTGATGAATTCAGAAGTGATCGCCTCTGAAGTGATAAGTGTCGCGACTAAAACCTTTCTCAAGGCTTCATCGCATGGCATTTGGTAGCTACTCTTGCCGCTAGTAGTAGCTGATTCCAGTTCGTGCAGAATATGCGCGGCGCGTTCTGCTTGTATCTCTGTCATGTTTGTAGTTTTTTGGTTTAGCTCTCGCACTCCGAAAAGTATTAAGAAAAAGCAGAAACTTGTCAACTATTTTTATGAAGTTTTTAAAAGTTTTTTAAATTAGGGATTTACTTAATAGCAAATAGGAAACAGACAAATACCAAATATTCGCGCGCGTGTGCATACATTGTATATTTTTCGGGGCAGCCCTTTTTGAGACCGAGTCTCATTAAGAGTAGCAAGCACCATGCCAACATAGTCGTGACGCAAAAGAAAAAAAAATAAAAAAAAGTGCTTTTTTCTGTTGACACTTAAGGTCACTGCTCTAAAATGGGGGCGTCCGAAGGGACAGTTACTATGAAATCGCAAATCGAAAGAGCTAAAGAGCTGGTGGCCATTTTAGGCAATGGTCAGATTCACACCATGACAATGCGCCGCGCGCTTAAGACTCGCAAGAGCAGCACGCTGGAAGCCGTCAAGGAAAGCACCACGCAAATCCGCGCGGTGGGTTACGAGAACACCGCGAAGGTCAAGGCCTTGCGCGAGAGCGGCGTTGAGCGCAGCGAGACTCCAAACGGCTACGTCCCTGAGGAGGGATTTGGCGGCAAGGTGCTGCGGAACGAGCGCAGCGGTAGGTTGCACCTCAACGTGGGCGTGGTGGAGAGCGGCAACGGCTCCTCCAAGGTTTTGGTCGATGGTCAAGAGGTTGCCATCGAGTCGATCGCGGATGAGCTGCTCGCAAGCGAGACGCGCAAGCGCGAGCGGAATCCCGAAGCGCAGCGGTGGATGCGCCCAGCGATTGACAACGTGGTCGAGATCGTATAAATTTGCGGTCATGGGGAACACCGGCGGGGGGCTTCGGCCTCCCGTCTTTTTTTTGTCAAGATTATCCGACTTGGCACGCCGCTTGCTACCTTGTTGAGACCCAGTCTCAAAAAGGGCAGCCCCTTTTGAGACTCGGTTTCATTAAGTTTTTTTGCGTTCTAAGGCATTAAAAAAGCGGCAGGGGGTTATCCCTGCCGCCTGCGCGGAAAAGCCTCCAGAGGGCCGCTAGTAGTCGTTTTCAGACCATACTTCGCCCGCATCCATTGGATCGAAATCCGCAGGGGGGCAATGCGACACCATAGGGCGATGCCCGCGATACCGCGGAACATCGGACACGTGGGCCGCAGGGTGGGCCGCTTTGGCGGCCTCAAGAGTGGGATACCACTCAATGGGGATTTCCTGCTGCTGACCCGCCAGCACGCTGTTGCGCGGATAGGTCTTAGTGCCGCAAGCTTCCCACTCATCACCATCAGGATAAATGGTGTCAACTTTGGGGTCTTGATCACTCATGAATTTTGACTCCTAACGCACTCGGCTGTCATTTCCGCAAAGAGCAATGAAAAGACTTTCCGATTTAGAGGATGAGCATCCTCACCGTCAAACTTCCAAGGGGTCAGGTGCTTCTGGAAGCCGTCTTCTGTCCTGAATTGAGCGTAGACTGGCACAAGTTCGCGATATTCAAGCAGGTGGTCACCATATCGTTGCGCTAGGTCGCGCAGGAGCGTCCTAGTGAGCTTTCGATTGGCTGGGATGATGTCCTCGCCCGTTTCAAGATCAATGACCTTAAAAGGCACTTTCTCGCCCAGTAAGATGCAACTGAGCTTTTCCGTCATTCTCGCACAGGTTTCAGCGAACCCCGCGAGCTGTCCTAGTTTTTGCTCTGGCGATCCAGAGAAGTGTTTCGAATAATCCATAGTAAAGGCGGGTACTACCCGCAAAACGAGGGATTAGCATGACGATTAAACCCTGTCAAGTGCTTTTTTCGAATTAGTGAATAGCAAATCAGAAATAGGCAAATAACAAATAGAGAGCGCGCACGCGCAGCGGAGTTATTGTTTTTTGAAAAATTATTATTTTTTTAGAATTTCATCATGGCATGGCACTTGCTACTTGTTGAGAACGAGTCTCATTTGGGGCAGCCCTTTTTGAGATCCATTCTCAACTACCCCTAGCATGATGCATGCCAACATTCGCCTCAAGATTAAAAAACTTTTTTTATTTTTTTTCACATTTAGGGTTGACGAGAAAGCTGGCCTATGAGATTATTTTTTCAGCGCCGAGAACAAGGCGCACATTACATATGAACAAAGACATCCAGTATAGCAACAGAAGCCACAAAACCGGCATGCTGTTCCCGTTCGGAGAAAACCAGCTCCGAGTATATATCGACACAATCCTCAACATCGATTACGAGTACGAGGAATTCACCGGCGAGGATCGCCGGCAAATGGGCCAAGACGGCGAGACGACAATCAAGTGGCACTATACCACTATGCACGACATTAACTTGACTGCGACGATTGTTAGCCGCGAAGGCGAGGACGAGTTCGAGATGTGCAATGTCGAAGACAGCGATACAGTGGTTCGCGCACTGATGGCCCTTGTGATGCTCGAGGGTGGCGGTACACTCGGCGAGATGATCAAAGACGATATTGAATGCGAAGGGCCAGACCAGATCGGCGGCAAGAACACCGACGATGCTTGGATTGAGGCGCTCGAGCATAATGAAGCCGAGGCAAAGGACGAGGCAATGGCGGCGGCATATCCAGAAACAATCTAACAATCGGGGAGCCCTTCGGGGCTCCCCTACAAAACAAAAACCATTATCATGATCAGAAAACTGCGACAGGAATTGGCGAGAAAACTACACCGCTGGATCGACGTATGGATTGCGCCGTTGCCAGACTTTCCAGACTACCGGACAGAGGCGGAGATTAAGAAAGATTGCGACAGGGCCAAGCAGAGGATTCTCCGAGAATGGACAGCGGCATATCATGGCGCAAAGATGCCTCCGATGAGTGAGCTTATTGAGGAGGTTGAGATCGGTTACAATGGCGACAGGAATGATCCTTCCGATGCCTTTGTCCAATACGCGGAATGGATTGCCAGCGGGAAGCCGTTAACCGAAGACGAGCTGAATGGTTTGGATATCACCGAGGCAATGGAGATGGTCGCATGATTCACAAACTACTCGAGAAAAAAAGTTTTGTCCGGCCCAATGAGATTGTGCGCACCTTCTTTGATTGCGACAGCATAGGTGATGCACAGAGTAGGCTCGCAACACGCAGAGGTTGCCCTGTGCGCGATTATTTTGTGACCGATGCTGAATGGCATCGATTGTATTCTCCGGCCGCTCAAAAGAAGCCTGCGCTCACTGATGAGTGTAATTCGTTCGAGGCGCTCGAGGCGCTCGAATTGGCCAAGGCCGGTTGTTCATAGTAATGGGGGGAGGGGAGGCCATGCGCCTCCTCTCCTTTTTTACTGATTGACAAACTACTGATTAGTAAATAGCAAATTAGTAAATACCAAATAGCTTAATAACAAATAACAATATCAGAGAGTTATATAAACAAAAAAATTACATAAAAGAAAAAATTATATAAAATTTTTTTGGCATACAACTTGCTACTCTATTGAGAATGGATCTCAATTGGGGCAGCCCCAGTTGAGACTGAGTCTCAACAAGTTCTAGCATCTTTCATGCCAACCCACGCGTTTTAAGCGTGAAAAAAAAATTAAAAAAAGTCTTGTTTTCGCTTGACCATTAAACCCGACTAGGGCAAACTGGCTTCTGTGTTCGGGTCAATTCAATCCCCCGTTCACCCCATTACAAAAAATGACATATCTAGAAAAAATCAAGTTGGCCTTGGCGGATGCCAAGGGGCGTTTCGTTGGGTTTGAGTTGGTCTCAAAATCACTCGACTCCAAAATGAACAAAACCAAGCCATGCGCTTGTGCCGAGTTGGATTGTAAGTTGAAAGTAAAAAATCCGTTTTACGGGTTGGGTTTTTCTTACATTACAAGAATGACGGTGCGGGCGGGCGTAGAGTATGCAAACCTTGCAACTTCTCCGGAAGTTGTTGGGTCGTCGCCAAGTTGGGCAACGCGGGAAGTTGACTCAAACGGCATCGTCACATATCGGCACAACAAAGATTGTCGGAAGTTGTATCTCGGAGTTGCTCCGACAACCGGCACCAAGACAGTCTTTGCTCCGGACGGTGCGGAAGTAACAGACGACCAACTCGCCGAGTTGAAACCGTTTTTCAAAAAATCCGGTGAACCAACTTGGCTGACAATTGGAGTTGATAGCATCGCCAAGGCGGTGATTAACGGTGACACAATTGTGGACACCATGTAATGGAAACGGGCGGGGAGAAATCCCCGCCCACTCTTTTAACTTAAAAAAAAAATTATGACACCAAAAGAATTTGATAAACTCATTAAAACTTCTCCGTTCGCCGAACCAAGTTTGCGCGAAAAACTTTTGAAAGATATCAAAGTAAACCATAAACGCCCCAGCAAAATTAAAAAATTATTTTCAACCTATTGGAAAGACTTTCTTGGTTGCGCTTTTTTGTTGTGGGCCTTCTTGATGATTTACATTATCGGTGCGTTATAGTAAACGAAAAGACTCGTAAACGAGAAAACCGACACCCCGTTTCTTGAAATACAGTAACGGGGTTTTTTCGTAATAGACCCAGAGGGGGTGAATTAAAGTCTCCCCGAATCATAAAAATCTTATTAATATAAGAACTGACTATTAAAACCAAAAACCAAAAAAGGGTCGGCGCATTGTATTTTTATAGTCCTTTTTAATTTATTCTTCTTCGTTTACAACAACAAAAAACAAATAAATATGTAATTAGCGGCCACTTCCGGCCTCGTCTTTTGCGGGTGTCCAGTTTTTCGGGGGTCTCGATCCAGAGCCGCCCCATCCCGCCTTTTGGAATTTTTCGCCATGCGCTCGCGTTTCTACGTATGATCGCACCTTGCTCTGCCATTCTGTAATATCGCGTTTCATATCCAGTAATTGCTCGTCAGACGACTCCTTTACGATCTGTTTTGACCTGCGTCTGGCCTCCTCCGATATAAGGTTGAACACATCCGAAAAATGCATGGTATTCAGGACGTGATTAGATATTGTCTTTTCTAGTTCCTTTTTTTCTTCTGCTTCCACGCCCTGATTATATTGAAGAATACAACTAGCGGCCACTTATATGGCGGTCTTATTCGTGCCGTCTGCGTCAAGGGTGTATATTTGTGCGCCTTCGTTGTATTTTTGGGCTGCGCCCAAGGAGTGCCCTCTATTATCTTCGCTATCTTCTGGTATTGTGGGGTAGTATTTGTCTTCTCCGTCCACTTCAACAACGTAAACGACCTGATTTGGGTAGTCTCTGGTATAGGCCATACTTAGATTATATTGTGTTTATCTTTTATATTCCACTTTATGACGGGTCTGGGCCATCAGTTGGGTCAGTGTCGGAGACGCCTTTTTCGTCGTATAGCCTATGGTTCGTTATAACAGTCAAATCGACGGCGGATGCTGTGGTGCCTACTGTTGATCCAGATTCTCCTTCAGCAACGCTTACTTCGTCCACAACGGTCTCTGTAATTGTATAGTCAACGGTATCTTGGCCTGTGACGCTGGTGATGTTGACATCTATCCAGTTTTTTTCATCACTCGGCAGCCTATAAGTTTCATTTACTTTTGCCATAATGGTTATGTTACACATTTTATGTGTAAAAGGGCATGGATGGGTCCTTGGTTTAAGTGCGAAAAGGTTCCCTTAGTCTTGGAATATATAGGCTCAAGTAAGAAACAGCCGGAAGTGCACCAAGGTATTCATCTTTTTAATAAATAATAACTCTAGCATCGACTTCAGGGTCGGAATCTTCGTTTGCTTTCGCCTTTCTTCTCTTCCATTTAGACTGACAAACAGCATATCTTTGGTTTGCGCTGGTGAATTCGTCATTCATCACTTCGTCGCCCATGCATCTGCTAAGGAACTCCTTTTTAGACTCGTTATTTTTTTTATTTGGTATTGGCATTTGTTATCTTCCTCTCGTTTCGTACTTTTTGGTGTCTTTTTTCTCATACTTCTTGTCTTTACTCATTTGCATGAGTTTTGATGTATAATCTTGACGAGAAGTCTTCGATACAGCAGCCGCTTTTGTGAAAACTGTCGGTAGACTGTGTTTTTCGAAGCTTAAAAGCTTGTTTTTGCCACCTAAAGTTATAAGTACGGAGTTTTTCTCTACTTTTTTGAGCTGGATGCCGTTTTGCGTCTGATTTTCGAGCAGAGATATGAATTCGTCTGGTTTGCCTATTTTTTTCAGTACTAAATGTACTTGATTGACTTTATTAGTGCCGTTAAAACGCGTAATTCCTGTTAAAAACACATAAGGAGCCAAAATATCGGCGGCCGGAGGCAGGGTCTTTATTGGTGCCGACTCGGTGAGATTAAAAGCGTTTCTTTTTACAATACTTTGATAAAGATTGGTCTCTTGACCTGCTAAATTAGCAGACAACAAGAAAAAAAGCATAACAGCGCCTATAGTCTTCATACTTATGGTTACACATCTGATTGATTTTTGAGGGCATCAGCGGCCATTTCGCGCCTATGAGCGGGAAAAACCCATCCTTTTGGCCTAGCGTGCCAATGAAGGTGGTCTGGGATCTCACGTTGGACTTTATCAATGTGATATTCAAAATCGGAGCCCTCACTCGCCATAAATTTGCATTCTGCAACTTTTCTGAGAGCTTCTTCCATCTCGAAAGAGTCTTTTTCAGAGATATCCATTGTATGCTCCCTCCAAACAACCATTGGAAGAATACAATTCATACAATCCATGATTATCCACCTAGGATCGGAGTCGTCATAGGTATGGATAATCGTCTTAAGTTCGCAAAGTGGACACATTTTTAGTCTAAAAAGTTTTTATATGTATTATTTTTACTTTTAAGTACTTTTATGTACTCTACTTTTAAGGTCGTGGCGTCTATAAACGCACAAATAACGTCATTAGAATATTCCTTCACTTTTTTTGTCAATTTTCTTATGGTCTGCTATTTGCTTCTCCTGTTCCTCGAACCCCACGTCTGAACCCTTCTTAAGGTACCCCACACCCCCGTTTAGGTTTAATTTCTTTTCGAGTGTGAGGTGTTTTAGTTGTTCGTTTGGAACTACCATTTTAGTTTTTCTATCTGTCATGTAAAAGATAGTTCGGCGCAGGCCAACGCGGACCACACGAGCTTGCCTGCCCGAGATATAGATTATATCGTCGTTTTCTATGTCTTTTCCACAAAAAATCACTAATCCTTGCAGAAAGTTATGTAGCGTCTCCTTGAATAACATCGCAGCGAAAGCCACAACAACAAACCACCCGTAAGTACCTATCACTTGCTGTATGACCTGTTTCGACTCTAGCTCTGGGCCTATTAACTGTGATATTATCATTTTATTTTATTTACACTTTTAGGGGCTTTTAAAGTATAATTCTTTGAGATAAGTAGTTTTGAATAACTTTAAAATATACTGCGTGAACCTAGAAAAAGAAGTCGTTAGGAGAAAAAGAGTCGAAAAACTTCTCAAGAACGACAAGCTAGAAGAAAAGGCCATTTTCTTCAAGGCTATATGTAAAGACGATATTGACGAGAGCTTCATGAAGAAAAACGAGTTTGAGATCTTTCCAGACTTGTCTAATACAGAAATAGACAGACCTTGGTATAAAAGGGGTGTTAATGTAGGCGAAATCGGCTGCGCAGCGAGTCACTATTTTTGCTGGTTGGACTTTTATAATTCAAATCTGGAATATGCGGTCTTTATGGAGGACGACAATTTCTGGGAAGGAGAGGGAAGGCTCAAGGCCGAGATACAAGAGTTTATAGACTTCCACAAAAAAGACCCCTCTGTGGATATGATCTACTTTGGAAGGACTCGACCAGTCCACGCAAGCGAAAAACATTGCAACGAACAAAACTATTCTGAAAAATACTTATTGGCTGACTACTCCTACAACACTCATTGTTATATGTTGACCAAATATGGAGTCAAGAAGATACTGGGCCAAAAGCCGATGAGGAAGACAATGCCGCTAGATGAAATGCTTTCTTCTATGTTTATGGACGACCACCCTCATAAAAAAATAAATGAAGCCTTTAAGCCCTGCTTAAAAGTAATCGCAATAAAAAATGACGAGAAAGATAAAGACGATCATAAGCACTTGGGTTTTTGTTTCCAGACAATGGACGACGGAATGAGTTTAACCGACATTTCGGAAAGCGAGGTCTATGAAGCTTAAGGTATATTGCATAAACTTAAAAGAGGAAACCCTAAAAAAAGAGAGGATAACTAAACTTTTGAAGGAAGAGGGGTTGTCTGACATAACCTTGATGTTCGACGGAATTCATTACAGCGAAATAGATGAAGACTTCCTAAAGAGCAACGACTTAAAAATTTTTGATGAGTGGACGATAGAGGATTGTGGAATACGCCACTACGAGAGGAATATTAGGTCGGGCGAAATAGGATGTGGCACAAGTCACTATTTCTGTTGGAAGGCTTTTTTTGAGTCTGGCGCTAGATATGGATTATTCTTTGAAGATGACTGTTACTGGGAAGAAACAGGGATCATAAAAAAGACAGTAGAGGAGTTTATGAGCTTCAATAAAGATTATAAGGCTGATTTGTTTTATTTGTCGAGAATAATTCCTGAGATGGACAATGACGAAGGAACAGTTAGCCCAGAAGACGCAAAAGAAGAGAAGGTAACAAAAGACACAGATTATAACTACGTTATACCAACCTATTCTTACAACCTAAACGCTTATGTCTTATCTAGAGAAGGCGCTGCAAAAATAATAGACCAGAAGCCGAACCACAGCATTATGACCCCAGACGAAATAATCCCAGCAATGTATTTTAAAGACATGCACGAAAGACATCCTAACATCGCAAAAAGATTCAAGCCTAACTTGAGAGCGTTGGCTTTGGATGGGCCTGTCTTGGACGGAAGGTTCGTTGGGATATGTTCGCAAATGCACGAGGAAGGAATGACTCCATCAACAGTCGATAGATCATATGAGTATGTTAGATAAAGTTTTTATAGTAAGCAACAGACAGTCTAGCATAGGAGATACAGACAAAGTTTTGTCTGACCTTATGAAAAACCTTTCTGACGAAGGGATAGAGGCTAAAGTAATTATCTCCAATACACTGAAGGGGGATCTTCTCCATGGAGACTCACTTAAAGAATTCACCTCATCTGTCAGAAAAAACTGGAAATGCGCAAAAACCAGTAGAGGAATCTTTAGAGGGGAAATAGCCTCTGCCTATAACCATGCATCTTGCTGGAACGAAATAGTACAGAAGGAGATAAACCTAGCTTTAGTCCTAGAAGACGACGTAGTTATAAATAACATATCTAACCTGAAGTCTGATATAGAAGAGATACTCTCAGACCTGAAAGAAGAAGAATGGGATCTGTGTCTCCTCGGAAGAAGCATCGGAGACGAAAGACATAACGAGGATCCAGTTTCAGAGAGACTAGTTAAAATGAAAGAGTCAAAAGGCTCTTATT
>Ga0315328_10000543_pt1 | contig 16400 bp, 8 predicted proteins | sample M120032315metaG_FD_203462 | JGI IMG/M metagenome (GOLD analysis project Ga0315328, IMG submission 203462) | Ammonia-oxidizing marine archaeal communities from Monterey Bay, California, United States - M1 200m 32315 | ecosystem: Environmental > Aquatic > Marine > Intertidal zone | place: USA... | reverse complement strand
GTTGGAGATGCCCGGGTTTATGAGTTCTAGGGATTTGCCTCCGCCGTCATGTTCCGCCAGCCAATCCCAGCCCTGGTGTTCGTAGCGGGGCAGACCCCGCTGGCGAATAGACCACTCCCCTTCGTCAGCGTAAGAAAGGGAGTCGATTATTTTGCCGTTGGCATCCTCCAGCTGGATAGTCTCCCCCCGGTTGCTCAGCACGCCCTCCCAGTCACCAACGATCGGTTGAACGGCGGGATATTTGGCCGCGAAGACGGCAACATCTGCCGCGACGACAAGATAGCCATGCGGCGGGAGGGTTGCCTTCGGGAAATCAAGCCGCACCCCGCGGCGCAGCGACCAGCCTTCCAGATTGACCGTTTCGTCTCCTGTGTTGTGGAGTTCCACAAACTCCTCGCGGACATCCTCGGACGAGGGGTGGTAATGAATTTCATTGATCACCACGCCGCCGAACAACGGCAAGGTTGAAACCAAACAGACAGCGGACAGCAAGGTCGGCGTGGCTGGGAGGTGCCTCCACAATGCTAAAAAAATATTCAACAACATTGTGCCAAGACCGGTCCCCTGTTTTGTTTGATGATGAACTTCAATGCCATGCCGCTACTGATCCCCTGCAAGGCGCATCCTGAAAAAGCCTGAATGCGCTTGAAATTGGTTCAAGGGGGCGACCTTGATTTCTCCCCCAGGAGCAAAAACAGGACGGAACTGCTGCAGGTCATCCCACTGGGGGTTGTCCGCAAGGTAGCGCGTGCCCTGAAGTTGGTATACCCTGTGGGGCATGGCCTGCCATTGGAGATGGTGTTCTCCATCACGGCTGCGCGTCGCATTGAGCAAGATCGCACTAAAAGGGTTGACCGGGTCAGTTCCTGCCGTGAGTTCCTGGCGGTTGGTCAGACCATCTCCGTCAAAATCATCCTGGGGCAGGACATCTCCGATTCTGGAGATGGAATCCTCAAGGTTGGCATGGATCACGCGCTGCTCCCATTCATCGGGGAGCCTGTCTGAGTCTGCATCCGCGGATTGGCTTGAGGTTAGCATCAGGTCGAAAAACAGGTCGGTGCTGTCCGGGCGTGTGTTAAACAAGTGTACGGCCGCCACGTTTCTTCCAAGCACGAGCGACGGTATTTTTTTTGCGGGGACAATGGCACTCCACTCCCTCGGGGCAAAATCTGATTCGCTGGCTCTTCCGTTGAACGGCAGCTCCCCGGCCGGTAACCCGACCCGAGCCAGTTCGAATCCGTTGATCCAGATGGCAAAGCCGTCGTCGTACGTTGCGTGAAACCGAAATGATCCCATGGCGTCCGGCGAACTCAGTTCAAACTCATGTCGAAGATACACGGTGGTGTAATTGTTACGCATGTCACCAAACACGCTTTGGACATCCTCCCGGCCATAGCCCAAAGGGGCAGTGCCGGTCGCCCAATCAGTGTCTCTGAACTCCCTTTGTTGCCATCTGTCCCTTGGCTCCGAAGCTTCCTTTACTCCCTTGAGCCACTTCCAACGATTTGATTTTGCTTCTATCTGTGTTTGGGGTGCCTCTGTTTCCTGCGCCTGGAAAATCACGGACTTTGGGCCGGTCAATTCACCGTTTTTTGCCTCTAATAATTCAACCTTGAAAGAATCTGTCCCCGTGATGTCAAGGATTTGCAGCGAAACATCCTTCGCCGTTTCGCCCGCTTGAAAAACAAGTTTGCCATCCGCAACCACGTTGCCGGCTTCCCCGTTTTTGCTGGCAACCAGGACCTTAAAACGGACATGCACAGGTTGACTCGCGGGCCGGCTCAATCCAACGGAAATCCGGGTCGGGTCTTCGGGTCGATCCCAGCCCCTGAACCCAATGCCAGGCACAAACATGGCCCCGGACAAGAATGTCGAGAGCAAACCCGAATGCTCGGCAGGCTCCCATGCCCAGTTGTCGGGAAACGATTGATGGGGTTTTGAAAGATGATTTTGCGCTATGTTCATTCGGGAAATTTTTTCCTCCCATATCCCCCGGCTCATACCCCAGACATCCCGTTGGTTGAATATGGAAATAGAGCTGGTCATAGAAAGAAAACCGAGATGAGCGCCGTCATAATTATCGCCAAAGCGGGCTCCGATTCCGTTGCCTGTCAGGAAGCAATGCTCCAGCGCGACATTCGGGGAGAGGTAACCCACCTCGACGCCCTGTCCGCAATTGATAATGACGGAGTCGAGGATGCGCACCTTTTTGTCGGTACCGGACAACGCTAGGCCCTCGTGAAAGCAGCTCTCAATCCAACAATCGGAAACGGTCACCGTACCTGGTGAATCCCCGCCGGCATCGATGCCGTCATCCTTGCACCAGCCGATGAGCGTCCCGGTGATCTCGTGTTCGCCGAGGGTGAAATACAGGGCGTCATTGTCTCCGTCATCGTAAGTGTCGTTGTCGCTTGGGAAATCGATCAGCACGCTGTCATGGATTTTCACGGAGCCGCCATTGAACTGCCCAACGGTTTGGCAGCGTTGAACAACACACCGATTTAGCGTGAGTTGGGCGGATTCGCCGTGGAACGCCTGCCCGGGGTTCTCGATAAAAAAACAATCCGAGAACTCTCCCTTGGCCCCTTCGCCGAGAAAAAAGGCAGCCTGCTCCTGGCGATGTGTGCCGGCAATGCTATTGGCCACGAACCACCAGGGATTGCCCCCGCTGCCCGTAACGAATGTCCAGCGGGCCTCTGCTGACGCTGAGTCGCCCCTCAGTGTGATCCCTCCCCAGGGAGCGCTCGGCGTTTCGGGACAAAACACGACCGGTGTTTCCCGTGTCCCCTCGATGGTGAGCTTGCCAAGCACGGTCACTTCGATCTTTGGCGCAAGCTTGATGACGCACCCCTGCTGTATGGTAAGGGCGGCGTCCTTTGGGATGGTTAAATTGGACGTTACATGGATTCGGGAGTCCTTCTTCCAGATCGTTGCCTTTGCGACCGTGCCTTGGACTGCCTGCCACTGGGAATTGTCGACGGTTATTGTTTTGTCTACAGACAACAGTCCGGCCTTGAAGATATATTTTTTCGATTGAACCTGTTGCAGTAATCCGGAGCCAACCCCTCTCTTCATCGTGATGCTGTGTTCACCTACGAGCTGGCCATTGTAGTTCACCCGCCGGTTTTGCTGGTCCAGCATCATGGCAACCATTGGCACCGGCAGCCCGGCGGGGAAACCGGTTGGCATGAACAGTTCCAGCCGGACGGTGCCCTCTGCATTAGCATTAATCGCTTGGCCGGAGGCGACCATGGGTCGCGGAGTCCATGGAGACACCGCCCACTCCGCTTGGCCGCGCATGGACTGGATAACGAAACGAACCCGGTGGGATTGCACTCCCCCTGGGCCGGGCAGTTGCTCGATCGAGTTCAACTCGTGAAAACCGGGGCGGGACACGTCAAGCCAGGTTCCGGAGGGTATCCGGCTGCCGTCGAGCCAATATTTTGCCGGGGCGCTGCCGGTTTTGTTGACGCGGATGCGGACCGGGCCGTTGGCAACCTGCATGTCCGAGATCCCCTCGACGACAACCTCGGCACTCGTGCGCACCTGGCCAAGCGCGGCAACCAGGAGCGTCAGCGCGGGGATGAAACAGAATCGTGTTGCAGAGGGATTTAGCCGCATAAAACAACTGACTCAATCTACGGCAGAACCATCAGCCGGAAAAAGCGCGCCCGCTGGTCCTTCTTGATGAGCTCGCGCAATACCACCTCGCCGTCACTTGCTCCCGGGGCAAGGGTGCGCACAGTTTTCCAGCCGTCGTTCTCTAGGCGTTCGCGCGACTCGATAGAGTAGGTTCTGTTTGGTTGTGCCTGAAAGCGAAGTTCGAGTTGATCGTTGTCGCGGATCACCGCAAGCTCCAGCCGGCTGGCTTTCTCCCCGGGATGCGTGCCGCAGATGTATTCCTGGAGGTTGGTGAGTCCGTCCCCGTCGGGGTCGGCACCGGCGTCGCCGGCAAATTCCGGCTTGAAGCCATGCGTCAATTCCCAGTCGTCCGGCATACCGTCCCAGTCGCTGTCGGTCCGCGATTCGTTGGGTTTACCGGGGGTTGGATTCTGGAGGGACACCATGACGCCGTCGTTGTTTTCTGCCTGCTTCATCCCCCAGGACTCATCGCCCTTGAAGGGGCCAAAGCTAGCCACCGCCCCCAAGCCCGTCAAATAGCCGCTTTCGATCTCCGAGAGAAAAAGCGCTCCTCCCTCCTGCGGGATTTCAAAGCGCCCGGGAGCGCCTGGCTGGCTGTAAAGCCGCTTGGCCTCCAGAAGGAGAAAACCAGCGGGCGGAACCACCAGGCCGATCGGCAGCCGAAACTTGGCCAAACGCGACGACTCGTCGCTCAGGAACCAGCCGCTGATGTTCACCGCTTGGCTAGTTGGGTTGAATAATTCGATCCAGCCGTTGTCGCCGCTTATGACTTCGTTGACCAACAGGGGCGGTTCAAGCGGGGCCAGTTCATCTTCGCCCCTGCCCGGGGACCCGCCGAGAAACCGGCCGGGCATCCAGCCGGTTTTTACTGACCACACCGCAGCGGCGCTGTGGACATCGCGCAGGACGAGGGACAGCCCTTGCCCATCGGTCTGGCGATGCCAGCTTCCTTTGTAGTCGACGGAAAAAACTGTTTCACCCCAGTGGGTTTCCAGCCGGATGGCTTCCCCGTTGTTTGAGAGTTTCCCTGTCCATGGGCCAAGCACGGCTGCCTGCTGCCCTACCGGTGTTGCCTGGATCAATTCGGGTTTTTTGGCGATGACCAGCCGCTGCCCGGCCGGAAGTTGCTCGAGCCCGGCATCCGCGAAATCGTAAGTCACCCCGCCGGCCAGGCGTAGGTTGCCTAGGGCCAGGGTGCTCCAGCCGATGTTTTGCAATTCGATGAATTCCGCGTCCGCACTGCCGGCCGGGTGATACATAATTTCCGTGATGCGAAGGGCATCCCGAAGCGGTTGAATCGACGGGGCGGAGGCGGTGAATTCCAGCGGGGCCGACCAGTGGCTTGTGCGGCCGGTGTCGTCCTTGAACCGCACCCTCAAGCGGTAGGTTTTCCCAGGCTCCACGGTGTTCGGCGGGACATGAACCTGTGGAGTGAACGCGGCCAACTCACCCGAATCCCAGGCGGCGCGCCACTCGAAGAGCGGAAGACGGGCTGGTTGCGCGGCTGGATTGTAGTCGGCGTCCACTGCGGCGATGCGCCATCGCATTGAGGCAAACGCGTCATTGCCCTGCCGGTCTCTAAAGGGGCTTGTTTCAAAAAACAGGGCATTGACCGGATGCCCATCCGGACCCTTGTAAACAACCTCCGGGGTGTAGGGGATGAGAGTTGAATCACTTTCTGCATTTGCCAACCCGTCCAGATAGGCCGCTCGCCCTCCTCTCGGCACTGTTGGACCCGAATTACCGGACCAACCTAGAAAGGCAAAGTTTTTCATGTCTTTAACCTTGGTTTTCATGGGGCCAAAATCACGGCCATTGGGGGCGGAGCGCCAGCGATCCCGGTCCGCCATCGAGATTTCGCCGATGAGACCGGCCATGTGGTCGATCACGGGGTTGATGACGTCCTCTCTCCAAACTAGGTCGCGAAACTCCCTGATGAAATTGCGATATTCCTGCCGGAAGACAGCAGTGGTATTCCCGGAAGAGATGGCATTTTTAGGGTAGTCGATGCCCTCGCCCCAGTTCGGTCCCCAGGACGCGTCGGCATCCCAAGGCAGCACGGCCAGGCGTCCAAGCGGCGTCTCCATGCTGGGCTCGAAATACCAGGCCCGATTCTTGGAATGCGAGTCGCGCGGCCAGTAGTCGTAATGCCGGATGGCCTCGCAGACGGTGTGATACCGGTACCAAAGATCCCAGTTCACATGCGACCGCAGCCAGTCCGCGGATCGTGCGGGCCGAAGTTGCTGTCGGATGTTTTGAAAATCCCGGTCGTCGGTGACGGCATAGCGTCCCTGGTTGCGCTTGATCCTGTTCCCATCGAAAATCCCGTCCTTCAGCTTGTACAGGTTTCCATCCAGCAACTGGTGCGTCTCCAAAAACCTTGCGTCATAATCCTCCATGGCAAGGTGCATTCCACAAAAATCGCCAGTATACTGGCCGTTTTGATTCGCCGGGGACTCTGTCGGGCCGATCATGGCTCGAAAGTGAAAGAAGTGTGTGTAGGGTGAGGGCACACCCAGCAGGTTCCAGAGAAGCGAGTTGACCCCCTCGGTCAGGCCAAAGTTGCCGACGCGCTTGTTGTCGAACATTTTTCCCGTGTTGAGTGTGCGCCACTTGAGCGGATAGTCTTGGCCGTAATTGTCTTTCGCCTGCAGGTAAAGTCCAGGGTTGAACCGGAATCGCATCGACCTTTTCCCGCCACCCCCGTAGCGGTCGTTGGCTTGGCGCAGCCGATAACGGATATGGTCGTGCACCACCCCGTCGTAAATGAAAGCGCCCTCCCAGTTGAACTTGCTGCGTGCATCGGCATTGGACTTGGGAATCTGGTAAGCCGAGTTGTTGGCATTGCACTGGTCGAGATCCCGCCCGCGTGTGATCAGCGTATAAACCGGCAGCGAGTTCATGACATCCGCCGGATAGACGTGGCCCAGGCCGTCCGGGTGAACGGTACGATTCGTCGGCTTGTAGGCGGGCACGCCATTGTACACATAGGCTGCAAAGTTCAGCGACGGGTCGTCACGGTAGGGAACCCGCACCGACGCCAACCCATCCGTGGCAGTGATTCGGTAGCGAAAAAGTGTACGGTTTTCCTGCCCGGGAACCTGCACCGAATAGACTCCATCCCCCGTAGCAGTGTCCCCCTCCAGCCCGTCATCTTGCATGGAGAGCATGCGCCAATTTTCCTCGGCTTCAAAACTGGGATTGGCGAAGAGCGGTTGATCGGGATTGGAGAGCAGTTCCGAGTGGGACAGTGGAAAATAGGCTGGGATATATTTCCCTGGCACCACCACCTGGTAATGTAATTGAACCGTCGCTACCCCATCGGGATCCGTGATCTTTGCCGTGATCTGAAAGGGTTTGTTTGAGATAGGTTGCCTTGGGAAGGTGGCAACCTGCCGAATTTGAGGTGGTGCATTTGTGGCAAAGACAGAATTGCCTTTACCGGGAGTCGGGCTAGGAGTCGGAGTCGGAGGGGGTGGAACGAGCAGCACCGCGTCGATGGATAGATCGCTGCTACCCAGCGTCGCGTTGATCACGTGAACGGCAATGACGTTGTCGCCCTTTTTCAGGAAGGAACCGGGGTCGGGCAGGTCGATGAGTTCCCATTCCCTCTCGTGGTCTGTAACGCCGCTGGTTGAGTTGTGCGACATCGCGCCTCCGGCAACATGCCGCCGTGCCACTTCCCGACCGTTGATCCAGACAATGCAGCCGTCATCCACATAGAGCTTCAGCTGCAATGCCGGAACTGTATCGGGATCGGGCACGACAAATCGATGACGCAGGTACACGGTGGAATAATTGTTCCGCATGTCGGCGAGGAGCGTTTGGTCGTCGTTGTCGCCGTAGCCGATGCTGGTACGGCCGGTTTTCCATTCGTTGTTTTCACTGTAGCCCTCCTCCCGCCATGCGGCAGCGCCCCCGGCCGGCGGCGAGGTACCTTTTTTATATCGCCACTTCGGGTCGTTATGGTCGATGAAGACAACCTGTTCCCAGGGTGCTTCGCCCAACGAGGTGACCCCTGCCGAGGTTCGCCAACTCCCACCAAGGTTGTTGTCCAAGGCGGGATGGATCAACTCGATCGACCCGCCATTCCCACTCTCAACCGGCCATGGAAACTCCCCGCCGTACTCCACCTCATCGACAATCTCATCCTGCCGATCCCTCAAAACCAGCTTCTCCCCGTCGTTGGCCAGGCGACCGCTGTACGGGCCAAGGGAAGCAGCCGAGAACACCGTTTGCAGCGTCGCGGGATTTTCGGCCAAGACCAGGTGCCCACCAGCCTTCAGAACCGTTCCCTCCGGGAACGTGTATTCAATGCCTTGAGAAAACCGCCAGCCTGACAGGTTAACCGGCGATGGGTTACGGTTGCAAATTTCAATAAACTCCTCCGGGAAGGTCTTGTCGGCCGGCTTATAATAAATTTCATTGATCACCACCGACCCCTTGGCCAGGGCGGCAAGGGAAAACAGCGCGGTCAAAAAATACAGGTGGTTGGTCACTGGTAAACGCATTCTAAGCAACCCGGATGCCACGGGAGGTTGTTCCGCATAATCAGGTGTTTTCGTCCTGTTGCCCTCCGCTCGCGTGGGTAATCGGCGCATCGCTGCGTGGTTCCCGCACCCGGCAGGCCGGATTGTGCCTGCCAGCGGGTGGAATGGCCAGATTAGCTCATGTGGTCAATGATGTTTTGGCTGAAAGCGGAGCGTTTGACCTCGGTGGTGCCATCCGCGAGTTGTTATCCCGCTGGTTCCTGTTGGGTGAGACAGTGCAACGAACCAAGGCTCCAGATCAGGCCGGTCGAGTCGAGGCCGATAACCGACCGGTCGGGGAAGCCTTCCCGCAGGATGCCCAGCGCTCGCTCGTCGTTGGCGTCGCGGTAGGTCGGCACCATGGCATGCGCGTTGCTGATGTAAAAGTTCGCGTAATTGGCCGGGAGCCGCTGGCCGTTCCACTCGATTCGCCGCGGCATCGGCAACTTGACGACATCGAACGCTTGGCCAAGCTACTCGCGGTTTTCGCGTAGCGGCAGGTTGGAATCGGCGGCGCCCAAATCAGGGCAGTTGTTTTCCGGCAGCCGCCTCCATCAGGCGGTACCATCCTTCGCGCGACAATCGCAGGTCGGCTGCTTTTGTGGCATCGCGAATGTGCTCGGGGTTGGTGCTGCCGATGATCGGCACAATCCCGGCCGGGTGTCGTATCAGCCAGGCGAGTGCCACGGCGGTTCGGCTGCATTCCTCAAGGCGCGCCACGATTTGCAGCGCGTCGCGCAGTGCCTGTTCGTGGGAATGGTTGGGGTTGCGAAGCGAAATCGGGTATGTGCTGCCGAGCTTGCCCTGGGCCAGCGGGCTCCAAGCCAGAGGCGTGATGTTGTTTCGCTGGTAGTGGTCGAGTGACCCGTTGTTAAGCGCATCGTGGTGGAGGAGGCTGATTTCTACCTGGTTGCAGACCAGCTTCATCGGGCAGGCGGCCTGCAGATGATTGAGTTGATCGACGGTAAAGTTGCTCACGCCAAACTCGCGCGCCTTGCCCCCCTCTTTCAGTTCTTCAAAGGCCGAGGCAATTTCCTCCGGCTCCATCAGGTAATCCGGCCGGTGGAGTTGATACAGATCGATGCAGTCAATCCCCATGCGCTTGAGAGATGCCTCACAGGAGCGCAGGATGTGTTCGCGGGAAAGATCGTAGCGGTAGGGCGCCTCGTTCTCCGGGTTGCCCTTTTTGAGGATGCCGCACTTGGTCGTGATGAGAATGTTTTCTCGCATGTCCGGAATATCCTTGAGCGCGTGGCCGAACACCTCCTCACCGAGTCCGTCGCTGTAAATGTCAGCCAGATCAAACAGCGTGTAGCCGGCCTCGTAGGCGGCTGCGATGGCTTCCTTCCCCTTTTTTGTGTGCTCGTCGTCGATCGGCGGATGGTTGATCACACCGGTCACGCGCCAACAGCCATAGGCCAGGCGGCTGCATTCCATACCGGTCTGTCCCAGGGTGATCGTTTTCATTGGGGCTTGACCGGATTCTAGCACATTCGCCCCAGCCAAGCCAAAAAAAATCCGCCTAGCCTTTGGGCAAGCGGATGAGGGAAAATTTGGCTATATTAATTCAGGTAATCTCGCGGGTCGGCGACGTGCCCGGCGAGGGCGCTGGCGGCGACGGTGGCCGGGCTGGCGAGATACACTTCGCTCTCCTTGCTGCCCATGCGGCCGGGGAAATTCCTGTTGGTGGCGCTGATGCACTTTTGGCCGCCCTCGTTCATGCGGCCGAAGGTGTCCACTGGGCCGCCGAGACAGGCGGAACACCCAGCGTTTTCGGTCATGCGCACACCAGCGTCGGTGAGGATGCTCCAGACACTTTTACCGTCCAACTCGGTTGTTTGCAGATCGTTGACGATCTCCGGAGTAGCCGGCACACCGAAAGTGTCGATGCACACTTCCTGTCCGCGCACTACCTCTGCAAATGCGAGGAAGTCGCTCGTCTTGCCGCCGGTACAGGAGCCGATGTAGGCGCGGTCGAGTTTCATGTCGGTCATCTCACGGGCGAGCCTGCGCTGGCCGGGATCGGGGTGGCACGCCACGGTCGGCTCGAGTGCGCTCAGGTCGATCGTCGAGTCGTAAATGAACGTCTCGTTGTCGTCGCGGTCGACCGGCTCGTAGTCGCTCTTCGTGCCGTTGAGCTGGGTTCGCTCGTCTACCATCGCGCCGGTTTTTTCGTCGTGCTCAAAAATTCCGTTCTTGCCGCCGGCCTCGATCGCCATGTTGGCAACCGTCATGCGGTCGTCCATCGACAGGCCAGCCGCGCCCGAGCCGTCGAACTGCATCGCGCGGTAGGTCGCCCCGTCGAAACCGATCTCGCCGATCGCGTGCAGGATGATGTCCTTGGCCATGACGCCCGGTTGCAGTTCGCCCTCGAGGCGGAAGTGCATCGTTTCGGGTACTTTGATGAGCAGTTTGCCGGTGCCCATCACGAAACCGGCGTCGGTGTTGCCGATGCCGGTGGCGAACTGGTTGAACGCGCCGGCCATGCAGGTGTGCGAGTCGGTGCCGAACAGAATTTCGCCGGGACGAAGATGCCCCTTCTGCGGCAGGGCCGTGTGGCAGACCCCCGCGTAGCGGGATCCGTACTGGCGCTTGAGCAGCCCCTGCGATGCGTCGAACTTCCACTTGCCGTCCTCGTCATCGATCACGTCGTAGAAATACGGCAGCCCCTGCGCCTTTGCGAAGTCACGCAGGATGTCGACGTTGCGGTTGGACAAAGAGTCGGAGGTAAAAATGTAGTGGTCTGGAATGATGACGATCTTGTTGGCGTCCCAAACCTTGGCATTCTCGCCAAACTCGCGCTTGAACACTCCAATCGTGCCGGGGCCGCAGACGTCATGCGTCATCAACAGGTCGGCGTTCACCCAGACATTGTCATTGGCGGTCACCTCGGTTTTGCCCGCTGCCCGGGCCAATATTTTCTCAGTCAGCGTCATTGCAGCCGGGATATAATATCGGTTAGCCGCCCCTCACGCAATTGCGGATTAGCTAAGTGCATGGTTTAAGTGTGACAACCGGCGACGACATCGGTGGTTTTTAGCTCGGGCGAGAAGGGTTCAAGTGGCATCGGCACGTCATGGTCAAGGTGTTCGCGGCAGATGGCGAAGAAGTCGTCCTTGGTTTGGGCGCGGCGGATGTTGTGCAAAAACAGGCCATCGGCATCCACTCCCAAGCCTAAGTAGTTCATGTATTTCTTCATTTTTTGTACTTGGCTTTTTTCGATAAAATTCGGCGGCGCAGTCATCTCAAACAAGTCGGTGACATAGTCGAGGACGTTGCGGCCGCTTGGCACCGAGAGGGCTTCGCCGCGCAGATGCTGGCGAATATGCGTGAACAGCCACGGGTTGCGAATGACGCCGCGCCCGATCATCAGGCCGTGCGCGCCGGTCTCGCGTAGCACCGACTCAGCCTTGGCTGCCGAGTAAACATTGCCGTTGGCCAGGACCGGGCAGTCCATCGCCTCGACCGTTCGCGAGATGAAGTTGTAATGCACGGCGCTGCGATACATCTCCTTCACGGTGCGTCCATGGACGGTGATCAAATCAAGATTGTGCCGCGCGAAGATCGGCAGCAACACGTCGAACACTTGCGTGTTATCGAAGCCGATGCGCGTCTTAACGGTGAAGCGCGTTTCCACCGCGTCACGCAGCGCGCCGAGGATGCGATCAACCCGTTCCGGTTCCCGCAGCAAACCGCCGCCAGCGCATTTTTTGTAAACCACCGGCGCGGGGCAGCCGAGGTTCAGGTCCACGCCCGCAATGGGGTACTGCTGCAACTCGCGCGCGGTTCGAACGAGATCGGGAATGCTTTTGCCGATCATCTGCGCGATGACCGGCCGACCGGTGGGGTTCTCGGTGATAGATCGAAGGATCGGCTTCTCCAGTCGTGAGTTGGCGTGCACGCGAAAGTATTCCGTGAAGTACACGTCTGCCCCGCCGCGCTCGGCGATCACCCGCCAAAACGGCAAGTCGGTGACGTCCTGCATCGGCGCGAGCGCGAGCATCGGCTCGTCCCGCTGCAGCAGGGCATCAAATTGTTCGACTTGTTCCGAAAGTGGCATCGAGCGCCTGCGATTTCTCCCGCTTGACCAGGTGAATGGCAATCCCAAAACGCGCCCGGCTTGCCTTGGCCAAGCGAATGTGCCGACAATGCGCGTCGAAGCCATGCGTTACTTGAATCACTCCAAAAAGGGCCAAGCCGGCATCACTCACCGGTGCTTGGCCAAGCGCCTGGCCCTGCTGTTGCTTTTTCCAGTCATGGCCAATTCACAAATGACGGGCGCCGGTTATGACCGGCCGTACGGCGATCCCAAGCTCAGTCGCTCGGTGGTGATGGCGCCCAGCGGCATGGTCGCCACGAGCCACACACTTGCTGCGCAGGCCGGGATCGAGGTGCTCAAGCGAGGCGGCAACGCCATCGACGCCGCGATCGCAGCCAACGCCACCCTCGGCGTGGTGGAGCCGATGAGCTGCGGCATCGGCGGCGACCTGTTTGCCATCGTGTGGGACGCCAAGTCGCAGAAGCTTTACGGCCTCAACGCCAGCGGCCGGTCGCCGCTTGGTATTTCGCGCAAGCTCATCCGCGAGCGCGGACATGATCGCATCCCGATCAAGGGTCCGCTCAGTTGGTCGGTTCCGGGCTGCGTTTCCGGCTGGCAGGCGTTGCGCGATCGTTTCGGCAAACTGCCGCTGGCGAAGTCGCTCGCGCCGGCGATTCGCTACGCGAGGGACGGCTTTCCGGTGACGCAAATCATCGCCGGCTATTGGAAATCCGGAGAAGCGATTCTCAGTGAAACGCCGACTGCCAGACGGGCATTTCTCAAAAACGGTAAGGCGCCGATGGAAGGCGAGCGCATGACGAATCGTGACTTGGCCAAGGTTTATCGTGCCATCGGCAAGGAAGGGGCGAAGGCATTTTACGAGGGCTGGATTGCGGAGGAGATCGCGCGCTACAGCGAATCGGTTGGCGGCCTGGTCACGCTGCGTGACCTGAAGCAGCACACCGCCGACTGGGTCGAGCCGGTCAGCGCCAGCTACCGAGGCTACGATGTCTGGGAACTGCCGCCGAACGGCCAGGGCATCGCCGCGCTACAGATTTTGAATGTCCTCGAGCAACATGACATTGCCGGCATGGGCCACAACTCAGCCAACTTCATTCACCTTTACGCCGAGGCCAAGAAACTGGCGTTTGCCGACCGAGCCAAGTTTTACGCCGACCCGCAGGTGGAGAAAAACCTGCCAATTGCCGAGTTGATCTCCAAGCCGTACGCCAAGCGGCAGGCCAAGCGCATCGACATGGCCAAGGCTGCGCAGCGTGTGCCGGCGGGAGATCCGCGCCTGGCCAAGGGTGATACGATCTACCTGACTGCCGTGGACAAGGATCGTAACGTCGTGTCGCTCATCCAGAGTAACTATTATGGCTTCGGCTCCGGCCATGTGCCGGGCAACGTGGGGTTTGCTATGCAGAATCGCGGGACTCTTTTTTCAATGAACGAGAACCATCATAACCGACTCGAGCCGAACAAGCGGCCGTTCCACACGATCATTCCGGCAATGGTGACGAGGGATGGCAAAGCGTTTTTGTCGTTCGGCGTGATGGGCGGCGACATGCAACCGCAGGGCCACGCGCAGGTGCTCGTTAATATCATAGACCACGGCATGAACGTGCAGGCCGCCTCGGACGCCGCGCGCGTTCGACATGACGGATCTGACACGCCAACTGGCGATATTATGTCCGATGGAGGGCGGTTGATCGTCGAGAGCGGGGTCAGCGACGAAGTGGTGAACGAGCTGAAAAAGCGAGGCCACAACGTCTCTCGCGGCGGTGCCGGTGGCGGCTATCAGGCGATCCGCATCGACTATGAGACCGGCCTGCTCCACGGCGGCTCGGAAGCTCGGAAGGACGGCGCTGCGATTGGCTATTGAGCCGGCCGAATGTAGGCTCAGCCTAGTATGAGCGCACGTGAGAAAATCATTTCACTGGAGCAATTGCCCGCCTGGCGTGAGTCGCTGCGCGAGGCTGGCAAGAGGCTGGTGGTGACAAATGGGTGCTTCGATTTGCTCCACGCCGGCCACGTCACCTACCTCGAGCAGGCGGCGGCGCTGGGCGACCTGTTGTTGGTCGGCTGCAACGGTGATGAGTCGGTCCGGCAACTGAAAGGAGAAGGTCGTCCGCTGAACCCGGAAGACGACCGGGCGTTGGTGCTTTCGGCGCTGGAATCGGTCGGCTCGGTGGCGGTTTTCCCGGAGAGACGCGCCGAGGATTTTCTGCGCCTGGCCAAGCCAGACGTTTACGTGAAGGGAGGCGACTACACACCCGAGACGCTGGACGCCGGCGAGCGCGTTGCGGTGGAGTCCGGCGGCGGCGAGGTCGTGATCATCCCATTTGTTCCCGGCAAGTCCACAACAGAGATCATCCAGCGGATGAACGACTAACGAAACAATGCTGGCACTCTCGCGCAAATCGGCGGCTGGGTTGGCATGCTGTTTCGCCTGGCTTTCGCTTGGAGAAGCGCGGCCGTTGACGGCGCCATTTGACGAGCCCCCGGGCTGGGCGAGAGAGGCGATCTGGTACCAGATTTTAGTTGAGCGATTTCGCAACGGCGATCCCTCCAATGATCCCAAGCCGGAGTTCATGAAGGGCGCCTATCCCGGTTATGTGCCGGCTAACTGGGAGGTGACGCCGTGGAATCAGGACTGGTACGAGCAGGAGGATTGGGCCAAGGGCGAAGAGGGACACTTTCACAAACTGGCAGCGGCACGGCGATTCGGCGGCGACCTGCAGGGGGTGCTCGACAAGCTGGATTACCTGCAGGATCTGGGGATCACTGCCATTTATTTCAATCCGCTCAACGACTCGCCGTCGCTGCACAAGTACGACGCGCGGAACTATCGGCACATTGACCGCACTTTCGGTCCCGATCCGGTCGGTGACTCGGCAATTATCGATGCGGAGAATCCAGTTGACCCGGCGACATGGCGCTGGACGGCGGCCGACCGTTTGTTTCTCAAGCTCATCCGTGAAGTACATCGTCGCGGCATGCGGCTGATCATGGATTACTCGTGGAACCACACCGGTATTACTTTTTGGGCATGGGAGGATTTGAAGAAAAATCAAGCCGGGAGCCGATTTCGCGACTGGTACGACATCATTTCAATTGATGATCCTAAGACGCCGAAGGATGAATTTCGCTACGAGGGTTGGCTGGGCGTCAAGACATTGCCGGAACTCAAAAAGGTAAACGTGGTGGGTAAACAAAAAGGCTACGCCTTCGAGGGCGATCTGCAACCGGAGGTTAAGGCGCACGTTTTTAACGTCACCCGCCGGTGGCTCGACCCCAATGGCGACGGCGATCCCGAGGATGGCGTCGATGGTTTCCGACTCGATGTCGCCTCGCACGTCCCGCTTGGATTCTGGCGTGACTACCGGAAGTTCGTGCGCCGAATCAATCCCGAGCTGTTTCTGATCGGCGAGGCCTGGTGGACGAAATGGCCGGATCAACTGATGGATCCGCGACCTTTTCTGCAAGGCGACATTTTCGATTCGGTGATGCACTACCAATGGTACAAGCCGGCTCGGCAATTTTTTGCGCAGGCCAACAGCGGTCTCAAGCCGAGTGAGTTCGTCGCCGAGATGAAACGTGTATATGGCGGTTATAGTCAACCCTTGATGCAAAACCTGATGAATCTCGTCGCGAGCCACGACAGCCCGCGGTTCGGCACGTCTTTTCAAAACAAACACAAGTACAAATACAAGATGGGCGCCCGCAGCAACCCTGCGCTCGATCTCGGTCCCCCGAGTAAAGCGACCCAGAGCGAGATGAGAATAATGTTGCTTCACCAGTTCACCTACATCAGTGCCCCGCATATTTGGAACGGCGACGAGTTCGGCATGTGGGGGGCAGACGATCCCGACTGCCGCAAGCCAGTCATTTGGGGTGACATCTCACATCGCTCGCAGGTTTTCATGCCCGACGGCCAGCGCCACAAGCCGTTCTCCGTGAAGCCCGACACCGAGCTGCGGTCATATTACAAAACACTCATCGCCCTCCGGAAAAAACGTCGAGAGTTGGTCGGCGGCGGACTGGAATTCGTCGTTGCGAACGACAACGACATGACTCTGGCCTATCGCCGGGAACTCGCAGGCAGGGAAACGATCGTCGCGTTCAATTTATCGGGACAGGTGAAGACGGTCAGTTTGACCGCAGATGACCGCCAGAAAACCAAGGTT
>Ga0315328_10000542_pt1 | contig 16406 bp, 14 predicted proteins | sample M120032315metaG_FD_203462 | JGI IMG/M metagenome (GOLD analysis project Ga0315328, IMG submission 203462) | Ammonia-oxidizing marine archaeal communities from Monterey Bay, California, United States - M1 200m 32315 | ecosystem: Environmental > Aquatic > Marine > Intertidal zone | place: USA... | reverse complement strand
TGGCAATCAGAACCTCCCCTCTCGGATCATGCATCTGATACCAAAGGTGCTGGGTGTTGCGGCTCCAGACAAAGTGTACGTTGCCCTCCGAATCAGCATCTGCAGCCACCATCTTGTCGCTGGCTGAACCTCCGTTTACAATCTGAATCGCGTCAGTCAAAACCACTTCACTAGCCTCAGCCTGTGGAAATTCAATTACCGCGAATGTACTCATCATCATCAAAAGAACCATTGTTACACTGTTTCTCATCTTTGCAGTTTCCATTATCTAACCCTCCAGCATGGTTGCTGTAACATACTAGTTTGACTTCCAGCGATACTTAACCTCGACCCCTTGCCGTCACCCGCGCGCGTGAGGGAGCGCGCGATTCGGAGAGGAAGTTCATGCCCATTCTGAGGGGTCGAAGTCGCGACCGAAACTGCCTGTCTCATCAGTGTCTATCTCGCTTACTTCTGTATGCACTTGAGGCTGACTGCTCCTGCTCTGCGCCTTCTTGGCAATCCAGTCGTCAACCGGTCCGGGCTTGCCAACACCTGGCCCGTAAGCGAACTTAATCTTGTGAATCAAAGCGAGCTTTGTGAGCCAGAGATGGCGCATCGTGTGCATGAACTCGTTCTGTGTCAGGCCGTCGAACCAAATCGGTCGAGAGAGGTTGAATGCCTGCAGAGGACCGGGGACACTATTCTCCTTTTTGCCCACATGAAGGACCCAGTCAAGATCCGCCTGAGTGAGATGTATCCTAGTGTCGTGAAGCCATCGCTCCCAATCCCCGGCCTCTCCTTTGGAGTGCTCAGTCATCTCGTCCTGCTGACCAGCGTCAACCCGAGTTACTGAGTAAATCAGGATGAGGTTGCGGTTCTTCGGGATGACGACATTGAACACGTGGCCCTGCTTGGTCGGGGGGTACCGGACGTGAAGATGTAGCATGGCCTGCTGGTCGGCAACGTCTCGGGCTTCGAGGCGTTCGCTCTGCAGCCACTCGCGCACCCTATCGGCAGCCTCGCGCGAGTTCATATAGACTACGAGTAGACCGACCTATTTGAGAACGACGAGTTCAGAATCTATCTGCGTAATCAGTTGTTCTAGCCTACTACCTTGGGCTGAGTTGGCCAGATTGGTCCTTCTCTTGGAGTCGCCATAATCTGTCCATAAGTCATAGCCTCTCAAGAAAAGCAAATTGGAGAAATGGAAGATGTCTGCCAGACTCAGATGTACGAGAGGAAGAGAGAGGAAAACCAATATCAGTAACACTGGGTGGAATCCGAAGACGAAAAACCCCGCAATTAAAGTGATAATTGGCCACATTATGAGGGGCGAGAGTAATGCTCCAATCATGTGGTGAGTTGTTCTAGCATCGATTCCCTCGTCGGAGCGATCGCCGGCGTACCATCCTACTAGCGCCTGCAATCCGGTCGATGGAATCGAGATTGGTGAAGCTAGTGCCATCATTAGGACACCTAGAAGAGCAGGAGCAACTAGGGTTCCTTGCCTTATTTTGCCCTCGGGGTTTAGGCTGCGCGCATCTAGATCATTTGAGTATAGGATTTGTGCGGCTTCGCTTGCAGTATCCAATACTGAGTCGAGAACTGTGGAGTTCCTGACTTCACGAGCGGCGAGGACTTCTTCTTTGTAGGAGTCCAAACTCTTTCCATCTCGAATTGCTCGACGGTGGCCTAGGATGTGCCAGGCTCTGTAAGTCTCCCAATCCGGCGCGTCAGGAGTGATAGTTGCGAGTTTTTCGTACAGTTCCTCCTTGAGGGGGATTACATTCTCTGCTGGTGGTTCTATCCATTCACCCTCGGCTATTCTCCGGTGAGTTTCCTCATCTCCAACAAGAGGGATGGGTAAGGGCTCTCCGAACTCGACGTAGATATCCGTCCTGAACCAGTGGTGGCATCTGTAGTGAAGTCCGACCGGCTGAATCATTGGGTTGTCCAAGCCCCGATGGTGTGCTATGCTGGCTGCATTCAAGGTGAATCTCAGGGGGCCGGTTCGCAGGGCGTGTAGATGCGAGTCCTGATGCGACTTTCCTTCTGGCATAACAATAGCAGCGTGGCCTGATGCGATGCAGTTGGCCATCGTCAGCATGCTTCTTTGATTGATTTTCGTAGCTAATTCCTTGTCTGCAAAACCGCCTTCAATCTCTGCCTTCCTAATTACCGGTTGAGAGCCCATTCTACGAGTTAGCCAGCCAATCACTGGCATGGTCATGATATCGTGACGGCCTATGGAAATGATTCTGCGAGATTGGGATTTCATTATCGCCAGCGGGTCAACTAAACCATTGATGTGAATTGAAGCGTAGACTAATCCTCCCTCGTGCGTAGGCTCGTGGTCAATCTCAACTCTTCGGAAGAGGTACGACCAGGCCATATAGACAGCATTCGAGAGTAGTAACCAGAACGGGCGGTTTCCTGGGTGTTTACCACTGTGATCCCAAGGAACTTGCATGAGTTTCTGGGAGTTTATCCTCGTAGCACTGCTGGACAGTGCCGGCAGAACATCTGGCGCCTCGTGAGGTTCGGTCATGATGTATGCGCGGGGCCGGTGGTTGAGAACGCACCGGGTCATTTCAGATGGTTGCGGATGCGCTCGGCGAGGATTGTGCCCTCTTTGGGGTCTAGTTGGGTGGTGACAAATGGCCAAGCCAGACCGCTGCCGTCGTCGTGTTTGGGAATGATGTGGAAATGAACATGGAAGACTGATTGAAACGCTGCCTCACCGTTGTTCTGTAGGATGTTGAAATCACGAGCATTGGAGGCAGATAGAACGGCTCTGGATATCCTTGGAAGAACTCTTCCGACTGCAGCGGATGCCTCGTCCGATAGTCCGTCCAGAGTGGCGCTCTGCTCCTTGGGAACAACGAGAGTGTGCCCGACGCTGCACGGATTGATGTCGAGAAAGGCGAATACGTGCTTGTCCTCGTACACCTTGTGACAAGGAATCTCACCTTGTATGATAAGTGTGAATATGCTTGGATCGGGGGTGGTCATGCTATCCCTCGGAGTTAATTATTGCCTCGGCCAGAGTGAACATACCCTCGAGATGAATCGCGGTTACTAACTCGGTGTTCATCACCATGGAAGGGTCCGTGACCCCTATTCCCTTCTCGCGCAGCCCGGCAAGGTTAGTCGCTGCCACTTCGAGTGCCCTCTCATCGCGAGTGCCATTGAGATTGCTCATGACTGACGACATGGCAGTCGAAACTCGGCCTACCGACTCGCCGTTTCCTCTCATCAACGACGCCACTCTGTTCTGTTCTACCTGAATCGACTCCTCAACCAAAGATGAGCCGCCAAAGGATGCGTTCGATGCCCATGCTCCAGCGTGCTCTCCTGCGCTGTTGCCAGTCACTAGGTCCTCAAGCAACTGGTTTCCGGGCAGCATGCCCGCTCCATGCATTCCAGTGTTGGCTGAGCGACCTGCTGCGTAGAGTCCTGTAAACCACATACTGCCATCGTCGAAGGTCACTCTGCCACTCTCATCAACAGGAGCGCCTCCGGTCGTAGCGGCGACGCTTGAGGACAATGGGATGACTTCGGTGGCTATGTCCAAACCGGCCCTCTCCCTCACCCTTCTCGTGGTCTGAGCGAACCACGGAGATGCCGAAGCATCCAGTGAACGTAGGTCGAGCACGCATCCCTCACCGTCGATGACTGCTTCGGGTCCTGCATCCTCGCCGCTCTCCTTGCGCAGCCTTCCCCCCGAACCCAATAAATCGAGAGGGAGGTGCGTGTCCGTGCCACGTATAGTGAGTGGATGATGAGGGGAGTTGGCCATACCAGATAGAATTACACCGGCAGAGGCTGCTAGGGCGGCGCCGGTACCAGGTCCGTTTGAAGGGGAAGACCACATTCCCTGATGGCCTTCTGTGGCTAAAATCACAGCTTTGGATTGAATTGAAGATACTTCTCCTGTCAGGAGATCCAGTACTACGACACCACGCACCTGCTGATTGTCCATCACCAAAGAGAGGGGGATTAGGTCCGATCGCCGGGGGACACCTCTCTTGATGACCTGCTCCTCGAGAATACGGGTAACCTCTCTGGTTGTGCTATCTCCGCAGCCTGTCAGACGAGGCCTGCTGTGACCCGGTGCCTCTGAGGCGTATGGCAGTCCCCCTTCTCTACGTCGAAGAACCAAACCCCACCTCTCGAGTTCGGCTAAGACTGATACCGCCTCGCCACAGAACCGGGCTGCTGCGACCTTGTTGGTCGATTCTCCGCCGGCTGTGACAGTATCGTTGCGATGTGCTGTGGAGTCAAGCTCGTCTATCGAGGCCGCCAAGCCTGATAGGGGAGCTGCGCCAGAAGAAGAACCGACGCCAGAGGAGTCGATTAACAGAGGGATTGTGCCAGCGTCTGCAGAAGCGATGGCTGCTCGCAGAGCTGCGGGGCCGCTGCCGAACACGACGATGTCCCACGACTCCATGTTCACTCCGTTGATCGCAATCGCAGTAGTGTCATGAACGTGACGCTCGGGGCTTTGTCCCGAAACGCCCTCAATCAGCTATGGAGAGAGCTAGTCTGCGAACAGCCGAGGCTGCGTCCGACATCCTCTGACCAGCGCTCTCCTGTTGCGCCTTAGAAGACAGGGTGGTCTGCACCACAACTGAAGAGAGAGTCTCACCATGCTCTCCCCTCAAGGTGACTTGTACTGGGTGCGATCCTAGTTGTGAGTCCGGCCAGGCAAGGCCGATCCAGAGCACGGTGGCGTCATCCAGCAGACGTCCTAGTGTATCGACTTGATCCGTAACTCTGGCCCTGTCAATGCTGCGGGAGGCTCTGGCCTCGACTCTGATCGTCTGCAAAGCGGGCTCCCCTTCGGCCACTACTACATCGACCTTGACGTTGGTAGTGGCTCCGGTTTTGTTGTGTAGCATAACAAACAGATCGGCCCTACCTTGAGAGCAGCGTGGAGGCAGGTCAAGGTCCAGTCTCCACGGCGTCTCATTTAGTGAATGGTCACCTCTGATGGCCGAATCCTGAAGTCTATCTATTAGCCTGAACAACCCCGGTTCCCAAGCCTTGGTGTGTGCTAACAAAGTCCGTAGCGACCTCAGATTGAACTTGTTTGATTCGTCAATCAAACTGTCAATCGCTGTGACTTTGAAAACGCGTTTCGCCTCGGTCATCAGTCGGGCGTCGTCGAGTAATCCCTGTTCATTGAGATGCAATGCTTGCAGAAGTTGCTCTACAGCCGAATCTGGGGTTTGACCCCCTCTCACAATGTCCATCAAAGAGAGTTTCCAATCGCCCCACGCCGCAGCAGTCTCCGGATCTAGGTGCGCTACCATCAAGTCGGACAATGGCCTGTCCAAGGTGCTGTCATGTAAAGTCGGGGCGTGTAGAGAGAGCAAGGGGAACGAATTGGAGCGCATGGGTATAGAATCGTCCAGAATTAATGAGTTAAGGAAGCACAGAACCCCCAGAGCCAACGAAGCACCCAGAAGCAGAGACCCCAGAGCGTCTCCCGTGTCGAGATCCCTCACTGCAATCAACGCCACCCCTCCGAGTGCTGCTGAGAGGAGTCGGATCCTCTCCCTCAGAGACCTCTCCCTCAAGGTGTTGAGGATTCGCTCAACACCCGGATAGGCATCCATTGACCTTTGACCTCCATCTCGCAACCTGAGTCGGTCGCGCGCAGACATCCTCGCGAATGTCGCTGCTAGATTAGTGGGAATTAGTAGCACAATAAGCAGAGTATAGGAGGTGATGGCCGCATCATAGGAGGCGAAATCCCACTTGACCAAAAGCAGACCGGCGCAGAGGGGGGCCACCAAGGAAAGGGTTTGGCGAATTAAAGGAGTGTGGGCGGATCCAGAAACGCGGGTCCAGAAGCGTCTGCTGGCATCTCTAGTCGCCACTCTGCGTGAGAGAGCCCGCTGTTTCGAGTCACCGAACTTGCTCGAGTCCGAATATGGTGTTGGTAGCTTCGATAGGGGGCCCTCCATGGAGCTTCGGAGGACACGGGATGCTTGATGGCATCGGCGCTATTGCTGTCGATAGAGGGTGATTTCGCGAGCGTCACCTTTCTTGGGGGTGAGGGGCTGGCGCAAGCGGGCGCGTAGCACAGTCTGGATAATGCACCGGCCTCCTAAGCCGGGGACCGCGGGTTCGAATCCTGCCGCGTCCGCCACTCCTCACCCGAAAGCGAGACCGTGATTCTTACCAGCTGAGGCCACTCTGTGCAGGAAGTTCTCGAATGGAATCCTTGCATGCATCGAACGGTTGAGTTGGGCGTCGCAGTCAGCCAATGCCCCCAACAATTGCTCACGGAGAGAATTAGGGAGAGAGAGTCTGCGACCTACCAGAACATCATGGAGCTGATAGACCACATCGTCGGAGTCCATTCCGTGATCGTTCATCATTCGGTCGATTTCAGCCAATGCCCCGGCAAGGACTTTCTTCTTACGGCCGCCCCGGTTCTCCCACCTCCACTCAACCACTCTCCCTCTCAAAGCCAGCTCCAGCAGATGTCTGCCGGACTGTAGGGTGGTTGACTGGACTAAGGTGTGAACTGCCGAGCGATCGTGGGCGAGTCCCCTTAGGTGAAGCATCTCCAATGTGAACAGAGCCTTCCTGAGATTACCTTCGGAGATGTACGCAATGTCCTCTAGGACTCCGTCTGCGGTCTCCACTCCCTCTAATTCAGCGACGGAGCACATAGCAGACAGTATCGTCCCACGCTCAGTCGCTGGAATCCGTATCATCTGGGTGCGCGAGCGCAACGCGTCGATAATCCTCGAGGGGGCTCTGGCCACAAGAATAAATCTGGAAGCGTTTCCGACGGTCTCCATCATCCTGCGTAGATAGGCCTGCCTAATCGAGCCGAGATGATCGGCGTCCTCGAGAACGATGAGACGGCTCACAGGAAGGACGCCGGGGGTGATTTTGATTTCTCGGCCAGCCGGGGCAATGTCGTTCAGGGAGCCAGTGGACATTTCTCTGTCGAATGCATCCAAGCTGAGTCTTCCAGCTAGGGTGTCACTTGAACCAGTACCGCCGGGTCTGAGGAAGTCCTCGAATGTGCTCATAGCGCCGCGTTGCCGGACGAGATCTCGGGCCTGCAGCACATGTGTCGTAGAGCGCCACCCCCTCCCGAGGATTTGGCGGGCGACCAAACGCCACGCTGCCGTCTTGCCCACACCTGCTGGACCAGTTATCAACAGGTGTGGCGGGTCCACTGAGAGGCTGGCTGAGAGTAACGCCTGCCGCGGTTTGATGGGCACAGCCAGCTGCTCGAAGGTACGGGGCGAATGGGTGTTCAGCCAGCCCGTCACGAGAGGCCGTCGGATTGGCGGGTCTTGAAGACCGCGCTGTTCACTCGGCCTTCAGTGTCTTGTAGCGGCCTTCCTTACGGGGTTTGACGAAGACCCTGTATCCACACTTGCGGCAGGAATGACCGGTGGATCCGGCCTCACTCCAGGCCAATGCGCCGCAGCGCAGGCACTTGTAACGAATCTCGAGTGGGTCCATGGTCGATTCGCAATGGCTGCACTTAGGAAGCTCGGAAGGGCTCCAAGCCCTTCGATCGGTGCGATTGCAGTTCCTACACTTGTGGAGAACGAGACGGTCTGCTTCGTTGGACATCGAGCCGGCGACCTGCCGGGCCTTCTTCAATCTGTCCTCTGCCTCACCGGGCCCTGCGGGCCCGTTCACACACCCTTACAAAGTTCTCGAAAATCCTCGCACCATACTCTGAGTCGTTCACTTCTGGATGGAATTGAAGCCCAAATCGATCTCCGTGCTCATTCTCCATACCCTGCACTTCGCAGGACTCACTATGCGCGGTAATCATGAAGCCAGGGGGCACCTCCGTGACCTCATCGTTATGGCTCTCCCAGACCATCTGCTCGTCTGGAGTTTTCTCGAAAAGTGCGCCACCGCCCCGGACGAGAGAAATGGTAGCAGCGCCGAACTCAGGTTTTGGTGCCTCAGCGGCGCTACCACCATAGAAACCAGCCATGAACTGGTGGCCAGCGCAAATCCCGAGGATGGGGATGTTCATGCCGAGATACCTTCCGCAATTGCCCAGTTCCCCAGTGAGACCTACGCGGGCTGCACCTCCCGATAGGATGAGTCCGTCCACGGGCCGGAGTTCCTCGATAGGTGTGTCGTTGGGAATAATCTGGGTATCAACACCTAGGTAGCGCAGCATGCGCCACTCACGATGAGTCCACTGGCCACCATTGTCGATGACATCAATGACGAGAGGATGCTTGCCCATGTCAAACCGCAGTGCGGCCGGATGATGAACAATACCCTGTCAAAGATTGAAAAAGAGGTGCCTTGTCGAAGGGGCCCTGCCCTGATGGTGTAGTGGCCTATCATGCAGCCCTGTCGAGGCTGCGACCCGGGTTCAAATCCCGGTCGGGGCGCCACTCATTCGCCCGTCTGCTCATCCCACCAGTTGGCTTCTGCTTCGGGCTCTGGCTCCGGTTCTGGATCTGATGGGGGTTCGGGCTGATGTTTCCAGCAGTAGTCGGTGGATCTGAATGTCAAGGCGTAGCAGCCGTCGTACGAACAATTGGAAAGTGCGTTCTGGCTCTCAGTAAGTCGCTTACTCCGGTTGCTTGATGGGGTTGGAGTGCTCAATTTGGTGGGTGGTTTTTGAGCGTTTTTCATAGCGGAATCGCCACCTGCGAGCCCAGCGAATAGTATATGGCACAGCCCGGAACAAAGCAATTCCCCGATAAGCTGAGGAATCATAGTGGTTCATTGAAGAGGGCGAAATAAGTCTGTCTACGGCGTTGGGGGCATTCATGTCTCAGAGGAGCACTGTGGATATGGGAGGTGCATGGGTGGTAGGAAGAGGTTTGTGCAGTCACGGTTGGCTGTAGACAAGCCTAAGAGGCTTGAAGAATCGAGACTTAGGGTTACAGGCATCAGGGAGACTGGACTTGGAACATAATCCTCACCAGTTTGAGTGATAATCAAGTTGATGGCGTCACCGGAGGGAATGATTACATCCATTCCGAAGAATTCCATTTTGGCAATTACCGTCTGACCGGGTGTCAATATCTCACCCTCGCCGCCTCCATCATGAAATCTCAAGTCCATCACAGCATGCCCTAGATGCATGCCGCTGCTTGCTTGAACCATTTCCACGAAAAGGTGACCACTGCTTGCGAAGAGGGATATTGTGGCCTCGACGTGGAAAGTAGGTGTCCCAACAATGCGGGTCTCGACATCAAACTGAGGGCACTCGACAATCAGACTGGAAGTCGTCGTGATAGTGTTGCTGCCGCCCATCGAACAGGAATCCATGTCAAAGTAAATCCACTCTTGATCGGGGGGTGGATAGTTTGGTTCAATCCTCCACCCTCCTGTGTTATCCTGAACCTCGGCAATCAGTCTGGGCTGGGGCCCCTTGTCTTTGAGGTAGAAATTGAACCACTCCAGCATATCATCAGCCCAATCCCAACGCAGTGTATACGGGAATGCCTCGGCGCCCCGACCGCTGTTCAGACCCTCGTGGCCGCTTCTACGGTCAGGATAGTCATGGCCCCATTGCCCATAGAGGCCCTTGACATCAAAGCCCGCCTCAAGCAGAGTATTGTGTACTGGGAAAGCCATGTGAGGGTCGACGTTCCAATCCTGCAGACCGTGGACGATGTACACAGAGCCGTTGTAATTCTGCAGAGCCCTAGTTAGGAAGTGGCGCTCGGTCCAGTAGTCGCTGCCGGTCCACGCGAGATTGTCGCCGGTTAGGTACGCCCCTACTCCCGCGTAGTATCCCTCAAAATACCCCTCGCAAGCATTCTGGGCGTCCTCAAGGTCTCCATCCAAACCAAAGCTGCCGTAGACGCCATTGTGCATGATGGCACCACGCGCCTCCATGCTGCCATTGCGCCACATCAGATCATGGACACCAATTAGTCCGGACATTGGCACTATGGTCTTCAAGTGATCCGATCCCATCGCCGCTGCTTCCCATGGTGTAGAGCCATCATACGATTTCCCAATCACGCCGACATTCCCGTTCGAGAAGGGCGCGTCTCCGAGATACTCCACAGCAGAATGAATCCCTTCCTGCTCGTCGAGACCCATGAGATCCATACAGTGATTCGACTCTCCGGTTCCAAACACCGATATCTGGGCGACTCCAAAACCATGCGGCACGAAGTTCTCTATTAGAAAACGACCGAGTCTGTCTGCTGGGGTCAGAGCGTCAACATCGCCGTCGTCGTAATACGGCCCAATCTCAGCAATTACTGGAACCTGACACTCCTCGGGTAACTCTGCGGCGTCCATGTCGCACCCTTCGATAACAGGAAGCCACAGACCCATGTGGACTTCTGCGCCACCGGTGACTCCAGCCCCGCCATCACTCGCAGTAATGGCTGGTACTGGAACATAGATTGAGCGAACGGTGTCAATACCAAATGAGCCATTCCATGAGACTCGGCTAAACACGTCGTCGTCCTGATAGAACTTGTTGGATCGATCCTCGACGTCCGGGAGCCAGTGCTCGTACTCTGGCTCTTCTTGTAATTCGTCATCGAAGCCAAAACAGCCCGTAAGAGTTGAAGAAAGCAAGATGAGAGTTAGAAAGGCGCATCCAAAACGAGTTGTCATGCTATTCACCCTCAGAAGTTGTGGCTATCCATGCCTCGAAAGAGCAAAGTCGCAATGTGGAGTTGTAGTCACGCTTGATTCTCAATTCAGGTTGAGGCGTGCCCTCTATATGATTAGGGAGTGCGGAGTGAATAGCGGCGTTAGCGGCGTCGATCTCTGATTCTGCTACTATCACTCTGCCTCTGATTAAACTCGGAGACTGAGAGTCCAACAATGGGACAAGGGAGGGGAGGAGTTCGATGGTTCGGTGTGGTAAGTTAACCAGAAGTAAGTCCCATTTACCAGAGATTTGGGGATTCGAAGACAGGGAAGTGGCATCGGCTACCCCGACGAATCTGTCAGGGTAAGTCCGAGAGAGGGGGATGGGGTCACTAGGGTAGTCCCTGCGATCCCAGCGTCGTAGGTTGTCGAACAACATCTCGACAGCGTCGGGGTTGAGGTCTGATGCTAGTGCGTCGCCCACCAGATCTGGCTCGCCGAGAAGTGTGGCGAGGGCCGGGCCGACGCCGCAGAACGGGTCGCATACCCGCAGCGGGCGGTCAAGCAAGGAGCGGAGATTCTTGGCGAGAGTCAGAGTCTCGAGCCTTTCTGCCTGCAGTTTAGTGGAGAAGTATGCCCGAGTGGGGTCACATAGGATGCTCCTTCCAGATTCCCTAACCATTACTCTGGTGTTAGTAATGTCATCAGGGATATTCTCCAAGAATACCACATCGTCGCGTCGCGCGCCGATCGGGGTCAGATTCCGGATTCTGAGCTCCCCCAGAACTCCTCGATCGGAAAGCACTAGCCTGATGTGAGGATGTGATTGAAGTTTGGCTGCGGCAATCTGCTGCGAGTAATCGGCGACCTCATCATCCAGCCTCACGATCATCATGTCACCGAAAAACTCGTGCGAGGACGGCCAGGCTTCGCCGTGGATCTCGACCGTTTTATCGCCGAGCAGTTTCCTCAGGTGCGCCCACCAGTCACTGTCCGCCCTCTCGTCTGGCTTGCCCTCGTGCTCTACGACCTCAAATTTCTCTAGACCCCCCGGCAGAGACAGGGGGGCGCCAAAATCTAGCGGAATGAGCCTAGATTCGTCGTCCTCAGTAGGGAACACGTGCATGCTAGGGGCGAGTAGGTCATGTTCACGAATCAGGCCCAAGGCCTGCTCCACCTGACGATTGGGTACTGAGATATGGCGCATCACGTTCATGATGGGCAGCGGGGCAGCCCGCTTCACCATGACGGATGAATATGCGGCGCCCGGACTCTGGCTGATTGGTATTGGTCCGGGCGACCTCGACCACATGACGGGGCGGGCCAGGAGTGTTGCCAGGGCGTGCTCCAAGAGGTTTCTTGAGGGCTATACTGCAGTCCTACCACCTGTCGAAGAGGAGCGTTTGGAATCTGTAGTAGGTAGTTGGGAGAGGTTGATGCGAAATGGGGTCGAGAAGCCTGACAAATTGCTTAACTTAGCAAGCAAGCAACCGGTGGCCCTTCTGATTGTCGGCGACCCCATGCAGGCGACCACACATATAGATCTGGAGGAGCGATGTGCCGAGGAGGGAATCGATTTCCACGTGATTCCCGGTCTGACTGCCACCGCCCTTGCAGTCTCGCTTTCTGGAATGCAGTCATATCGATTCGGTCGGCAGGTCACCATACCATTCTCAGCCCGTGACTACTTACCTACATCCCCGCTGGAAATGATATGCAAAAACAAGGAGTCTGGGCTTCATACTCTGGTGTTGCTCGACCTCGATCCAACGGGAATGGGTTTGGAAACGCCGCACCCTATGGCCCCGGGCGAGGCCGTGTCCCTGCTCGAGAAGATGGGTGAAAGAACCGAATTTACCTCATCAGCGCTCGACCAGCCCATCAAAAGCTGGGTTGGAATGTTACTAAGCGACCTCGGTACAGAGGAAGAACGAGTTGTATCGGGTACTCTTGAGGAGCTTTCGGAGATTGGCATAGGATACGTGCATGCGTTCATACTCCCAGCCGAATTCAGCGGTATGGAGGAATCTGCCTTCGAGCGCCGCAGGCTCACCTATTAGACGACGGACTCAAACAGGAGCTCTGCGTGGAGGGGGCGAGAGAGATGGCGAAGCCCCCTGCAGAAGTCAGCTTCCCTGGTGATAAAAATCGCCGTAAGAAGATTCGGATGCGAGGGATAAAACAGGCCTCACCGGAGATTCAACATCGACTCGATAGAAATCTAGAGGAGCTCATGGACGACCCTGAGGTCTTCGTACCGGAGATAAAAGGGGAGGTGGATGGATCGTTCTTCTCAAAGGACAGGATGGCGAGGACTCTCAAGGAGCTCTCTGGGGTAGCCTCGAAACGCAACGACCCCCGATGGCTGCGCAAGCGGATGACGAAGAAAGGCGGCGACCCGGTCTGCTGCGCGTTGGCTGGAAGTTTACTTGCCGCAGGTGAGGAAGACAGGAGTACCGTCGCGGTGTTCAAGAATCCTCTGTTTGGGGTCGCCAGTTACATCCGCAGGGGTAACGGCAAACAGAGTCACCTCGCTGGAATCCAGAATCACACTCATCCGAAGATGCGTCTGCTTGTTTGGGACGAACACGCCAAGGCGGGGCAGTGGTTCTTCTCCTGGGATGGTGGCTTCGTTTTCACTGGAAGCACTCCTAACCCTCCAGCTGAATGGGTGGAGTGGAGCCTTGACAACGCCTCAATCGAACTTAGTGGAAAAGAGGTCCGGTGGAGTAGAGGTCTCGATGAACAGACTGTCGCTGACGGAGAACTGACCGAGACCGGTTGGCTGCGTATGGAATTCGGCGACGGCACCGTAGTGGGTCTGTCGCAGGTGGCTCTGGCGAAGACCGAAGAGCAGTTTGCCCAGAGTGTGGCGATGGGAATGATGCCGCCCCGCCTTAGTGACGTGTCAAGCACTGAGTGGATGTGGAGGCCACAGGGATGGCCTGAGGACAGGGGGCTGCCCGAAGAGGGTGTCGAACGTCTTGAGGAGGTCCTAGGGGCTTGGCTCGGGTTGGCGCTCGATGATTCCCTTCTAGCAAGGTCCTGTAGGAGTAGCATACTGAACTCCATCAGTGATGGTTTTGTGGTCGGTACCCACTGGTTCTCAGAGAAAGCACGAGGGGATTTCCTAGAGCACATGACGGGGACCGCGGAGGAGAGGGCTGCGTTGGCCTGTATCCTAGACTCTCTGGAGACTGGGATTCACGTTAGGACTGATGGTGTGGTTCTCGAGATTGAGGACGACGTTGTCCGCTTTGAGGATTCGGGTTGCCACCCCAATCTTGTCGCGCTGTGGCCTGAGCACGGCCTCACCATACTCGAAGGAATCTACGGAATGTCCGGCGATGAAGCCGAGGATATTCTAAGCAAGCAGGAGAAGCGAAAACAGGGCTTCGGGGCATTCCTTCGAGAACTTAGCGAAAGCAGGTCCACGGCAATGCGTCTGGAAAGACTGCCATGGGAAGCTGACTCTCTGCCTAGCCCACTGGACTTCGCTGACAATCTGATTAGGCAGGCCGTCGACAGAGGGGTTGCTTCCACCGTCTCCAAGGCTCGAAAAGGGAGGGGTTTGGAGATGGCGATGGGTTGGGCTTGGCTCAATGTGCATGATAGAACCGAGTCGGACGCCTGGCGCTTCGACGAGGCCAGTCGGGACAAGGGGGGTGATTGGGTCCCCGCTCTACGGGCATTGTGGGATGCCGCCGAGGACCTGTTACTCAATGACAACAGGGAAGCATTGCAAGACTACGAAGCGGCGATGAAGTGGCTCTCAGAATCCAGCGGTTCGGGCCAGCTACCCTAATCAATGTGAGAGAGTTATCCAAATTGCAACAGCGAACAGTGATATCCCCATCGCCCGGTTGAGGTTTTTCGCGGATTCCGGACTACTGAAGGTCCTCTTCAGGAGTGTGCCGAAGGCGGCCCAAGAGACCACTGCGGGCAGGCCGCAGATGAGATTCAGTGAAACAAGTAGGGCCTTGGCCTCAAAACCGGTTCCAAATAGGGAGCCGAAGGCTGTCATTAGTACAAGGAAGTGAATCCAAGCCTTCCCATTGACAACTTGTAGTACAATACCTGTGATGGTACCGAGGCGTTCACTCTCCTGAATTTCTTCGGATATTGGAGAAGCCGTAGCTATCTGAAATGATAGATAGGCAATGTAAGCCGCACCTAGATATGTCAGCAAGTCGAAGTATGATTTGTTCTCCTCGATAAACACTGTAGCGCCTCCAACGAACAAACCGAGGGTCGACCAACCAATTGCCATACCCGCAATCAGAGGAAGTGTTGCTCGTAGACCATGTTGGGATCCGTGAGCAGCGCATAGTACATTATTCGGACCCGGAGAAAAACACATCGGGATGATGAAAACAAGTGTGGCAAACAGTAAATCAATGTCCATGTGGACACCTCAAGCTCTGGTTTCTAAGAAGGCGTTTGCAGCAGCCAGTGCTTGCTGGATATCGGCCCACAGGTCCTCAACATCCTCTATACCGACGCTCATCCTAACAAACCCCGGGACTATTCCTGCTTCTCTGCGCACCTCTTCGGGCACGAACATGTGGCTGGAGTTGAACGGGCACTCGATGAGGCTCTCTATCCCTCCGAGGCTGGTGGCCTCGAAAACCAGTTCCAGCGCTCTCATGTAACGCAGAGCCGCCTCGTCACCTCCCTTGATGACATAAGACAGCATACCGCTTCCTCTAGGCATAATCCTCTGAGCGACTTCATGGTCGGTGTAACTCGGGAGGGAGGTATGGTTAACACTCTCTATCATCGGATGATCCTCCAATCTCCTCGCTAGTTCAGCAGAGTTGGCAGCATGGATTGGCATGCGAGCGTGGAGAGTCCTCATCCCCCTCTCAAGTAGGTAACACATATGCGGATCGGCGGCGCCTCCTAGATGCACTTTTTTGGGAAATATTTCTGCCACTAGGTCTTTGGTTCCAACTACGATTCCGGCTATCAGGTCCGAGTGGCCTCCGAGGTATTTGGTTCCTGAGTGAATGACTAAATCGAAGCCCATTGATATAGGATTACAAGACCATGGGGTTGCGAAGGTGTTGTCAACAATGGCGATGAGATTGTGTTTCTTAGCGACCGTAGCCATTGCCTCTAGGTCGCACACCTTGAGAACAGGGTTGGTCAGAGTCTCTACGTACAGAATCTTGGTGTTCTCCTGGATAGCGGCCTCATAGGATGAAGGGTCCCTAATATCAGCCATCGATACCTCAATGCCGAATCTTGGTAGATCCTCGGTCATGAATCCGTATGTCCCGCCATAGCAGTCGGGGCTCGCCACTATGTGGTCACCCTTCGAGAGCAGAGCGAGTAGTGTCGTTGTTACAGCCGACATCCCACTCGCGAATGTCTCCCCATCCTCTGCACCCTCGAGGGCGGCAACCTTCTGTGCCACCCCCTCAGAGTTGATACTTGAGAGGCGGCTATACAATGCTGTGTGTTGAGCCCCATTGGCCCATCCCTGGTAGCGCTCGTCGGTGAGTTGGTAGGTCGAGGTCAGGAAGATAGGGGTGGAGGCGGCTCCCTCGATATTCTGGATGCCTGACCATATCGCCCGTGTCGCGAATCTCTTGTCGGAGTACTTGTCGCTCATGGAACTCCGAGAAGTGGTTGTTTCATCAACTATACGCCGGTAATATTTAGAATATGTCGAATAAAAAACATAAATACACAAATTATCCGACTAAATGTCGGAATAATTTATTTCTCGTCGTCACTTCCCAGACCCATGCCTACCTCAGAATTAGACGCCAAGGATGCAAGTATAGTTGGTATGCTGAAGGAAGATTCGCGAGCCAGTACACAGGCTATAGCCGACACTT
>Ga0315328_10000539_pt1 | contig 16443 bp, 18 predicted proteins | sample M120032315metaG_FD_203462 | JGI IMG/M metagenome (GOLD analysis project Ga0315328, IMG submission 203462) | Ammonia-oxidizing marine archaeal communities from Monterey Bay, California, United States - M1 200m 32315 | ecosystem: Environmental > Aquatic > Marine > Intertidal zone | place: USA... | reverse complement strand
CCCTCCACTATCATTCAGACCTATGACCGGGGCACCAGTCTTGAGCGCCATATCCAGAATCTTGCATATCTTCAGTCCATGCATCTCGCCGAGGGAGCCCCCGTAGACAGTGAAGTCCTGAGCGAAGCAGTACACCGTTCTACCTCCTATCGTGCCGTGTCCGCAGACCACCCCGTCTCCTGGAATCACGTTACGGTCCATCTCGAAGTCTCTGCATCTGTGCTCCACCAGAGTGTCCACTTCCATGAACGAGTCTTCGTCGAGCAGTAGCTCGATTCTCTCCCTAGCAGTCATCTTGCCCTTGGCGTGTTGCGCTGATACACGAGCCTGTCCGCCACCACCTTTGGCTTGCGCTTTCCTGCGGCGAAGCTCCTCAACGCGCTCATCAGTCTCAGCCATTGTATTTGAAGGTAGGAAAACCCCGCCAATGAGCATTCCCGTCGGGAATGCTGACGGACTCACCCCTCATCGGTTGCTTGAAGACTGCCCACCAACTCCCAGTTTCGTAGAAATGCGTATCGTGATTGCTAAACCTGGGCTCGATGGTCATGATAGGGGGGCGAAAGTCATAGCCCGATCCCTCAGGGACGGTGGCCACGAGGTTGTATACACTGGGCTGCGCAAGACACCGGAAGAAATCGTCCGAATTGTGATGGATGAGGACGCCTCAGTTCTCGGCCTTTCCACTCTGTCTGGGGCTCACGACGTCCTTGTTCCTGCTATCTGCAACAAACTCCGAGAAGAAGAACTCTCAGAGGTCGTAGTTTTCGCTGGTGGCATCATTCCTTCTTATGATCATGATTCTCTTCACGACCAAGGGGTCCGGGCCATATTTGGGCCGGGAGCACGTACCTCTGAGATTCTGGAGTTCCTCGAGGTCGCCTCCCAACGAATCAAGTCAGGGCAACCGGTAGGAATAGGAGAGAACTCAGGATGGCGATGGGGTTGAATGCCCCCGATCTTCTGAAATCGGCTCTATCAGGTAACCGCAGAGACCTATCTAGGATTCTCACGTCCATAGAGAATGGCAGCAGTTTCGAGGTTGGCACGCAAGACCCGTGGACACTCGGAGTCACTGGGCCTCCGGGAGTCGGCAAGTCATCCTTGATTGGCAGACTGATTTCGAGTTGGGTTGACAGGGGAGAGAGAGTTGCCGTTCTAGCTGTCGACCCATCATCACCAAACAGTGGTGGTGCCCTGCTCGCAGATAGATTGAGGATGGGGGCTATTGATTCTGGAGATTCTGTCTTCGTCAGATCATTGGCCACTAGAAATCACCCAGGCGGATTGTCTTCTTGCCTTTCTCCGATGATTGGATGCCTAGCTGCATGCGGCTGGAGCAGGATAGTCATAGAGACTGTCGGCTCTGGCCAATCCGAGATTCGAATCGTCGCCTTCGCTGACAAAGTGCTTTTGGTCGATGGACCAGACAGAGGAGATACGGTGCAGGCCGAGAAGGCTGGAATCATGGAATTGGCAGATATCATCGCCATTAACAAGTCTGATCTACCCAATTCTCAACAGGCCGCGGATTCAGTTCGCTCAGCTATCGGATTGAGTCAAGTTCCGCAACCCCCGGTGCATTTGGTTTCGGCGCATGACGGGTCTGGAGTAGATGAGTTGCTAGAGGCGATTGAGTCTTGCTCAGGTTCTCATCTAAGAGGGCGCCTGAGGACTAGGGAGAGGATGCTCTCAGCGTGGGATTCTCGCTTGCTCGATCACCCTAGGTTAAACGAGGTGCTCGATGCTGTAGAAACCGGAAGTATAACGCTCGATGAGGCCGTGGAATCTCTGAAGTAGGGAGTCAGGGGGGGTTTTAGAATGGGCGAGTCAGAAACCAGATTTGACATTGATCACGTGGAGCATTCGGTTGGAGGGTTCGGTGGACACGCGTTTAGGCGGCTGACGCATATTTCTATGGCAGCGATTCCACTAGTCTACTACAGTCGCGGAGACGATATCTCCGGTGTATTTTCAGTAAGACCTGATGAATTAGTCAGTTACGTCTTCCTCATGATTCTCGTTTTAGAAGTTGTAAGACTGCGGTTCGGAATAGTCATTGTTGGTCAGAGGGAGTATGAGTCGAAACAAATCTCTGCCCTCGCATGGGGTGCCTTCGCCGTGTGCCTCACTCTCTTGATAACCGGAATGGAACCCTTCTTTGCAGGCTCCGGCCTCAAAGCAGGCATCTACGGTATCCCGCTGATATTCGGTCTGACTTTCGTTGACCCACTAATGGGCGAGATAAAGCGCCAGAAGCAGGACATGAGGCTAGCGATAACAGCCGGTCTCACAGTATCGTATGCAGTATGGGTGGGGTGCAGCTTCTGGTTAGGAACTCCACTCTGGGTATGTATCCTCCTAGCTCCTCTGACAGTCCTAGGAGAGCTGCCTAGAGTCAAGTATATCGACGACAATGCGACGATGATTCTCCTCCCTCTCGCCGCTCTGTTGCTTCTCAGCCCCTTCCTGTGAGTCTAAGTCCGTCATCTTTACAATCCGGTTTCATCTGGCCCGCACGTTAGCATGTCGGATGAAGGTTCTAGCGGGGGCATCGTAGACTCTCCTATGTCACAAAGCATGTATGTTTTGATATGGACCCTAGCTTCGATAGTTTCGTTCGCTATCTTCGTGATTTATTTCTGATCGCTTACTCCATAGTATAATGGCGAACTATTTTCTCGAGCACCTGTGTGCGGTATCTCTGGCATGCTCGGAAATGCCAATCAGGAAACTGCTTTGGCGATGACTGCCTGCCTCAGTCACAGGGGTCCCGACGGAAGAGGGGGATTCTACGACGAATTCGAGCACGGAGCAGTGGCGTTCGGACACGCTAGGCTGTCGATAGTCGATCTTGAGGGTTCTTCGCAACCCATTGGATCAGATCACGGAGCAGTATTGGTGCAGAATGGAGAGATATACAACCACTCGAAACTTCGCTCTCGATACAATGCCTATCCCTGGCGCACTTCAGGAGATAGCGAGACCATTCTTGCTGTACACAGGAAGGCAATGCTCTCTGCCGGATCATCCAGTTACAATCAATTCGCAGACCATGCTAAGTGGGTTTCACTGTTAGATGGGATATGGGGGTTCGCCCTCTGGGATCCAGATAGACGTGAACTACTCCTGAGCAGAGATCCGATGGGCGTCAAGCCGCTCATCAGAACATTGCTACCGGACGGTACACTCTTATTCGCATCGGAAGTCAAGGCTTTCCATGCCCATCCTGAATTCACTGCCAAACCTGACATCGACGCTCTAACCGTCAGGCTCGCGTACGAGTATCCGATGGATATGACAACTCTCTTCCTCGACGTCACACAAGTAGCCCCCGGAACAATTGAATCTTGGTCCTTGGACGATGACGGCAGAGCATTTCTGAATGGAGTCTACAGGTATTCTCAAGATATCGTCTCACCTAAAGGGCCCTGGGATCCGGCAGTCCATGCTCGTATTCTACTCGACAGTTTCCGAGACGGCCTCAAGGATCGGATGATGTCCGACGTTCCAATCGGAATCGTGCTCTCGGGAGGCTTGGATTCGAGTTTGGTGGCAGCACTCGCCCATGAGGTTTCTCAGAGTGCGGGAAAGCCAGTCCCGGAATGCTGGACAGTCGCTAGTAGCGAGGACAATCCAGATTTTGTTGCATCTGAGATGGTCGCCCAGCACCACGATCTGCAGCATCATACTAAGATAATCGAGGAGGATGCGTTTTGGAAGGGACTCCCTAACTTCGTCTCCAGCGGCGAGGATCTCGACGTCACAGTACTGTTTTGGCAGACTCTATTTGAGGAGATGTCGAAGCAAGTGACCGTGGGGCTTTGTGGACAAGGTGCGGACGAACTCCATGCAGGCTATGCGCGATACCGCGATTTGGATGAACACTCGCGGCTGGTGTCCAACAGACTTTCTCTTGCCCGGGGCTTTGACCCCTCTAGGATAGAGTATGGACTAGGGGGGCCTTGGCGTGATAACAAGATAGATCCCGGGCACCATTTCAAAGACTTGCGCACAACTTTACAATTCGAGCTTGACAGAGGGCAGTTATCGAACTTTCAACTGCGTCTAGCCGACAGGCACAGCATGGCTCAGGGCATGGAGGTGAGAGTTCCTTTCCTGAGTTCCCAGCACAGAGCCGAATCCAACAGGCTACCGATTAGATGGAAACTCTCCGCGAATAAGGAAAAACTCGCACTACGCGAGGCGGCGGCGCTGACCAATCTGCCTGTGAGCACCGTGAGGCGCCCTAAACTACCAGCTGGAACCGCAACAGCCCCAGACTTGGTATCCACACTAATACAGGAACTGACTCCACACGCCATTGAGTGGGCGAAGGGGTACGGTAGACTGAAAGATCAACTCATCGACCAACCGGAGATGGCAATAGGGATGAGGCTATTCCACTCTATCCATCTGACCGGAAATCCCCAACACCGGGCTTCCAAACCCATGATGGAACTACTTGAGGATGTGAGTGACTGGTCCGAGTGACTATTTCGTCATTCGTAGGTCCGGTCCCAGTTCCCCGCCTTCGTACTGGAGCAGCCACGCTTTGGTCTCAGGGCCTCTGCAGCCGCTGTAGTTCCCGATGCCCCCATCTCTTCGGATCACTCTGTGGCAGGGCACCAGCAGAGCCCATGGATTTCCAGCCATGACCGAGCCGACGGCTCTGCTGGAGTTCTCGAAACCCGCGGCTAGGGCTAGATCACCGTAACTAATCACCCCACCAAAAGGTGCAACATCAGAAAGGGTCCCGAGAACCTTTCTCTGGAACGGTGTGAGTCTGCTTCTGTCAAGCAGGGGGATGGGGGCGTCACGCCTCTGGAAGAATGCACTCACCCATTTTCTGGCTGTTTCCACATGATGCCTTCCTACTGCCGACTCGTTCTCCAACTCTTCACTCCACCCGAGTCTGACGACCCCTACGTCACTGGCCGCGACTACCATTCTACCTAGGGGTGTGTCAATCGCTCTTATTCCAATATCCATCGAACTACCTAGCCTCGTCCTCAGACTCCTCTCCTGCGTCTCCAATTGCAATGTCTTCCATCCCTACGATTTCGTAGTTCGAGGGGAACAGAGCGATGATTATCCCAGCCACAATGCAGCCGAGGCCGAGGTAGAATGACTGCATCACTACCATCAGTTCAAGACCGATTACGAAAAGAACGAGGCCACCTATGTTGGACACCCATACTAGGGTCTTGAAGGTCGAAAGGGAGACACCACTGGAACGACCACTCCTCTTAGGGCCGAACTCGGCCCCGAATCTCAATGGCTCCTTATCTTCCACGACTATTCCTACCTGTCAATCATGATTATCGCATCGGTCGGGCAGCCTAGAACACACAACTTGCATCCCGTACACTCGTCCCGCAGGATTCTAGCTTTGCGATTCACTTCTACTTGCATGATTGGACTTGCGAGCGGGGTGTCGTAAAGCTCAATGGCATCATCATCACAGACTATAGTGCACTGGTCGCAACCTATGCACAATTCCTGCTTGACCCATGCGACAGCGTCCTCTCCTCCCTTGATCATGGCTTCCTCCTCTGCTCTCATCGAATCGAGCATCGTCCGGATGCGCCTCTGCTCGGCGGCTCGCCGGGCTAGCAGGTCGGGTATCTCTGTCACGTCCGGCAACTAGTGCCCCACATTCTCAATGTATGCTTCTCTCCGCCACCTTGATGCGAAGGCCTACAGCACCCGGTTCGTGGTAGACACCAATCCTGAGTTGAGGTGGCAGCAGGACCCAATGGCTTGGGTAGGCTTGCTCATAGGCCCCTCGATATGGGCAGTGATGACAATCTCGTTGTCATTGCGGGCTGCTTGGATTTCTTGGCCCTGCGGAGCTCTAATCGGTTTCTTCCTATGGCTCATCGCATTAGGCTATGACAACCCTAGGATGGCTAAGGCCACTGTTTGGGGGGTCGGCATCAATCTGGTTCTGGCAGCAATATCTGCTTACTATGCCTTCATCGCTATTCCTTAGAGCTCACTTGGCGGGCGAGGAAACTGACAACGTCCAGAATCTCAAAGTCGTGACGTGGATCACCCTCAAACTTGAGGCACTCGAAATGCGCCACGCACTTGGGGCAGGTCGTAAGCATCACATCTGCGCCAGTAGCCTTCACTTCGTCGAATCGCTGTAGGCGCAAAGCCCTGCTGTTCTCGTTACAGGCCATCATACTGGAGACACCGCAGCACAATGCATCCTCGCCGTGATGCTCCATCTCGACCAGACTGACACCATCGACTGATTCGACCAAATCACGGGGCTTGTCGTAGAGGTCCATTTGTCGTCCGAGACGGCAGGGGTCATGGTAGGTTACGGTGACGTCATCGTCCACGGCCAAGTCCATGTCGAAACCCTTCTCCACTAGGTATTCGGTGGTGTGCATAACCTTCATCTCGTCTAACTCGTAATCTAGAGCGAAGGTTCGGAAACACTCTGCACACGAGGTGACCAGAGTGTCAATGCCACTATCACCCAATTTCTTTTGGTTGTAGGCCTTCAGTTTCTCGAACACCTCTGACAGGCCCTGCCACTTTTGGTCGTGGCCGCAGCACTTCAGGAAGTCCCGACCAAGGTAGGTGACATCTTCGCCCATCTCTTCAAACAGTGTGAAGGCCGCAGTAGTGGTCTCGCCAAGATTCATTTCACCCTCGTTTACATGGCTGAAGACCATCTCCTGGTCGATGTAGTCGACGCACCCCGGGTAGTAGCCGACGTTGGAGTCTATCGGGTAGTCCTCAATCGAGACGAATGCCTCATCGGCATCCTCCTCAGCCTCAGCAGCCAGCACAGCCTGGAGCAGTGTGTGCGGGATTTCAGTAGCCGGTGGACCACCGACGATGAGGTTCCTGCGAATGTCGACATAGGAGTCGTAGTCCACCAATTGCGGGCAGGCATTGGTACAGGCTGTGCAAGTCAGGCACGAGTACAACGGGACACCGTCGTCTTCGTTATTCCAGGTGTTGTAGATGATATTCAGTTTGTCACCCGCATTGAACAGCCTGACCGGACAGGCGTCGTCACACAGGTCGCAGCCGTAACACTTGTTCATCTCCCACTCGTATCCACGGGCCATGCTGCGCATGACCATAAACACGATCGCACCTACGCCGAGACAAGGGATGAACAGGCTGTAGATTAACTTGGCATCGAGCCCCTTAGGATTCTTGTGGTAGGTGGGGTTTTCGAGGGAGAGTGCAGTCAATTCATCAAGACCCAGAGACGATTCAGACCTGACGATAGCTGTACCATCTTCTCCTATTAGGAGGGGTTGGTAGGCCACTGCCGAGAAATCCGTGGCCATAGAAATGGATTCATTGACTCCCTCTGAGTTGAACGAGAAACTGACCGTGTAACTCGCTCCAGCCGACAGGTAGATTGTAGTTGACTCGCACTCACCGCCCTCGCTTTCCCAAAGAATCGATCCAGAGGAATCTAGGAGTTTGATGTCCTGTGAGTGGGTGCCTGCATTCCGGGCGGAATCGCCCGTATCCGTGTAAACCGTCCGGAACGTGCAACCAACATCAGTAGGGACACTGGAAACCCCAAAATTCTCAACTTCAAACGTGCTGCTATCTGAGATTGCTATTGACGATTCTTCTGCATTACCGGGGTATGTGGCGACTGAACCGCCGGCATTTCTCCCAATCTCGGCGTCAGCATGCCCATTGTCTCCTGCAAAGTCTATGATGATCTTCTTGGTAGGTTGGTAGATTCCCCAATCGGCCCAATTCGCAGCCGCTATCACACACCAGTCACTATGGTCATCATGCTCGAAATCGAAATCATCCCAAACTGCTAGTACACTGTAGTATTCGGAATAGGGCAGGCATTCATCCTCCCATTCAACCCACACGTTACCATTCCCTTCGTGTACCAGGGTGTCTGAGGGCTGCGCACGCATGGAATCAAGATCCTCTAATTCGTCCATCGCACCAAGACCCCCATAGTCCCAGAAGCCGCTGTCGTAGATTGGCCATGTGACTGCAGAGATAATTACGGCAGCTACGATGGAACCGATTGCAATCTGTCTGCCGACAACAGGGGAGAGTCTCGCACCGATTGAATTCAGAACAAACCACCTCACACTGAAGTATATCGCGGCGAATACGAATATGCCCGTTAACACCCAAGGTATCGTGTTGAAAACATCAGCTGTCCAAGGGGCCTGTCTGCCGCAGAGAAAATCATTATGAGAATTTGACCAACAATAATTTCTAAGATCCTTTGAGTAGAGGTCGAGGAAGATGTTGATTGAAAATACCGAGATGAACCAAACATGAGCTAGATAGATTGCCCCAGCAGTGGCGAACCAAGGGTCCTCGACACCTCTCTTCTCTCTCTTCCCTATGATGAAAGGAGGTAGCGCTAATAGGCCAACGGGAATGCCTGTCAAGGCCGAGCCCCACCAGCCGGCGTTCCAGGCGATTACCGGTGAGCCGAAGAAGTCCCCTATTGGTCCCGCTGGGATGATGAACTGCGGGAGATACTCGCCCCATCTCAGATACCCGTATGAGAACAGGACATACCAGTCAGGGAAGACGAAACCCGCTTGAGCGAACGGGTCGGCTGCACTATGGAGTGGTGGAGGTATAATCCATGAGTAGAACGAGATTACCGCCATCATCGCGGCGAGGATAATGCTGTCTCGAATGATCTCGGTTGGCCAAAAGGCATGACCGACGAATACCCGCCGCCTCTCCTCATCTGCTTCTAACAACTGATCTCTTTCGCTAATGTACGTGTCAGCAATTCTCCCGAACCTGTCGATCATGCCCATACAATCACCTCAATGCGGCTCCGCGATACCTTGTACCCAGACTATGAACAGGTGTGCCAGAATCAGACCAGTCACTAGAACAGGGAGAATGAAGACATGCAGGAAGTACATCCTAGTCACCGTTTGACCGGACAGAGTGGTCCCTGCGAACAGTGCCTTAGCCATCCAACTCCCTACTAAAGGAGTCGAACTGGCCATGTTGATACCTATGGTAGCAGCCCCGAAGGCTAGACTGTCCCAAGGCAGCAGGTAGCCAGAGTAGCCGAAGAAGATGGTGAAGAACATCAATGCGACGCCGATGAGCCAATTCAATTCACGTGGGTTGCGATAAGCTCCAGTAAAGTACACTCTGCACATATGCAGGAATACCGCAGCCACCATGAAATGTGTCGTCCAGTGATGTATCGACCTCATGATATAGCCGAACGGCAAATCGACCATGATGAACTCCATACTGAGGTAAGCAGGAGAAGGAGTCCCATCTCCTCCAGGGACGTAGTACAGGCCCAGCACAGTCCCTGAGATTACCAGTATGACAAAGGCGAGGAAGGAAATCCCTCCGAGGCAGTACAGCGGATACCAGTACCAGATAATACGCAACTTGTATTTCTCAGCGTGTGTCAGCGGCATCTGCCTGTGCATGTGGTGGTATGCGTCCTTACTCATCCCCCAGTAGTCCTGGATTCGGAATCTAGTATCGAGCCATGAGAATGCCCACAAGAAACCTTTCTCCGCCAAACCCATGCTGCCTGCACTGGTCTCCACAGCTCGCAAGATATCGGTCCTCGGCATGTCATCCCGCTCCTTTCGCAGGGTGAAGGCCACGAGGACCACAACGATGGCAATGAAAAGCCACAGGAACCAGAATTGAATCACTATATCACCTACTCACAAAACGTGTACCAATCTTTGAAATCATCAAGGGCCTCAATGATTCCTCCGTTGACCTCAAATGGAATCAATGGCATACCCATTGGTGCAGGGCCACCGGTTCTTTTGACTCCTATGAAGTCGAATTCGGAGCCGTTGGTTCTGTTTCTATTACGATTCTTTTCGATTACCGTGGGATCATACCTGCTGGAGTGGCATATGCAGAACAGTTTGTTGCCGCCGGCATCACCGCCACCAGGGCTCCATTGATCGCTTGTGAAGTCATTCGCAACGAGTTGCCAACCAGGGATGCAGCACAGGTGCGGGCACCTTGAGAATATGATGATCATATTGTCGTGAATCGACAGGGCCTCGTACTCTGGCTTCTCATTGACCTCATAGCCAGAACCCACATAGGCACCGCTCTCATTGTATCCGTCCATGAACTGGAACCGTGGCTTGTTCTCCTCCAGAGCAGTTGGAGAGTTCTCATCATGAGGGACGTAAATCACATTGACAGGGAGACCAGACCAGACTCCGGAAGCCCCTGCCATCCCGGTAGTTGAGGTTGCAGCGGCATCAACAAACGACTGGTACTCCATCCGTTCGAGGTGCAAGTCGCCGTACCAAGCTGAATCCTCGGCACCTGTGGGGACCCAGAAGCGCACGGAAGTATCCCCGCCGTCTGCATCCGACTGTCCCATTAGCAGAGACGCGAAACCAATCGCTCCAAGACTAGCCATGGTGATGACGCCAGCAGCAGTGTTGAAGGAGTGGCGCATGAATTCCCTCCTGTCAATCATATTCGGAGCCTCCTGAGCTGTTGTTGTTTCACCAGAGACGGGTCTGAGTCTGAATCTCCTAGCCATCTTCACACCTCGTACTGTCTCCATCCATCAGGATCATTTGAAGTGATGTACTTGTTACCCCTGTGCTTGACTATGACGACATCTGGCATCACGAACTTCAGATAGACCATCCCTAGGATGATGACGGTCAGCATGAGCATGCCCATATGGAATGATAACAACTGCTGATCCCATCCATTGAACAGTCCGTAAGTTAGCCCACCCGCCCAGTACAGGCTCCACAGGACGCCCCAGAGGGATAACAGGAGAATCAGAATCGAGTCTCCGAAGGGTGAGACAGAGGCCCGCACGACCGTGCCCGACTCCGGCTCGTTGAACACACCATGATCTACTGCGGCACTGAATTCCTCCACTGTCAGCACAGTGTCCTCGAGAGCAGAGCGAGCGTCCTCGACGCTGACTTCACCAGACTGTACCTGCCTTAGCAACTTCATCACAACGTCTTCCTTCACAGTTGATCACCTCTTCTAAGATGCTTAATCCTGAGGCGCAGAAGATTACTCCTTCCAGTGTAGTGCCTAGAGAAACCGTAACGCAGGAACAACCCGCAGAATAGCAGGACGATTATTACTGCGGCGAACCCCAGCAGACCTAGCCAGTGGGCCCTGAGCCCAGCCCCCATCTCGTGGATGTCGATTCCCTCTGAGGGCGGTGGTGGCTCTATGGTGCCGTTGCCAGAGAAGACTACTCTCGTATTGCCATCGTCCACCCCCTCGGCGACGGAGGCTGAGAGTCTGTTCCATTCGTCAAGCTCACTTTGTACCGAATCGCCGTTGACGGAGTTGCCAGCTAGCCACAGATTCACCATTCCCTCTCCAGTAGCAGGTGCAGTCCATATGATGTCCCATGACCTGTCGGATGCCGTCGCACCGGAATTGGTGTGAGTTAGAGTAGCAACATCGCCATCCCAGTTCTGAACCAGTGACTCGGAACCTTCCGCCGCGGTCAATGTCCCGGCGCTGACAAGCATTGAGAAGCCTCCAGTGTTAGAAGAAGAATCCAATTCAGGGCCGCCGATTATCTGAACCCTCAGTTCATATTCAGTGCCCGCTTCATAGTGGTAAGGCAATCCATCAACCAGCACGGTCACCGAATTGCTCGGAACCTCGTTGTGGCAGGTGCAGCCTGCTTGCGGTACTTCTCCATTGCCGTCCATATCGCCCCCGATGCCGCTATGCAGAGCCTGAGTGCTCCCTGCGATGAACAAGGTGATGAGGCCCATTACGAATAGTCTCTCGGAGTACGCCCTAACCCTGCTCACGCTAACACCTCAAGGTACAGGCGAACCCACCTTGAATAGGGATATTAACGTTCCAGTTTGCCCCTTTCCAAAGGCCTCGCATATGCCACTCTAATGATTTTCATTAGATATTCACGAAACCTCAAACGACAACACTCTCAGCGACTACTGTGTCAGGGCCTCAATGGCGTAATGTATACCGCCTCTCAGAGGAGCAGTTGCAGCGCCTAGAAGAGGCAGAGAATCGCATGGAGATGCTAGATATAAACAACGCCGAATCCATCCTGATGGAGCTTCTGGAACAGGATTCAGATTGCGTTCCTGTGCTCAATAATCTAGGCCACATGTATGGCCGCTATCTGTCAGAATGGGAGAAGGCCATAGAGTACTATGGGCGTGTTTTACAAATCGAGCCAGACAATGCTTGGGCACGAGACGAGAGACGGAGATACCAGCGTCTCCTTAGTTACGACTGAACACATTCTAAACGACCCGCGCCACGAGGGGTATCATGGACGAGGGCGCAATTCTGGTTGCCGGCGTCGGAGGGATAGGCTGCACTTGGGCTGAGAAGGCCCACACGAAATGCTCCGAACTAGCTGACTTGCTACTCATAGACGCCGACGAGTCTTCTTTCGCTGGAGCTGCAGCAGCGCATTGTCTACACCTTGATGCAGACGGCGACGGCCGGGGTACAGCCGCTCTTCCAGCGCTGGCAGCCCATCGTCTCAGGGACGGCATTGGTTCGGTCACCCCCCTGCTTGAACAGGCTGAGCTCGTAGTCATTATGACGGGTCTAGGAGGCGGTATGGGCTCAGGGGCCTCGGCCGAACTGGCTTCTCTAGCGCGCGAGAATGACTGCCTTGTAATCACCATCGCAGGACTGCCTTTTGCCGAACAGTCTCTCAGGTGTAAAATCGCCGAGGCTTCAATTCAGGCCCTCGAGGTAAACTCCCACGTTTGCATCAGGGTTAGTATGGAGAGACTGGCGTGGCAGGCTCGCCATCGGGATGACGACTGGAGGACGGGATCTGGTTGGATTGGAGATCTGGTCGAGGGTCTGGTAACCACTCTAGCCAAGGTAGGAAAAATCAATCTTGATCTGATGGATCTTAGGACGGTAATCAACAGGCCTGGAAACGCCACTCTGATTGTCGGGACCGGGACCACTGACAGGCCAGACAAGGTGGTCGGCGAGGCACGCAAGTCACCATTGTCCGATCTTAGAGTTGATGGGGCCAAAGGCTGCATGATACAAGTAGAGGGTGGCCCTGACATGACCCTAGCTCATCTGAATGAGGTTACAGAGGCATTCGTCTCCTCCCTCGATCCCGATTGCCAAGTAATCATGGGCGCAAGGGCCAGTGACGAGATGGTTGGACGAATCAGACTGGTCGCGGTAGTCAGCGGTCTTTGACCAACTCGATTAAGGGTCACCTTGTCCAACAGCCATGGCAGGGCTCGGTAAAGCTGCTAGGGGCAAGCGCCGATGGATAGGCGTGAGAATCAGTTCCGAGACGCCGAGTCGGGGGGCCGCCGAGGAGATTCTCGGACGACTCCTCGAGGGATTGCAATGGAAGATGTACGACCACTACATCGAGTCCGACGGCTCCGCACGGGCTATTATCAGAGCCCGACTCACTGATTGCGAAGAGGTTACTTCCAGAATTAATTCTGACATCAACTGCTCCACGATTACGAGGTCGGGGAAAATAAAGCTGGTCAGGGAGAGGCTCGGAATAGGTAGACAGGATCTCAGGAAATAGGCTTCCAACTGAGTCCACCGAGATCGTCAGTCTTTGCTACCACCCCTTCGGATTCTGTCAACAAATGGCCTTCAGGACTCAAGCCCACTGCTCTCAGAGGCACCCCATTGGACCCGAGGCTCACTCCCGTTGAAAGCGACTTCGACAAACTCTTCCATGAAAGCTCAATCAATTCATCTCCCCCAACGGAGGGTGCGAGAGGGTGCTCCTCAAAGAGTGATGAGATAGCAGGATCTAGTATTTCAAAGACTTCTAAGACTGACTTCTCTCCAATGAACTCATTCCATCCGGCTACAGGTACTCTCTCAACAACCCCCTCTTGTTGATTAAGGCCAATACCGACTCTGATACCGTAATCAGTCGAACTTCCTTCTACAAGTACTCCTCCTAACTTCCTACCATCTTCCGACACTAAGTCGTTAGGCCATTTGACAAAACAGCCGAGGGCATTAGACACTGCGGCACCGATTGCGGTCTGGATTAGTCCTGAGGGGTACCTTTTCAGGCACTCTGCAGGGAGAACCCATGTGCACGCCATCCCTCCCTCTTGGGTTTCCCATGAACTCCTTCTCCTTCCTCTGCCAGAGGTCTGCGAGAAAGACAACACCCTCTGCCAGCCCCCTTCAGTGAGTTGCTTGGCTTCGTCCATTGTCGATTCACACTCTTCCATGACTATGGCCGGCTTTCCTGCTGCCGGCCTCCAATATGATAGCACCTCGAGTCTCTCATCGCCCAGCCTCATACTGTCCAGACGTCTGCAGGACCAGCCGTTTCGAATCCAACTGACGGATTTGCTGCGGCTGTCGGGATCGGTACGGTGAAGCAGGACTATCAGGCAGTTGGGATCCATCACCTCATCGTCCACTATCTTCAGAAGGCTATCGGACCAACCTCCGGGGAGATCAGACACCGAGGCCTCCTCGATAGGCTCGAGGAAAAGCTCGTCATGCTCTGGCGGATCTAGATAGGGCAGATTCCACACCACTAAAGTTACTCCCTCCTGCAATTCCCAACCCAGCTCTCCCGGGCCACCTTCTTCGACACTGACCACGTCGGTGAAACCGGCCTTCTCGACATTGCCTCTAGCCGCTGCCACAGCAAACGGGTTGACATCACACGCAGTAACCTCCCAGCCCATTGAAGCAAGTAGTATTGAGAGTACTCCGCTGCCGCAACCGATTTCGGTTGCAATACCGCAGCGATCAGACAATCCCAGGAGGGCCCGACCTAGCAAGGAAGTATCTTCACGAGGTGGATAGACCGTATGTGGGACTGTAATTTCCCATGGTCCGGCTCCCTCGAATCCAATATTGGATAACGCCGATGGCACTCCGGTCCCCCGAGGGCGCTGGCGATGTTCATCTACCATCGAACCTCCACAGTAGGTAGAATCTGAAAACCTTTATTCGTACAGGCCTCCAACGTCAAAGTGATATCTCCGCCCCCTTGGAGGAGTCGCGCCCCTGTCGAGCGTAGCGTGCCTTTTCAGCAATCTTTTAGAACCCCCCTTCGGTCCGATGGAGGCCCAGCACTTGCTATGGGCCTGTAGCTTAGTCAGGTAGAGCATCCGGCTTTTAACCGGACGGCCGTGGGTTCGAATCCCATCAGGCCCGCCTGACAACGCCCCAGGCTCACGGTTTTTGCAGGGTAGGGGGCGCGATATGGCAGTGAAGAGTTCTACAAAAAAGCGCCTGATGGAGCTCGGAATCTCCGAGACTCACGCGCACCGTTTGGCCGACGATGCGAACATGGACGCAATCAAGCGCATGACCGTCGATCAGGTTGCGAAGAAACTTGAACTTGAGACTGGCGACGCCGACCTCGAGAATGTTATGGCAGTCATTAGAGAACAGATGGCTTCGCGCAAGAGGACTCGAACAGGTAGGATAACCATCTCCCGGAAAGCCCTGCTCGATGCCGATATTCCACAAGGCGATGACAGGTTCAACGTCCTCAACCATATTCTGGTTCCGCATCATGAGTTGATTCCTCATGAGGAGGAGGAGGCTGCGCTGGCCCCCTGGGGTCTGTCCCAGAAGGACGCCGACGGCACCACCCGTCTAGCCAAGGAATTACTCCCGAAGATTCTCATCACTGACCCTGCTGTGCAGGCTATCAAAGAAGCGGTAGAGGTGGAAGACGATGAACTCCCCGCAGGATGGCTCGCAAACAGGGTCGTCAGAGTAGTCAGGTACAGTCGTTCAGCAGGTTCCAGTACGGCATACAGGTTGATCGTGGAGAGCGCTTGAGGTGAGATGATGAAGGAGATAGTTGAGAGTTACTTCAAGCAGAGGAGCCTAGTTAATCACCAGTTGATGTCGTACAATGACTGCATCCCATCGGGGGACGGACGCCTCAGCAGGATGGAGAAGATTGTTCGCAGTATCAGGATAGGGACGGACGAACCAGTCGAGGACCTGCCTGGTGGTGAGGAGGCCGGTGGCTGCATCAAACTCGACGTACTCGACAAGGAAATCATAGTGCGCCTCAAGGGAATCCGACTGGGGAGTCCGACCATCCGCGAGGCCAACGGTGCCGAGCACCCCGCTACCCCTCTAGAGTGTAGGATTCGTAAACTAACCTACTTCTCGCCCGTGTACATGGACTTCAGGATCTACAGGGACGACATACCTCCCGATACTCCTGATGGGGACCTCGGCTACATCGAAGAAGAGGGAGTTCACATTGGTAACCTCCCAATCATGGTTCGCTCAGCTCGTTGCAACGTGCATTCGGACCACATCGATGAGAATAGGAAACTGTCCCCTCAGACTTCAGTCGAGGATGCTGAGTACCTAACTCAACTCCTCAGGAAAGCTGGTGAGGACCCCCTTGATCCGGGTGGCTACTTCATTATCAACGGGACCGAACGAGTACTTATCTCGATGGAGGATTTAGCT
>Ga0315328_10000535_pt1 | contig 16476 bp, 11 predicted proteins | sample M120032315metaG_FD_203462 | JGI IMG/M metagenome (GOLD analysis project Ga0315328, IMG submission 203462) | Ammonia-oxidizing marine archaeal communities from Monterey Bay, California, United States - M1 200m 32315 | ecosystem: Environmental > Aquatic > Marine > Intertidal zone | place: USA... | reverse complement strand
ACCACTGTATTGTGGCTCCAGCCATAAATATACTGCCCTCGATGGCATAGCATGTTTTATTAGCTAGTCTATAAGCAACCGTAGACAGCAATTTATTAGAAGATTTAACTATTTGCTCGCCGGTATTAAGTAATAGAAAACAACCGGTACCATAAGTGCTTTTTGCAGAGCCATTGACAAAACAACCCTGGCCGAAGGCGGCAGACTGTTGGTCTCCGATCATTCCAGTAATAGGAATGGCAGCACCAAAAAGTTCAGTGGCAGAATTACCATAATCTGCGGCACAATCTTTTACTTCAGGAAGTACGGCTGCAGGTACGTCAAACATTGTTAGCAGCTCAGAATCCCATTGCTGCTCTACAATATTAAATAGCATAGTACGGGAAGCATTTGTCGCATCTGTAAAGTGGCTTTTACCATCAGTAAGTTTCCACAACAGAAAACTATCAACTGTGCCGAAGGCTAATTCACCATTTTCTGCGCGAGTCCGTGCATCTGGCACATTTTCTAAAATCCAACGTAATTTCGTTGCTGAGAAATAAGGATCTAAAAGTAATCCAGTTTTGCTTTGGATCACCTCTGAATGGCCTATTTCTCTCAATGAGTCACAATAGTCGCTAGTTCGTCGATCTTGCCAAACAATCGCATTACCAATCGGCTTGCCTGTTTTTCTATCCCATACAATTGTTGTCTCTCTTTGATTTGTGATGCCAATGCAGATGATATCATTGGCTTCTGCACCCGCTTTTGACATGGCTACATGACAGCAGCTTAATGTTGTTTGCCAAATTTCATTTGCGTCATGCTCCACCCAGCCATCAGCAGGAAAATGTTGCTGGAACTCCTGCTGCCCAACACTAACTGGGGCCCCTTCTTTGTCGAAAAGAAGGGCTCGACTACTAGTTGTACCCTGATCAATGGCAAGAATGTATTTGCTCATAAGAAATATTTCGCTGGCTCACATAAAAATTGTCTAAGGTTAGTTAAAGCTGGTCAATCCAGAGCCATATTACACTATGTTAAGTGCTGTATGGCATGCTTTTCCTCGCTGAGAAGTTTCTGTAAATCAACCTAACTCTCTTTATGATCTCCTGATAATTGTGAGCGGATTTAACCGAGTGGTCATCACTGCTGAGTCTGCCCTCTGGATCAATCTTTCGGCACAAGCACGATAGCGCTTGCAGTGTTGATTCTTAGAACCGCTAATCGCTCTCAAAATAATTTCTTTTAGCACTTATTCCGATGTGTGTTATTCAGACTGACATCGGTACAATACACTTCTCGTGCCCTCGAAAAGGTAGATCTCTAAATGAGTCGTAATCACTCCACATGGTTTATTGGTTCCTGCTTGTTAATTCTTGCCAGTGCCGTAGCTACTCAGTCTCAAGCTCAAGGGAGTTTCTATCCTGATGCTCGCAGTGGCGGAAACTACATGCATAACTTTTATTTCCCGCCTTCCCCTAGTTCGACCCCTTGGTCGCCAGACTGGTCCCCGGAGGGTGAATGGATTGCCGTGGCAATGCATGGATCCATATGGAAAGTTAAGCCAGAGACAGGCATTGCCTATGAACTTACCTATAGTGAGGATGCTTATCATTCTTCACCAAATTATTCACCGGATGGGCACTGGATAGTGTTTACCGCTGATTATGATCATCAGCGGATTCAGTTGGAAATTTTAAATACGGAAACCGGAGAGATAAGTAAACTAACTGATGATCGAGCTGTATATACTGATCCAGTTTTTTCTCCGGACGGTTCGAAAATAGCCTATGTGTCTACTAGCCCTAGTGGTTACTTTAATCTCTACGTGCGATCAATTGTCGATGGGAAATGGAGCGGCGCCCCAATCGCCGTTTCGGTAGACAATGACTTTGGCCGTAGCCGCTTGTATTTCGGCAATTTCGACATGCATATCAGTCCATCTTGGTTGCCCAATGGCGATGAGCTGCTTGTAGTGTCTAATCGTAATGTACCACTTGGGTCTGGAAACGTATTACGAGTCCCTGCGATCGCAGGTGGAATTAGTCAGGCAGAAACGGTGTTAGCCGAGCAGTCCCTTTATCGAACTAGACCTGATGTTTCAATTGATGGGAAAAGATTTGTTTATTCATCCACCAGTGGATCTGCTGATCAATACAATAATTTGTATGTGCAACCAACAGTTGGAGGGGAACCATACAAACTCACTTTTTATAGTCATGATGCCTTCCATCCGCGTTGGTCAGCTGACGGAGAATGGATTGCTTTTATTTCTAATGAAGAAGGTCTATCACAACTTAATTTGTTGGAAACTTATGGTGGCAAGCTCATCCGGCGTGATATTACTGAATTGCACTACAAGCGGCCAATGGGAACCCTTGCTGTAAGAGTTCTAGATGCTGACTTACAACTTCCTACCCATAATCGCATTCATCTAACTGCCAGTGATCGGAAATTATATGTGCCGAATGATGCTTACGCTCGTGCTGGTTCAAGAGGAGACCTTATCTTTCATAATAATGGAACATTTGAACTTACCTTGCCTGTTGGTGAAGTCCGTCTAACAGCTGTTAAAGGGTTTGAATTCACTCCTACTGAAGTTGAGATTGATATAGAAGAAGGTGAAGTTGTTCAACTCACGATCGAGTTGAGTAGACTAACGGATATGGGCGCTAAAGGTTGGTATAGCGCTTCGACTCATGTCCATTCGAACTATGGTGGTAACTTACATAACACACTTGAAAACTTGATGATGATGTCACGAGCAGAAGATCAAGATTTAGTATTGGAGCAGGTTGCAAATAAAGACAATCGCATTCTCGATTATCACTACTTTGAACCTGGTGGCGTCGCTCACTCAGTTTCTGAGGAAGACCAAATAGTTGTAGTAGGGCAAGAGTATCGACCCCCATTTTACGGCCACGTGTTTATGTTCGGACTTAAAGAACACTTAATTTCTCCTTTTGTCACTGGCTATGAAGGAACAGCAATTGAGAGTCTCTATCCAAGCAATACCGACATGTTGCTAAAGGCCAAGGCTCAAGGTGCTGTGACGGGTTATGTGCATCCGTTTCTCGGCGAAAATGATCCATTATCTGCGAACTTGGGGGGTGGCAAAGGTTTTATCGTGGATGCTGCGCTAGGTACCACTGATGCATTAGAGTGGTCCGATTCGAGTAGGGGTGCTTTCTACCCACTGTACGCAGTTTGGAACAATGGATTAGAGGTGACGGCCACTGGCGGCGAAGATTCAATCAGTTCATTACACATAAGTAAGTTAGTGGGGTCTTTTCGAACTTATGTGTACACCGGTAATCAAGGTCTTAGTATGGAAGCTTGGTTCGATGGTTTAAAACGAGGAAGGGCGATGGTTAGCTCTGGCCCGCTGCTGGAGATGGAAGTTGGAAACGCGCTGCCTGGAGATACCGTGCAACTCCCGCCGAACGGTGGGAGTGTAGTTATTAGTGGTCGTCTGCGTTCAATAACTGAATTGGATGATGTTGCTTTATATTGTAATGGGAAAGAAGTGGAGCGATTTCCGGTAACAGGAAATGGAACAAGTCTCGATATTAATTATAGTGTAAGAATAGAAAATTCAGGCTGGTGTCATTTGCGCACAGAGGGTGATCCTGACCGGCGAGGTGTATTGGATGTTGCGTATGCACAAGCGTTTACTAATCCAGTTTGGTTTCAAGTTGGCAATGAGCCAATTCAAGATAACGATTCGGCGAACTATGCGTTGAATTGGATAGATAAACTGCAAGAGCTTGCTGAAGCCTGGCCAGGCTGGCGCTCCCAGTCTGAAAAGGACCATGTTTTCGGTCAGTTCGATGACGCCCGAGCTGTTTATCGTAGCAAACTAGATTAAGGTGCAGCCGTGCTTTCGTCGCTCCGTAAATCAATAAATATCGCTTAAAGTTTTAGTGAAATGATTGGGACTGAAGTGATTTTTTGCTAAGCTCGAAAACCACCTAAAGGTTCTTTGCTAGCGAGTAAGTGAGTTGGTAAATCTCAAATCAGGTCCTTCGAATTGGAGCGGTAAAATGCGTATTTTACAAATGTTGGTTTCATTGCTGTTTGGGTTGAACCTAGTAGCGAGCACCTTCGCAGCAGTGCCGAATTCGACTATTGTTGGCCCAGTAGAAGCCGACTCGCCTGGTCATCCATCCCGTAATTCTATTTATGCGGCATCAGCTATTGAGCTAACGGACAATGGCTATATCGAAGAAGAGTACTTTATTGAAGGGACGGCTAATCAATACACAAATCCTGAGCTTGAAAACTCTGAAGTTATTGATAGTGGCCATCGTTATCGCACGCGTCTGATCGTGCGTCGCCCTCAGGCAGCTCAGTTCAACGGAATTGTTATAGTCGAATGGATCAATGTGACGGGTGGTCCGGATAAAGATATCGATTGGTGGCTCTCAGGAGCGCATTTTGTCCGTAACGGATACGCTTATATTGGTGTATCGGCTCAGCAAATGGGAATTGATACCATGAAGGAATGGAGCCCAGAACGTTACGGTAGCCTTGATACGACTCATGATGGAATGGTGGGCAGAGACGGCCTCTCCTATGACATTTTCTCTGCTGTTGGGAAAGCAATTAATAGAGTGGGGGAATCTATACCCTCTGGGAAAGTCGATATCCTTGATGGGTTAAAAGCCGAAATCATTATCGCTACAGGTCATTCGCAATCGGCGAGTCGCTTAGCTACCTATTTAAATAATGTGCACCCGCTTGAGCCAATCTATGACGGGGTAATGGTGCATGGTGGTGGCGGTCGCATTCGTGATGATCAGAATACAAAAATATTCAAGATAATGGCTGAAACAGATATGCGCCGCCGAGCGGCATCACCACAACCGAATTCTAATACCTTTGTGCAATGGGAAGTGGCGGGAACAGCTCACGCTGATTACGATTTTGAAATTGAATACTCTAAATTACGCTTGCTGCGCGATGGGCTTCCGCTCAGTCAAGCGGAGCCTCGCGATGTAGGATGTGAACTACCATCGCATAGCCGAATTCCATTTCGTGATCCATTTAATGCTGCGTTCGAGCACTTAGTTAACTGGATTAAAGAGGATGTGCTACCGCCCCGCGCAGATCCGCTCCAGGTTGCACGCATGTTGCCGGAACTTGAATTCGTCCGAGATGAGTTTGGTAATATTTTGGGAGGTATACGTTTAGCAGAGCATGTTGTTGCGACCGCTAAAAATACTGGGATGAACACTAGCGTTACTAATAGATTCTGTGGGTTATACGGCTCCCACGAACCGTTTGAAGATGCTATCCTGGACCGACTCTATCCAAGTCATGAGGTCTATGTGGAAGCTGTGAGCAAGGTTGTTCAAGGGAATTTAGAGGCGGGTTACATTCTTCCTTACGCTGCGGAAAGAACAATTCGAGAAGCAGAAGCTTCTAGAATCGGACGTTAGATAGATGGCAATAAATCTAATTACATTTCTCAGCTAGAACTTTTAGTCGTGCCGTCCAGAGTTTCTTCGTGCTCTCTTTCTGATTGCTTAATTTAGCAGGAAGTCTAATTGAGACTTTAAGTTTAGTTTTCTCTTCGAGCGAATCAAATTGCGCGATAATTTGGCTTTGCTCATCAGGGTGGGTGCTTTCTCGCCAAGACATGGTTAAGCGTTTTGGAATTTCTAATTCCAATAGTTTTCCGTTGATGATTAGATCCAGCCCCTTTCTGTTGAGTCTGAATTTAAAACCACCACCTTTCCTAACTTCGTTCTCTAAGTGAATTACTTTTTCTTGTTGAATTTTGGGCCCAAACATCCATTCCCCGATAAATACAGGGATTAGCCACTGATCAAATACTTGCTGAGCGGGAGCGATAATAGTTTTGGTGACTGTGATCGTTGTTGCTTTTAATTGGGGTGCCGGTTGTTCAAACAAACTTCGTTCACGATCATTTTTGTCAAAGAATGTCAGCTGATCAGAACGCATTAATCAATTGATTCATAGGGGTTATCTGGCATTAGAGTTACCGCCAAGGAAGCTCGACGACTAGATTCTTTTTGCCCGTAATTTTGAGCAAGATAATTCAGAATTGATTCTTCTAATGATTCTTCTAATTGTTGCAGCCCTTGGGTTTCTTGCATCCATCTGATCCTGCTTTCCCACACAGTTTTGCTGCCAGAGTTCTGGGTAATTAATAATGTCGAATGACATTCCGTACAATTCTCCTGAACTGCCTGCCAGCCATCGTCAATGATCAGCCTTTCATCACTTTCAGTATCCTGAGCTGATGTATTTTGGAGCAATAAGCTAGCAGCAAACAGTCCTATCGAGAAAGAAAATAAAGCGAAATAGGGTTTCATTAAACCGCCTGGACTGCTATTCGATGACAGGCATTATTCAAATATCCTCTTGGGTTCCAGCCTGGAACCACCATCGGTTGCGACTGACCTAAATTATCCATCGCGCGGACCCATACTTCGTAATAGCCTGGTTCAGGAAACTGTGCCCAGGATTGGAAACTCTGCCAAGCTAGCCTATTGGCAGCTGGGTTTAGCGCTGTTGGCAACCATGTTGCACCAAAATCGATAGATAAAAATACGCTACTGATCTGGCTATCGCCTGCCCAGGCATGGCCGCGCACGGTAAGTCGTTGTCTGGCATCATGACTAATCCCAGATTGAGGAAAAGTAATTAACGATTTAACCGGCATTGATTCAATAATACGCATCTCTTCATTGGGTACGCGACTACCTGGTGCTACTGAGGCAGCAGGAACCGTGTATGAGGGTGCCGCCATTTTTTCACCATCATGGACACGATCTCTTACCACTATTCGGTTTAGCCATTTGCCAGAGACTGAACCTGGCCATCCTGCGCAAACCATGCGTAAGGGATAGCCATTTTGTATTGGAATGTCCTCGCCGTTCATTGCCCAAGCAATTAAGGATTCCCTCTCCATTGCTTTAATTATTGGAACTCCGCGAGAGATAGGGTCTAGCTCAGGGTTCCCACTGGCATGCGTGTCAGCCCCATAATAACCAACATAAACAGCGTCTCGGGCAACGCCACAGAAATTTAGTACATCACGCAACCTTACGCCGGTGAATGTAGGGCAGCCGATGGCGCCAGTAGTCCACTGATTGCCACTGGCAGCGGGCACAAATTCGGCGCGGCCATTACCGCCACATTCAAGCTGCAACTGTAAGGTCACTTCTTCAAAGCGAGTTTTTAAATCAGCTATAGAAAAAGTAGTTGGAGTAACACAAGATTCTCCTCCGATTTCCAATCGCCAATTTTCAGGGTCAATATTCTCTGGGGGGATCCCATTGTTGCGAATAAACATGTAGCGATTTGGGGTAACTTCATCATCAAGCAAATGCGCTGGAGTTTCAGCGTTCACCGGGCGATCATTTAATAGGATTAGACCTTCCTTACCTTCGATAGTTGTATCTGCATTATCTGCGGCGAATGCTGCTGGAACTAGCCCTGCTGGCATAAAACGAGAAAAAGGAATGGTCATCCCTAGCGCAGTCGACAAGGCTAACAGTCCAGATTTCTTTAAAAAACCGCGTCTGGAAACTGCTTTGGATTCTCTACCCCAAGCTATTTTATCCGCCGCAATTGGATCTTGCTGGTAGAGCTCATTGATAGGAATTACTTTTTTGCTAGTCATGGTTTAGCCTTGTTGAGTAAGGAGGTAGTTTTGCCTGAGGTTATCAAAATAGGTGGTAGAGGTCCAAAGCCTGACTAGCCAAAATAGAACTAAGGTTTAGTTAGTTTTAGTAAAAACCTATCAGTATTGCGCGCTAAACGTGGGTCGAAGATGCTGCGTCGATGATCATCACCAAGGTTCCGCAGCAGATCACTGGATTCCACACTAAAGCCAGCCTGCTCCGCGATAGCGATTGCTTGTGGGATTTCCATTCGGTGCATTTCTCGGTTATTGCTACCACCAATACCGACGTGATCTGTTACCACAATAAATCCTCCAGGTTTTAGTAAGATTTTTAGTCCCTGTAGTAAGTTTAGTGCTCGATCTGGATTCGAGTTGTATGAGTCATGCAGTGTTTGGGCCAACATCACTGCATCGAGGGATTCGTCTGCAAGACTTAAGCTTCTTATTGGCCCAATAAGTTGAGTAACATTCTTTAAATTACCTTCTTCGATTTTTTCCTTAAGAGCCTCGCCTTGTGTTCGATTCTGACGATCCTCTACGAAGCGAAGACCCCGCTCAGTGTTTTGAGCATAGACTGTACCTGTATCACCTACCGCTTTGGAAAGAATAAACGTGTAGTACCCACCTGCTGCATAGAGATCCAGCACGGTCATTCCTTTATCAATGCCAGCGAAAGCTAGCACCTCTATTGGTTTGCGCACCGAGTCACGCACAAAGTCAGAAACGTCACGCCCTGAATTAGAGAGCAATAGCCGTAACTCTTCAGTATCTAATGTGGCTGATATTTTTGAGGTTATGACTATCGCGCATAGACCAAGAGTAATAATTTTAAAGAGTTTAGTTGCCATTATTCACCCAATGCGTAATCAGAAGACCATATAAAATCTGTTAAGGTGTAAGACCGATACCTTGTGCTGCCATAAAAGCAAGTACTGGAATGATTAACAGCGCAATCAATTCGAGTTTTAGTAAAATTGGAACCATTCGAGGTACTTCGATTGCTTCAGATTCTGAATTACGATGCTTAATAAAAAAACTAGTGGGGTAGGTTGAAGCTAGAACAATGATGATAAATAACAGAATCTTTCCCTGAAATATTGGATTGTCTGTGTAAAATTCACTTGGCTTTCCTACTCCCAACCAGAGGACCAGGCCCATCGCAAAGACTAGTACGGCACTAATTCCATATGCTGCAGTTACTTTTGCAATATTTCGAGCGTCTTCCCTGTTAATTGTTGGCTTTAGTGCCATGTTTTCAATCACAAGCGAACCGGCGAATACGAATATTGCCAGAAAATGAAGGTACCTGAACAAGGTGTAGAGCATAAATCTGATGATACTGGAAATTCGAGATAAATAGATGAAGATTCTAGCGTATTCTTGTTATGCTTCGAGAGCTTGAATTACAACCAGCAATTATCAGGTAATGGGGGAGACATGTCAGAAATGAACACTAATGACCAATCGGTGAGTAATGATGCGCATCTAAAATCCAATATGCGTAAAGTATCGCTAACAGCGCTCGCTGGGGCCAGTATTGAGTGGTATGACTTCTTCCTTTATGCAACCGCCGCTGCTTTAGTATTTCCCGCTGCGTTTTTCCCTGAATCAACACCCACAATGGGCTTAATTCTTTCATTTGGTACCTTTGCTTTTGGTTTTATTGCTCGGCCAGTTGGCGGCATTCTTTTCGGACATTTTGGAGACCGTGTTGGCCGTAAGAAGACTTTAGTAATCGCTCTTATGTTAATGGGTGTGGCATCCACATTGATTGGCTTGCTACCAACCTATGCAACTATAGGGATTGCAGCACCAATCCTTTTGTCAGTATTGCGCTTCGCTCAAGGCTTGGCAATCGGTGGGCAGTGGGGTGGTGCTATGTTGTTGGTTACAGAAAGCGCACCTGACGACAAGCGTGGCTATTACGGGGCATTTGCCCAAGCTGGTGCCCCGGTGGGTGTAATTTTGGCGAACCTGGCCTTCATCATTATTAGTGCCTCAGTATCTGAGGATTTTTTCCAAGCTTGGGGGTGGCGTATTCCATTCCTCTCCAGTGTGATACTCATTGGAATATCCATGTATGTGCAGTTGAACCTGGAAGACACTGATGCATTTAAGGAATTGGAATCTCTTAAAAAAGGACGCCTTGAGAATTCTTCTGATACTCCCATGCCAGCTAGACGTTCTCCTGTGCTTGAAGCAATTGTGAAATATCCTAAACGCATCACTTTGGCTGCGGCAGCCTTTCTTTCCGTGCAGGTAAATTTTTACATTCTTATTGGTTTTATAATTGCCTACGGGAGTGATCCTGATGGCGGAGGTATGAGTCGAAATACCATATTATGGGCAGTGCTAGTAGCCTCTGCTATTCAAATCCCTGCACAATTTTGGGCGTCTTCCTATTCGGATCGACATGGAAGGCGAGGTATTTTTATGCTGGGTGCTGCACTAACCGGTGTGGCTGCTTTTGCTCTCTTTCCTTTGGTAGATACAGGAAATTTCTGGCTGAGTGTGTTGGGAATAAGTGCAGGCCTAAGTGCTCTTGGAATGATGTATGGGCCGCAAGCGGCTTTCTTCACAGAATTGTTTTCCACTGAAGTAAGATATTCAGGTGCTTCGCTTGGCTATCAGCTTGGGGCTATCGTCGGGGGAGCCTTCGCACCAACCATTGCAACTATTCTATGGACCGAGTACTCCATTATCTGGGTTTCTGTATATATGGCTCTTGCGTCGGTAGCGTCAATAATTGCTGTAGCGATGCTTACAGAAACCTACAAAACCAGCCTGTCTGATGCTGTTTAGAATTTAGCGTTTTACTTGCGGACCCATGAGCCGCTGGCATTCTGAAAAAAATGACCAGCTTGTGTTGCCTCAACAGCACGTTCATAGGCCAACGCAGCAACTTGGTCTACCGATAGGCCATTTTGTTGAGCAATTTGTTGGTAGCGTTGACGACGTTGAGAATTCACATCATTCAGTAAAGTCTGTATTTCAGCGGAAGCGCTATTGTTCACTATGCCCACATAGCCGTCTCTCTGTTCTCCAACAAACCCCTCCGATTTGGCTTCTTGCAAAGTAATAGCATGAGCAACCGAAACGAGCGTCATGGTAAAAACAAATATAGTTATTAAGTAATTAATTTTTTTCATGTTCGCCTCCATTAAAATAAACCGCTATCGGCTGAAAAAATATCATCAAGTTCTTCTTCAACTTGCACTCTAATCTCATGTTCTATGCGGACGTTGAGATTTATAGTAATAGGTTCGTTGGGAACAGCTACTTGCACTGTTGGTGTACAGGCTATCAGGAAGCCTGCAGTACATATTAAGCTCAAAATCGGTATTTTTTTCATAGCAGACAAATCTCTTTCTATACTTATGTTATTTCTATCACTAAATTCATTTCAATTAACTGCGAAGATTATTGCTGAAGCATTAAGACTAATACTCGTTGAGTCTTTTCCTTAGTAGACATTCCTTTAGTGAAAATGTTACCGCTCTATTTACTGTTCTTTCAATGATTATTCTAAGGATGTTTTCAAAGCGTCAGTGATTACGCTACTTGCGCGTAAACTTTTTAACAGCGTTGGAATATTATCGGTTATATTTACATTTAAGTTAATTGGCTGACCGCCATTCATGTCAGGGTTGAAACCTTGTAATTGGACTTCCATTGTTAGATCTCCATTATTATCGTAGTCCACTTCGGTATTCATAGTTTGATACTGATAATTTGAGAGTGCATCATTGACTAACTGAATGCTGGGATTTCCGCTAGAGAGAGGATTAGTTGGAGTATATCGGATAGTCCCGCCGGGGTTTATCGCTCCAACCAAACCTTCTTCGATAGTTATGCCATTATCAGAAATTATTAAGGGCAGGTAGCCACTTATTAATCCGTCTACTGCAACCCCGGGGTAATCAGCAAGGTCTACGATGGACTCCAGATCTAGGCCAGTCATTACGACTGCGAGTTGGTTCTCAGCTTTGGCAGCGGTGAAATTAAAATCTGAAATGGTTATATTGCCTCCTAAGACCGCTGAATTTAGATCCTTAAGATAATACTCACCTAGGGCTGTATTAAATCCATAGTTCCAATTGATTTGTTCAATCGCGAGACCAGTATCTAGCTTTGTTATAGAGGCGCTCTGTTCATCTAAAGTTCTGAGGCCTAGTGGGTTGGTAATTTCAGCGGTTAATTCCGAAGTCAGTTTGACAAAGAAATTATCTTCAACGAATCCACTGAGCTCCGTAAGATTAAAATTAATCTGACCTGCAAAGAGCCTAGTTTTATCTTCTTGTTGCTTCCAAGTTATAGATGCTTTGCCGGAGAGACTCCCCGAAAAAACATCTCCTTTTACTAGTCGCTGACTGGTTAAAGAAGATAGAGGGACTAGATCGCTAAACTGAAACTCCCTTAAATCAATCTCTAAAGATCCCTGGCTATTTTGCAAATTATGGTTAGCAAGAATAGCTGTATCTACCTGATTATTAGTGCGCAGCATAAGCGATGTAGAAATAGAGTTGTCATGAAATTCAATGTTTCCGAATAGTCTCGGTTCGATTAAAGAAACTTGGTCAAGCTCGATCTCAAGGTTTTGTGAGTTGAGGTAAGCGCTCACTTGAAGGCGGTCATTAAATGAAGCAACAATATTGTCGAGAGATCCCTCGATAGAAGTTTGGACTGCTCCATATTCTAAAGAAGGAACTGTAACTCGAAGTTGCGAAGGCGAGAGTCGGATTTCTGAGCCATTCAGAACTGCTTGGAAATTCCCTTTGGCGGTTGCCGAAGCTACCCTTATCTGATCAAAGCTCAAGTCCTCTAGTTGAGCTGAAATATCTCCGAGGATTTCACAATTCTCAAAACTTTCACACTGAATAGAGACTCCATCTAAACGACCCTCGAAATGTGCTTTCAGGGGGCTTTGTAAATCTGTCGTAAGTAACACATCCGACAATGTTGCCCGGAATCCAGTCACAGGCTGTGAGTTGACAGCTATTGTCAGTGGCAGATTAATTTTGGTAGTTGAGTTAAAGTTATTCGAGAACACAATGGATTGGTCTGCTTCAGAGTCGATAATGGTTTGGACGTCGTCGAGCGTGATTGTGCTGCTTAAATTTGAGATTTGCGCATGAGTTTTCAGCTGCAGTGCTTGATTATTGAAAGAAACACCAGCTAAGGATTCTGCCTGGGCCAAGAAGTGTAAAATTGCATCCGGAACAACAATACTGCTTGCGGCGAACGTTGCGCTATCTTCTTTGATGACTATGTTGATGTCTGACTTAGCGATACTGGTTTCAGGTTCAGAGATAGAGGAAAAAATTATTTCTGCGGTGACAACTTCAAAATCGGTTGTATCAATTGAAGACTCAATCAGATAAGAAGGAGATTCTTCAGCCTGAAGACTGGTGTTAAGCTCGATGCCTTCCTTATCTAGTGTTATGTTACCTGTCGCTAACAAATTCTGAAAATCTAGCTCGTAGGAAAAAACAGTTATCAGGTCTACGGGTAGGCTCTTTATCTGATTTTGAAGTTGATAAATATCGAAGTTACTTAGGCCATTATTTCCTTCATTTTCTTCACCGCTGGTTTCATTGAAAGATATTTTCATCGAATCAATTTCTAAAAAGGATAATCTTCCTCTTAATAGTTCGAGTAATGAGAAGCTAGAATTCAGCGAATCAATCAAGATGCTGTAGCGAGATGAATTTATTTCTATAGATTCCAGGCTGACTGAGGTCGGAGAAATACTCAGCCCGGTTACATTGCTTAACCGCATGTCACGATCATTCAAGATATGGTTTGATATTGATACAAGGGGTGCTGTTGGTGCGGCGCTTAACAGACCAACAATCAAGACAACAAAGAGAAGAAGCCCTATAAGGCTGCGCCTTAGAATTTTCATGTGGAGTTGATGTTTAAGCTCAAAGTTGGCCTATTCGAAAGTGCTTATTAAGTAGACTGAGAACTTGATCTTAAGTTTCATGGTAATAGTGTACTTAAGTGATCGGCCAAATCATTCTTTCCTTCCCTTAAATTAATAAAGAGTTAGGTTTTTTTCAATGAATCAAAAGATGCGGATCCCAATTTACTCTGCCTTTAGAGATAGTCTGAGAAATTCTTCTATGGGTTCGACCTAGATACGCAAAGCAAAAAAAAGGCCCACTTTCGTGGGCCTTTTTTTATACTTATTGTGGACAGTCTGTTTACAGCCTATAAGTTCCACCTATGAAGATCATACGACCGCGAGGGCTCGTAGGGAACGCATTTTCAGTCATGAACGGGTCTTCTTCGTTCAGATTCCTTATGCCGCCGTAAAGAGTGACTTCATCGCTATAGTTGTAACTGGCGCTGATATTGTGAATCCAGGTTTCATCCATAAAAACCTTCTTACCATATAAGGTTTCAGCGGTTTCTATCTCAACCGTGCCAAGCAGCATTTCACCAAGGTACTGCGACTGGAAGGAAACATTAATGTCACCATAGTCCCAGCTCAGATAGACATTACCCGCCTCTTCTGGACGCAGGATTTGCCCGAGCTGTGGGTTTACTTCACTTAAATCTGCAGGGTTTGTATAGAAATCAATTTCATTTACTTTTGTTCCCTGAACAGTTGCCCCGAAGTTGTGAGCACCAATACTGAAATCATAGCTTAGCGCTAGATCGATACCGCTGGTTTCTAGGGTGGCAAAGTTAATGTCAGTAGAGGTTAGGAAGTTGAAGCCGCCATGCTGCATGGACGAAGAATCTGCGTTGCGTGTAAACAAATTACAGAAGGCACTATTCAGGGACTTCTCTTTATAGCAACCATCCACAATATCTTGAGCAGATACTGAAGAAATGGCATCTTCGATTTCAATCTCCCAGTAGTCGGCAGTGAAGCTTAGACCTTCCAGAAAATTTGGCTGGTAAACTAACCCGTACGTTATTGTATCTGCTGTTTCTTCTGTTAGATTGCGGTTGCCGCCGGCAACACCGCCGAAGGAAGCAGAAAGCGGGTCGGTAAACGCGTAGTTTCCGCTGCTGTCGTATGGATCAACACCAATAGCCTGTAAAGACGTTACGCAGTTACCCTGGTAGTTGGCTGCCAAGCCAGGTTGATCAGCTGCCAAAGCTGTGATCTGCGCCGCATCACAAGGGTCATTGGGTCGGTAGTTTTGGCCTATTGCTGGGCCAAATAGTTCAGTGATATTCGGTGCGCGAACTGCTTGAGAGAGACTACCACGGAATGCGAGGTCATCGATGGGCGCCCATACCATGCTGGTCTTCCAGGATGTGCTCTCGCCGATAGTGGAGTAATCCGCAAAGCGACCAGCAGCATCCAGTGTTAGCTCTCGAACAAAAGGGACATCAGAGAGTAATGGCAGGGAAACTTCCAAGAACACGTCAGTAGTATCGAACTTGCCAGTCTCATTCTTGTTACCGAGTTGCGGTCTGAACACCAAGTTAGAGTTATCAGAATGTTCTTCCAAAAGTGTTCCAGCGGCAAATGGAGAGCCGGCAGGAATTACACCAAGCTGCCACGAATCGTACTTGGCAGTTGCCTTTTCTTCGCGCCACTCGACTCCAGTCGCGAACCCAATAGGCCCTCCGGGTAGACTAATAAAATTCTCGGTATCACCGACTAATGAGGCAGCAAAAACAGTTTGTTCCAACTGCAACTTATTCCAAGTCGGAGTAGTTACCCATGCCGCTGCTTCGGGAGTGATTCCTCCTTGTCCGGCCCAAATATTGATCGGTACACAGTCACCTGCACCTGGAGTGAAGGAGAAGTAGCCAGCGTCGTAGGACGGAATTTTAAATGGAGTATTCATTGCAGCTGCAGTTGGATCAACATCTGCACGGCAAGCTGGTTGACCAGTTGCAGGATCAGTTACAGCGTCAACCCCTGCAAACCATCGATCGTTGATAATTGATCCGGTGGTAACACTTTCTCGGTCATGGCGCCCATAATTGGCGCTAGCCTCCCAACTCCAACCATTATCCAACTCACCTTCGAGTCCGACGACTACGCGATAGGTATCTCGCTCTGTTGTCGTATGCGAATCAAAGAAGATAGGGTCAACTGTATTAGCAACAGCTCCAGTTTGATTAGCTACGCCTTGGATAAATGAGGGTAGGTACGGATTATCTTTAAAACCAACCATTAAATCCCAGAAAGAATTTGGTCGGGAGTCAGTATCGGTCTCCTGAGTCACGTACTTGAATTCACCAAATAATGTCGTCTGATCAGTTAAGTCATAGTGTGACAGCATATTAATCGAAAGCTTCTCGTCGGGAAGGAGTATGTCGAAGTTATCATTCCCATAGACATTCCATGAGTCTCCACCGAAACCTGCAAAATTGCCGGCTACCAATCCGTCTTGGACTGGCGCATATGACCCATCTGGGCCTATATTCCAACATCCACCCACGACACCAAAGGAAGCTGCTCCGAATACGGAGTTGTAACCGGTAAATGAATCTAGACAGTCGGGATTTCCATTGCCATCTAGGTCAATTGGTGTTTCAGGATCGAACCCGGAAAAGGTTAAGGGGTTACCTGGGATTATGTATCCATAGCCTGAAGTAAACGGGAAGGTTCGCTGAGGCAGGATTGCCCTTTGGGGAGCGTTAGCTGCCCTGTTTATCAATGCAGATTCTGCTGCTGTTAAGGATGGGGCAGAGCCGAACTGGCTAGTGTAATCAGAGGTAAAAGCTGCCGCAGTAGGAATTGTTAAGCCAAAATTAGTTAAGCCTGTATTGGCATAGTTATAGTACTGCGCAAAATTCGGAGTAGCCGAACCAATTTCGCCCTGCTGGAAGCGCAAGTCTGGGTTCACCCAATTGCTAGCAGA
>Ga0315328_10000531_pt1 | contig 16551 bp, 20 predicted proteins | sample M120032315metaG_FD_203462 | JGI IMG/M metagenome (GOLD analysis project Ga0315328, IMG submission 203462) | Ammonia-oxidizing marine archaeal communities from Monterey Bay, California, United States - M1 200m 32315 | ecosystem: Environmental > Aquatic > Marine > Intertidal zone | place: USA... | reverse complement strand
GGGTCTTCATATGTTAGGTTATTCACGAGTACAGCTCTATGGCCTTGGTTTAAGGATATTGGGGCCGATGGTTGGGGGATGATGGAGCTCAATCGGGCGTACGTTGATACCTATGGCAATAATCCGCCAAGAATTAGGTGGTGGAACGAGGGTTTTCCTGCAACGAATTGGAAAAAATGGCAAATAGGCTCTGCTCAAAATATGTCGCCAATTACGAGAGGCTCTGAATATGATAAGTATCTTAAAAATGGACACCTTCATATTTCTGGGGGGCCCGCTGACTCTTCAGGCGGTTACAGAAATAATAAAAATTGGATAGGAGACTATGTCGTAGTGAATCACGGGGCATTGGTGAATTTGTTTCTCTCGAGGCCAATATCCTCTTCCTCAAATTCTGCAGGAAGCAGGGAGACTGTTAGGCCCGCTCCCTCAAATAACGAGAGAAGTGACTTGTCAATGTATTTTAAAGGTGATGGGTATGTGGAATCAACTCACAATAATAATGCATTTAGATTTTTATAAAAAAGGATATTATAGAGTATGGATATAGTATTACAAAAAGTTTTAGATTCAGGTATAGCTTCTATGGAGTATGCCTCTTCTGCTGGTTTTCCAACTAGGGCTTTATTGACTAGAAATATAAATTATATGCCAGATTATATTGATAGAATGGTTTTTATGGGAGGTTCGTTTTTGGAGGCGTTTGATTTATTGAGGGAAAGGAAGATAACAATTTTGTCGTCCCAAAGGGTATTTAATTTTATAAGCTACAACCCCTCAAATCTCCTGCCGTCTGAAATGCTCAATCCAAGCTCTATGCCATCCAAGCAGGCCGTGCAGGATTATAGGAAATCTTTCCTAAAGGACTGCGGGGAAATGGTTACAAGGGGCAACCCGATGCTTTTAAGTAGGTCCGAGAAGAAAACTCTTCTAAGCTTATTCGCCGCGGTGGATGCAGATGATTTTGATGATATGCATTTAGATGAGTCCCTGGAAGATCTTAGGTTTTCTCGGGAGGAATATAAGGCTGCTGATAAGCTTGCTTTGGGTTATTTTGTTGACTTTCATAAAGATATGCCTGATCGGGAGAGCGTTCCTCATGCCGCGGAAAAATGGTTAAGCGTGGTTAAAATATATGCTAAACTTTCCCTCATGGAAGACTTCTTGTCTCCGAAAGATAGGGAGCTCATCGAGGGCATTAAGTATCCAGACCCCAAGAGCTTCGAGGCAGAAGAAGATGTCATTCGGTATTGGCCGTATGCTCTTTCGCCTAGGCCAAACGAATTGCCTTTGGTCTATGAGACCGACAACTTAATCAAGTAGGCCTTGGATTTGGTTGGATATTTGTGCGTATGAGAATTCAGTTAGCCTGTGCCCCTCAAAAATAAGATCCCTTAAAGGGCCGTTCTTTTCTGGTATTAGCTGTCTGTCGCAGAAATCAAAACCAGTACGCCCCGGCTTAATCCTGGACCCAGACATTAATTCTAAGATCGCAGCGTTTCGGTGGCTGGAGAAAATCTTATAGAACTCCTCCCCGTGCTTGTTTGAGAATAAAAATTTCATGTTAGATCTCGCGGATTCTATTACATTGTTTTCTTGAACCGTTAAGTATGAGTCGAAGTGGAGCCTAACTTCTGAGCCATTACCCACTGGCGTGAAGAGGGATTCTATGAAGTCATGTTTGTCTTTTTCTTTTTTTGATTTAAAAACGGACTGCATTTTGGCAAGAGGGAGTTGTAGTTGGTAGAATTTTTCAAGAGAATTGTAATATGGCTTAATGAATTCATTTGTATAATGCTGCGGAAAAAAGGTCTGGAGCCCTGCAGGATTTAGTTTTGTTTTTCTGCTAGGTAGGTCTAGGTGGGCAAGAAAGCCATTTAGCGGCAAAATCTCACTTAAGGAGTCAAATATATATTCATCGCTAGACCTGAGCTCTCCCAGTACGTTATGCCACTCCTCGTGGAGTCTGGTGTTAAACTCCCAGGAGCTATCCATAATAATTAAATCATATTTATCTGTATCAATTTTATTTAAGAAAAAGGGTAGTGTTAGGAAGTTTATATTACAAAATTTATCTGTGTCTGATTTTTTGTGATTAAGGTCTGGTATGTTAATTAGCTCCAGCGAGCAGTTTGCGTGGAAGCATTGGTTCAGTATGGAGTTTCCTGCTCTTGAATTTGTCTCTATTAGTACTGAGACCTCGTGGCCAAGCTCGCACAGGTAGTAGGCTAGGTTTTTGTATTTACTAAACTTCTTAAAATTACTTCTTGCGTCAAATTGACCTCTGGTTGAGTTTGTTGCATATAGGATTTTAGCCATTTGTTTTCTTGTCCTTAATTCTTTTTATTTCTTTTGGTAGTATTTTTTCTACCTGAGACACCTTTCCATCAAGAATTAATTCTGCAGGAGTTTTCCCGTTAAGTAGTTCGTTGTTTGCTTTTAGCCAGCAAGTGGAATCGTAGCCGTTCAAGTTTTTGCTTAATGTATTAAGGATGTTTTTAACCTGCTTCATATAATATATATACACATTGGTCTTTGTTCGTGTATCTTATATTAAGAAATGGCTAGGAAAAAGTCAAAAAAAGAAGAGATAGAAATACCTCAACTTAAACAGACCATACATGTGAACTCCCTGAGGCTAACTGAGCGTCAGTTGAAATTTTTGTCCATAGCCTTCAGCGATTCAACCAATATAATGTTTATTGCTGGGCCCGCCGGTTCAACTAAGACATATATGGCTGTATACTCCGCCCTGAGGCTCCTGAGCGCTTTTGAGGAGCTTGACCTACTGTATGTAAGGACAGTTATCGAAAGCGCCGAGAAGGGCCTTGGCGCGCTCCCTGGGGACATTGATGAAAAATTCAACCCCTATATGGCGCCACTTGAGGATAAGTTGTATGAAATGCTACCGAAGACATCTACCGAGAGGAAGGAGCTCTTTGATTCTGGTAGGATTACTGCGATGCCAATAAACTATTTAAGGGGCTCCAGTTGGAAGGATAAGGTTGTTATAGCTGATGAGGCTCAAAATTTTACCTACAAAGAATTAATAACATTAATCACTAGGGTTGGAAATAACTGTAAGTTGTTTATATGCGGGGACTTTATGCAAAGCGACATAAACGGAAGAAGTGGATTTCCTCCAATGTTTGATCTATTTAACGATGAAGAAAGTGTAACTATGGGCATCCACGCTTTTAAGTTTGGAAAAGAAGACATATTACGCAGTGAAATACTTAAATACATTATATCAAAACTGGATAACCGAAAAGTGTAAGTCTTTATACTTTTCGAAGAAGGTCCTTGATGTCCCCACCCAACCCATAGACAATAGGGATTGGCTAATACCCTCCTCTTTAACCTTGGCTAGTGAAAAGGATATATCTTCTAAGGAATTTTCGCTAAGATCTTCCACTCCCCCTGTCAAGAATCAGGGGTCTATTGGTTCCTGTGTGGGGCATAGTGGTCGGGTTGTATACGGTTTTGCTGAAGAATTTAAATCGTCTGAACCTAGCCCGATGTGGATATATAAAACTGGACAAAGGTATGATCCTTGGGCTGGAGAGAATTACTCTGGGACAACAATCCGCGGGGCGGCAAAAGGCTTAAGGGAGGAGGGGTGTTGCGAGGAGAAGTTTTGGCCATATACGGGAAAGGAAGACGCACCCAAGCTAGAGGGGGCAGAGTCTAACGCTGAGAAATTTAAGATTAATGGGTATTATGTCATACCTAAGTACCAGGGATCAACTATCAAAAGAATGCTCGTGCAGGAGCCTTTGTGGACCTCTATTATGGTGCGGAAAGATTTATTTAAAGTCCCGTCTTTTGGCGAAAACGCCGGCGTTGTTAACACTGAGAAATACCTAGAGTCAGATACTGCCGGAGGGCATGCCGTGGCGATGGTTGGGTGGAAGCATATCGGAGATAAGCTTTACTGGGAGTTCCAAAATAGCTGGGGAAGCTGGTTTGGTGACAAGGGGTTCTTTTTTATGGAAGACTCTCTTTATCAATCGGTAATGATTAACTCAATAGGCCCTTATTATATAGACGTTAAGTCTGAGGAGCCCGATCCAGAGCCCGATCCAGAGCCCGATCCAGAGCCCGATCCAGAGCCCGATCCAGAGCCTGATCCAGAGCCCGATCCAGAGCCCGATCCAGAGCCCGATCCAGAGCCTGATCCGAAGAGGGGCAAGAAAAAGAAAACAATTTTTACGGTGGGTCTTTTAATAGTCGTCGCCGTAGTGCTACATGAAATACTAAAATAACAACATAAGGAGAAAAAATAAAATGGAAAAGACATTCTGGAAAAGTAAAAAATTCTGGGCTTCCGTTATTGCCGTGTTAGTCCCAATGCTCAATCATCATCTTGATTGGGGTATGGACGTTGACTCGGTTGTTACCATGATGACGCCAATGCTCGCCTATATATTAGGACAAGGTATGGCTGACATGGGGAAATATAAAAAATAATGGGTCCGATTTTAAATACGATCCTTGGCGCCGGGATTAAAATAGGCGCCAATATTCTAAACGCCTGGCTTGAGCAGAGGCGTCAGGATCAGCTTGCGCTGGCCGCGAGAGACGAAAAGATGATGGATGCATTGATTGCGAGCCAGAAGGCTAATTCCAATGATCCGTTCGTTAAGGTTACGAGGAGAGTGTTATTTATGTCTATAACTTTTACTCTTTGTTACTTAATGCTTTATTATGCACATAACCCTAATATTAGTTATGACATGGTCATCCCCAAGGGAGCAAACAGTAAATGGGGGATTTTCTCGTGGTTTTTAGGGGGAGAAGACTTCGTTGTCGTTAGGCTAACAGGGGGACTCATGCTGTCTTCGTTTATGGATCTTTGTTTTATGGTTGTTGGCTTCTACGCTATACCGAGTAAGAGAAGATGAAGGTTCTCGCTGTCATATTTTTACTGCTTCTTTCGGGGTGTCTTTCTAGAGTTTCCGTTATTGAGCCTAGCCACCCCCGTGGGAGCGCTGCACCCGTCACCCCTATCGTTCCGTTTGAAGATGTTGACATCGACGGTAACGGCACAATCGAAAGGTTGGAATACTATGAGATGGCCAAGCAAATAAACACAGAAGATCCAATTTGGGGGCTGCTTCTAATATTGTTTGCTGTAATTTTTTGTACAGTGGTCGCTGCACTTGCAATTAGGTTTAAGAAATAGCGTGTACTTTATGTTATGGAAATTGCTGCTATAATACTTGCATCCCTTATCTCCGCGCTGGGCGGGGTTTTGGCTGTGTGGCTTAAGAATAAAATCGAATACAGAAAAAAGAACTCCCTGGAATCTAGCACGGTATCCGGGACTAATGTGTACCGCGCGCTAGAATACATCCAGTCTCAAAGCGGGTGCGCCAGGGCTTATGTTTTTGAGTTTCATAACGGAGAGCATTTCTTTTCAGGGAGAGGTCAGCAGAAATTTAGCTGCACATATGAGCATGTTAGGGCGGGGGTCAGCTCTGAGTCGAACAACTCCCAGGGCCATAGAATATCAAATTATAATAAATATATCCATAGCACAGTTTCTGACGGGAAGTTTTGCTACCTAGATGTAGAGGAAATCGAGGATGAGGCCTTCAAGTGCTTATTGAGATCCAGGGGGGTTAAGTCTTTATACAACGTTCCAATCAAGACTCTACAGGGCAAGGTCATCGGCATTTTGGGGGTAGATTACCTAGTTTCCCCTGAGGCCTTTTTCTTCGGAGAAGAGCATTCCTGCCCCGAAAAGTTTATGCGGCGCCAGGCAAGAATAATTAGCGGCTACCTGATATAGTTGATTTTTCAACGCATCTCACCTATTATAAAGGATATATGTCATACACCTATTGTAAAGAATGTGGCCACAAAAACCTTTACGACACCCAGGTCCCAAAGTTCTGTAATGGCTGCGGGACTCCATTGGGTCAGGGTGCGTCTGTGGCTTCGTTAAAGAAAACAATCAAGAGACAGGTTCAGACTGCTCGTAAAAAAAGAACTCGACCGGTAGAGGAGATTCCCGAGGATGACTTTGACGAGTTTTCCGACGCCGGCGGGATTCCTGATATAGCTGATTTTAAATGCTCTTCGTCTAGTGGGGGGTTTAATAGAATACTGAAATTAGAAGATTTAATTAAAATAGAGGAAGGGGAACGCATTGAAGAAGCGCCAGAAAAAAGAAAAAGGGGCCGCCCTAAAAAAACAAAGTAACCCCCCAAATTTTACCTTTGAAGACAAGCATAAAGAAATAGACGTTGAGATAAAAAAGCGTCGAGGAAAGTGGTTTCTTGACTCTCTTGCGTGGTTTGATTTCTCGGACGTAGAGCAAATAATACGGGCACATATATTTAAAAAGTGGGATCAGTGGGATCAGTCTAGGCCGCTTGCCCCATGGATTAATAAGATTATCACCAACCAGATGAAAAACATCTTGCGTAATAACTATTCCAATTTCGTTCGACCCTGCTTAAACTGCCCGTTCAATCAGTCAAGGTGCTCAAAAAGCGCCGGGATAAACCCGGGAAGCCTTTGTGGGTTTACGTCTAGCGGAGAACAGGATTCTGAGTGCCCGCTATACTCCAAGTGGGAGAAGACTAAAAAATCAGCTTACGACATAAAGATGGCGGTCACGATAGAGAATCATCCGACAGAGATTTTCTCCATGCAGGATACTTATATTGATGTTGATGCGTGCATAGTGAAATTATCTAAAGCGCTTGAACTTGCATTGCCTCCAAAGCAATATAAGATATATGACATGCTTTATATTCAGCATATGGAGGACGAGGAGGTTGCTAAAGTAATGGGGTACAAGACTACCGAAAAGGGGCGTAAGGCTGGGTATAAACAATTAAAGAATTTGAAAAAGATTTTCAAGGACAAGGCTATACAAATACTAGAGAAAGGAGAGATCATGGCTTATGAGTCAGCTGCTGGAGCTTTCAGAAATCCAAAAGGACAGAGTTAGATCGCTGGCCTTAACCGTTGGGGACTTATCTCAATTAACCAAGGAGGTTTTTGAGGACAACTCTCTTGACGGGAGAACTAGAGAAGGTAGGGCAATCAGGGCATATCTCGCGGAACAGGAGATTGAGTACTCTACAAGGCACGTCGGCAAGAAGGATGATATTGAGCTGAGTGACGGGCAGAAGGAGTTTGTCCGAGCGAACTGTAGTCCTGGGGTGTCTAGTTTGGAGCTTGCTAAACTGGCATTCTCTGATTCCAGCGTAAAGCATTTAAGCAAAGAGTTTTGGTCTGTACATAATTACATAACGTCTGAGGGTCTGGATGTTTTTGAGAACGAAAGTGCCCTGAATGTTAGATACTCTCCTCCTAAGGCGGATAGCAAGGTGATTAAGAAGATTGCCGATTGTGTGGGGATTGAGATAACCGAAGAGAGAATGACCGTGCAGTATAAGCGATGCATAGCCGCACTCAAAAACTTCATGTCTGCACCTAGATTTCTTCAGGTTATCGAAACCTATACAGCCATTGAGGATAGAACTTTATTTGAGGCGGAATTCGTTAGGGCAACATGGGATAAGCCGGATCTAACGACTGATGAAATAAATTTATACATAAATGTTTGCATGGACTACATTCACCTCAAGCGAATACAGAGCGCGATGAATAAGCTTAACCGAATGTTTGACGAAGCAGAAGATCAACAGGACTTAACTATTCGGTTAACGGAAATACTTAAAACCAAAAGCGAGGAATACAATCAATGCGAAAAGAGGATGGAGTCTTTGATTTCCAAGCTTCAGGGCGACAGGTCAAAGAGGATTAATAGTCAAGTGGAGAAGAACGCCAGCATGCTGAATCTAGTTCAGCTCTTCCAAGAGGAAGAAGAGCGCAAGATTATGGTTAGGATGGCTGAGATGCAGCGTCAGGTAATAAGGGAGGAGGCTGAGATTCTAGAGAAGATGCCTCAGTGGAAAAGCCGGGTTCTTGGCATAAGTAAGGAAGATGTTATATAGCGAGCAGGTTACCAGGGAGAGTTTTCGCCCGTTTTCTTGCGTTCCGTCTTTGTTTAGCCTAGAGATTTTAAATGAGGTTAGGAGCGAAGGGGAGCGCGTCTTGTTCTCTGGCTGCAGATTTGAGGCGGATAAAAATAGGGGTTCATTAAAGATTAATAATTCAACTAATATAAACTTTAAAAAATGTACTTTTGATTCTGGCTTGGAGAGATGTATTGAAATGTCTAGGGCTCATAATATATTGTTTAATGATTGCTGCTTTAATCTTGCTGGCAATAGACAGATATTAATTAATTGTTCCAGTAATTTAATTAAGTTTTTTGACTGCAATTTTATTCACAAGGGAAAGCCTGGGAATCAGGCGATGATGCTTGGCGCCTGGACTGAAGAGGAAAAGGTTTGGCGCCCTCCTGTATCTGGCATATCTTTCGAGGGCTGCAGCTTTAGCGAGGGTCTTGTCCCCTATCTCGCCGCTAGGTCAACGAGGCCTAATATATTGGGGAAGCTAATAAACCCCTGGATTGTTAACCTGGCTTGGTATGTTGCTAGAAAGTTGCTCAGAAAAAAGAAAGGGGTGGATTATAGTATATATGAACACGAACAAATGTAGGGAGTGTGGCAAGGATTTTTCAAGCGAGCGGGCTCTGCATTGCCATATTAAGGTTCATCAGATGGCTCTAGCGGAATACTATGTGAAGTTTTTTCAAAGAAAAAATAAACTCACAGGCGACCTGCTTCCGTTTAAAAATAAACAGGACTATTTCTCCAAGGACTTCTCTAACAGAACTCAACTGCTTAAGTGGTGTAATGAGGCGGGTGGAGAGGCTAAGGACTATATTTTGGGCATGTTGTCTAACCGCATCAAGACAAAGTCGCTAACCCGCGGGCCTGGGCATGTTGAGCTAAAGGTTCAGGCTCTGCCAGATCTTGACACGTATATAAAGCATTTTGACAGCTATACCGCGGCCTGTGAGGCGTGTGGTGTTAAGCCACTGTTTGGAAGCAGAATTCCTCCTGAGTTCTTTGAGAATATAGATATGAGCGATATGAAGATATTTATCGACACAAGGGAGCAGCAGCCTCTTTCTTTCCCCAATTCTGAAGAAATGAAACTTGACTTCGGGGATTATACTTCTGCAGGAGAGTACTACGATTATACCTATGTTGACAGGAAAAGCGCAAACGACCTTATTGGAACTTTGAGTCTTGGGAATTTGGATAGGTTTAGGCGGGAGGTCGCCAGGGCTAGGGATTTGAATAGTTACCTTTTTGTCGTTATAGAAAGCGACATGTCTCGGCTTGAGTCTTATATGCGTGCTGCAAAAAATAATAGATTCGGGCCACATAAAACAAATCTTAAGTTTATTTATCATAATATGAGGGAGGTTATGCATGAGTTTGCTGACTCCTGCCAGTTCGTTTTTTCTGGGGGTCGGGAGAATTCAGAAAAGATAATTGAAAAAATATTGTTTTTTGGTAGAAAATTATGGGGCGTGGACTTACAATACTATATAGATAAACATGGCTTGGGAAAAGGGTAGTCAAGGGTCAAGGGCCCCGGATGTTCATATTAACGAATATCTTAATGGGAAAACAGGTTTCCTTGAGGAGCGGGAGGCCAAGATCCTCCTGTATAAGTTCTTGAGGGAGAACATAACCTTCACTACAGATCTTATCTCTGGAATTAAGCTTTTCCCTTTTCAGCACATGGCTATTAAGTCTATGTTTGAAACAGATTACTTTATGGGGGTTTGGTCTCGAGGCATGTCCAAGTCTTTTACTACTGGTATTTATGCTTTCCTTGACGCGATACTCAATCAGGGTGTTGAGATTGGCATTCTATCAAAATCCTTTAGGCAGGCGAAAATGATTTTCAAAAAAATAGAGGATATCGCCGCCAAGCCTGAAGCGAATTTCCTTTCCCAGTGCATTACCAAAAAAAGCAAAAGCAATGATGAGTGGCTTATGGAAATTGGTTCCTCTCGGATACGGGCGTTACCCCTAGGTGATGGCGAAAAGCTTCGTGGTTTTAGATTTCATAGGATTATTATTGATGAGTTTTTGCTTATGCCTGAGCGGATATATAACGAGGTTATAGTACCCTTCCTTTCTGTGGTTGAGAACCCTACTCAGAGGGAGGACTTGTATAATATCGAGAGCGAAATGATCTCCCAGGGGAAAATGAAAGAGGAGGATCGCCACGTATGGCCGAACAATAAGCTAATCATGCTTTCTTCTGCTAGCTACAAGTTTGAATATATGTTTAAGCTTTACTCTCAGTTTGAGAGCTTAATCCAAAAGGGTGGCGGCAAGGCCTCTGATGCTCATAGGGCTATCATGCAGTTTAGTTATGACTGTGCTCCCGGCCAGCTTTACGACCAAAATTTGATCAATCAGGCTAAGTCTACGATGAGCCAGAGTCAGTTCGAACGAGAGTTCGGAGCTGTTTTTACTGACGATAGCAGCGGCTATTTTAAAACTTCCAGAATGGCGGAATGTTCCGTTAGAGACGGAGAATCCCCTAGCGTTGAGGTCAAGGGGGAGAAGGGGGCAAAGTATCTTTTGGCCTTTGACCCTAGCTGGGCAGAGTCTGAGAGCTCTGATGATTTTGCAATGAGCGTATTCAAGTTAAATGAAAAAACCCAACAAGGGGTTCTTGTTCACTCATATGCGCTATCCGGGACAAATCTTAAGCAGCACATTATATACTTAGACTATATACTTAGTTATTTTAATATAGTTTGCATTGTTGGAGACTATAATGGAGGCTTGCAGTTTATTAACGCCGTTAACGAAAGTAGTTTATTTAAAAAGAAAAAGCGTGAGATAAAAATGCTGACCTCATCTTTTGATAAACAAGAGGATTACCACGATGACCTTAAGCAGACAAAGTCCGAGTACGATTTTGACGGAGGCTGCATATGCTTCTTGAGAAAACCTTCTTCTGCGTGGATAAGGGTGGCTAACGAACTGCTTCAGGCAAACTTTGACCATAAAAGAGTGTGGTTTGGGGCGAGAGCTCTTGATGACGCTTACAAAGAGCAGGTTGCGAAACAAATTCCAATCGAGAAACTTAAGTTCCTTAAGTCTGCGGATGCTGAAGCCAAGCAGTCCAAACGAGCAAAAATGATTGACTTTGTGGAGCATCAGTATGAAATGATTGAGGTCACGAAGTCTCAATGCGCATTGATACAGATTAAAACATCTCCTCAGGGGACTCAAACTTTTGATCTGCCAGATAATTTAAGAAGGCAGACTGGTCCAGACAAGGCAAGAAAGGATAGCTACTCCGCTCTTGTTCTCGGGAATTGGATGACTAGGATCTATTTTGATATGCAAAACTTTAAGGGCGAGGAAGTAATGTCAACTTTTACTCCGATGTTTATTAGTTGATACTATTGGTTTTTAAGTGTAACACTATTTTGTTATAATGAAGGATTGTAATTTTAAATATAAGGCAACATTTCCATCTAATTTAATTTATGCCTCATCTGATGTGGGATTTCTGAATATATCCACCGCGTCTGCCGAGCATTTGGGAGGATTGATTCCAGAGGATATTGATTTGAGTAAAAATATTGACCTCGTCGCTGTTGCCTTTGATGCTGCAGTGGTTAATGATTTTAATAAAAACGGGGACGGCATCGCTTCGTCTGCGGCGATTGCAATTAAAGACCTCTTCCTGCACAAGCCATGCAATATAGAGCATCAAAAGGATAAAGTTGTTGGACATATTGTTAGCGCGGGATTCTCTCAGTTTGGAGAGGGGGAGAGCTTTATCGACGTTTCTGCAGATGAAACTAGCTTGTTTAATATATCTCTTGGCGCCGTTATCTATAAGACGGTCGCCCCTGAGTTTGCGGATATGATGCTTGACGCGTCTGATCCTGAAAGCGAGTCCTATGAGGAAATCTCTGCCAGTTGGGAGATAGGATTTAACGAGTACGCTATAGCAATGGGATCAAGTGTTGCCGACGCGGAAATTATAACTGACCCAGAAGAGATTGAGGCATTGTCTTCGAATTTAAAATCTTTCGGGGGTAGCGGCGAGCTTAATGGTCGCCCGATTAACCGACTTATTATCGGTGATATTTATCCACTTGGTATTGGTTTCACAAACAATCCCGCAGCGAACGTTAAGGGCGTGATGGTTAAGAAGATGGATGAAAGAGAAACTTTACTTGACAAACAACAACAAAGGCAAGATAATATTGTTGAAGAAAAAAGTTCTCTTTTAAAAAGTGAAACTGTAATACAAGAGGAAGAAACATTTTTTCTTAATACTATGGAAAAGCAAGAACTATTAAAAGATATTGAACAGCTCCTTTCTGAAAAGGCGGCTGCGAAAGACTTTTCGGATGAAGCTATCGCTAACATTACCAAGGTTTTTCACGACGCTATTCGTGAGAAGAGCCAGGAATATGTCGAGCAGGTAGAACAGGCGAAAGCCGAACAAGCCGAAGCGGAAGGTCAGAACGAGGAACTTCAAAAGACTCTCTCTGATTTTCAAAGCAAACTTGAGCAAACGGAACAAAAGCTTCAGTCCCTGGAGGACGAAAAACTCCAGGCTCAAACGCAGGCTGCATTCGACGCGAGAATGACTTGCATCGAAGAGCTTTACGAACTCGAGGACGCTGACCGCAAGGTTGTAGCCTCTGAGGTTTCGGACCTCAACCTAGAGGAGGAAACTTTCGCAACCTACCAAGAAAAGCTCGCTGTAGTTTTTAAATCCAAGAACAAGGAATACTTGGCGAAATTAGCTGAAGAAATGGAAGCTAAGATTAACGAAGAGGTGGAAAAACGATTGGCTGCTCAAGCTAGCCAAGAAACTTCAGACGAGGAAGTCGAAAATGTTGAAGAAACATTGGAGAAGGCCGAGGCTGAGGAAGTAACGCTTCCAAATAACAATTGTGAAACTGCCGAAAGCGAAGAAACCCTTCGGGCTCGTTTTCAAAAAGCTTTCAAGGATAGCGTTAAGGTACAATTTTAAATACGAAGGTATAATACATCATGGCTATTAGATTAGAACCATATAGAGATTATAGTGAACACGAGGTAATTAACCTCTTCTCGCTAGACACCGGCGGAGCAACTCTTTCGAGTTGGAAAGCTGGCGGAACGGGCGATTTCGACGCAGGTGTCGTCGTTGCGGCAAAAGATGCAGATCTGCCCGGCGACCTACCTTCGGCGAGCGCTTTAAAAACATCGGGAGCACTGAGAGATTATCTTGGCGCATCAGGACAACCACACGTTGGTTATAACGCCTACCCGATTGTTGAAATGACATGTGAGCCTGCCACGGCAAGTCCTATTGGGATTACACTTAGGCAGACTCTCGCTTATGACGAAAACGGAGAAAACTTGCTACGTTACCCGTTGAAGAAGGATGAGCTTCAGGCTGTTCTTCCAGGGCAAGCCGTCCCTGTCCTCTCTAGAGGATTGGTACTTCTTGGGGTTGCAGCTTTCGACGCAGCTCCTTCTGTAGGAGACAAATTGGCATTGGGTGCCGCAGGAAAGCTCGCTGCTGATGCTGCTGGTACGCTTGGTCAAGTTATCGCAAAGGGCGTCGCAACTGACGACGCAGCAAAAACAAAGTTCCTGTGCAAGGTTTCTTTCTAATTGAGGAGAATATACAAAATGGAAATTAAAATCGAAAGAACTCCAGAGCAGGTCGAGCTAGTTAAGGCTATGGCCTCTAAGAACCGCGAAGTTGCATATGAAGCGCAAGCTGCCCTAGGCGATTTCATCGGTCCTGTTTTGGCTGAAGTAGTTAATCAAGCTCCGACAGTCAGTAACTTGTTTACGACTCTTCAGTTTAACTCTGAAGATAACGCTAGCATTCCCTTGGACCTGTACCATGACATTGGAGACGAAGATTACGTACAAATCTGGAGCCAAAACGCTCCCGGTGGTCTTCCAACCAATCACGTGGCTCCTCGTCAACAAGAAATGAAGTTTACCACATACCGCCTTGACAGCGCAGTATCCTTTGATAAGAGGTTCGCCGCTCGTTCGAGAATGGACGTGGTTAGCAAGACTTTCACGAGAATCGCTCAAGAAATTTTGCTTAAGCAAGAAAAGACTTCTGCCTCAATGATTATGACGGCAGTTGCAAATGCTGCTACAAACAGCAAGAACCACATTATGCGTGGGCATACTCAAGGAAGATTCCTTCTTGCCGACCTAAACAAGCTGTTTACTCTCACTAAGAGAATTAACACAGCCTGGACAGGTGGTACTCCCGCTGATCGCAGGGGCCGTGGGATCACAGATCTCATCGTTTCTCCTGAAATCGTTGAGGAAATCCGCGGCATGGCATACAACCCAATCAATACAAAGGGGGCTGTTACTGACATTCCTGGTACCGACAAGCTTCGGGAGCAGGTTTTCAATAGCGCTGGCATCCCTGAGTTCTATGGTGTTTCCATCATGGAAATCAATGAAATGGGTGTTGGTCAAAAATGGAACGAATTGTTCAACTTGGTTTCTACTACTGCCGATAACGGCGGAGACAAGGACTATGGCGACTCCGGAGACGGAGCAACCACTGGTGTCTTTGATGAATCCAAGGAGCAAATCTGCCTTGGTGTTGATCTCTCTAGGGAGTCAATGCTTCGCGCGGTCGCTACAGACTCCGAGACCGGAGCTGAATTCGACCTTGTTGTTGATGACCAGTTTGTGTCTCGGTCCCAGAAGATCGGGTACTATGGCTCTCTTGAGGAAGGTCGCATGATCCTCGATGACAGAGTCTTGACGGGTATTATTGTTTAAGCCACAGAAAGGTTTATAATAAAGATCCACCCCTGAAAAGGGGTGGATTTTTTTTGTGTTCACGCCTATAATATATTTGTGTATCCCTATACGGGTAAAGGATTTTTATGAAGCAAAAAAAGAAGACAACCAAGAGGACAGCTGTTAAAAAGACGACAGCAAAGGGTGGTCAAAAGACTACCAACAAACTTGATAATTTGACTACCACGAACGGCAAATCATATGAACAGAGTGTCGCGGTAGTTAAAAAGCTTGAGGAACTTTTAGACGTCAAGCAAACTAACCCATTTGGAACGCAAGATTCCAGAATTTTCAAAGAGAACCTTTCGGAAATGAACCTAAGCGACATGCAGGCCCTGGCTGTAAGGGCAGGAATATTTCCCAATGGTAATCAAACAATTTTGAAACAAAAGCTTTTGAAGGCCTTCAGGGCAGAGGGGTACGGAACGGTTAATGCGGTAATAGAAGCAGACAATCAGGTTGCGCTTGACCCTAGTAATCCTAAGCATAAAGAAATTATAGACTACCTAGGGGGATAACTCATGGCCTACTCTCTCACATCTCTTGCGGAATATATATATGACATTGAGTTTGATTTTGGAGACTTGTATAGAGATGGGTATGACGATAAGGATGCGGCGCGAGTGGGGGAGGTTCCCTTGATTGCGGACTGGCTGGAGGCGCATATTGGGGAGTTAAATATTTTAATCTACTCTAGCTTCGAGTCTCTAAATAAGGAGGTTGCTGATTTCGGGGAAGAGGAGGCTGCTGTTTTAATGGAGATGTTTATGTTTAATTATTACAGGAAGCAAAGCCGGCTCGCCTTAAGGGCTAAAGACACTACTGTCGCGGGATCGACCTTAGACTTTCAGTCCCTCCAGGAGGGGGACTCTATGATAACCATGCCCTCGAGCTCGTCTGGTGGCAGCACCGACCTTCCTAAGCACTATAGATTACTCATGGACCAGGCTAAGAAAAATCTCGAAATACTTATATCTCAATATAATGGGCTGCATTCTCCGCCGAATCAAGTAAGTGGGGACGACGGAGCTTAATTTGGTGTAATTAACGTCATGGACAATAAAGAGGATAGTCACCTGCGCTTCTCGGGTGTTTTGAGTGCGGAAGATAATAATGAAATTAGAATGTATAAGTCTCAACTATTCCAGACCGCAAAGAAGGCTCAGGAGGTATTTGACTATCTTAACGCTGGAGCAAAGATAGAAGAATGGATGAAGGCTTCTATAGCTTCTGCCTTCGAGGGCCTGAGCAAGGTCTCTCAGAACATGGAGTTTGAGCTGGCCTACCCGTCCGAAGTCGAGGCCTTACCCGAGGAGTCCCAGGACGAAAAAGAGGGAAACAACTATTTATCCAACGAAGACAAGAGGTACCCCGTCCCTCAGGCGGCGGAAGATGGGGACTCGTTTATGGGGAGGTGTATTGCCGACCCGAACATGAAGAATCGATACACTGAGCAATCTGATAGATTTCTTGCTTGCATGCTTATTTGGCAGCAGCCTCCAGAGAATGTCGCAGACAACCCTGGGGAAAAATTCGATGACCCTATGACTATCGAAGACTCTCCTGTAGAGCCCGAGAAGCCTATTCTTCCTTGATCTTGTAATTGATCTCTTCTTCTTTGCAACCAAAAGATACGGTTATGTTTCCGGACTCTTCCGCTCTTGCCATAATGATCTCTGCCAACGGGTTCTCTATGTACTGTTGAATCATTCGGGCGATAGGTCTTGCTCCAAACTTTGAGTCCTCTAGCCTGTTGGCAATCTCTTTCGTGCAGGATGGGAGT
>Ga0315328_10000523_pt1 | contig 16661 bp, 11 predicted proteins | sample M120032315metaG_FD_203462 | JGI IMG/M metagenome (GOLD analysis project Ga0315328, IMG submission 203462) | Ammonia-oxidizing marine archaeal communities from Monterey Bay, California, United States - M1 200m 32315 | ecosystem: Environmental > Aquatic > Marine > Intertidal zone | place: USA... | reverse complement strand
TAGTAATTGCACCATAGGCCGGCAGCCATAAAGCTTTGATCCCATAACCACGGTAACTACCTGCAACAATATGAGATTTTTCTACCCGGTAATTTTCCAGGGATTCCAGGGTTAAAAAGCCACCGTTTTGACGAACGTCCCGCACCATGGCTTGCGCAATCCAGCCCCGATAAAATACGTCCGGTCCCTTTTCAGAAATAGCCTTTAATACTTTGGCTAAATCACTTTGAATAATCTGGTCTCCTGCTTTTTTTGCAGTACTATCCTTATTTAAATAATACTGCCATGTCCCAGAAAATTCCTTTAACACCTCATTGACGGACTCCTGCCGAAATGCTTCACCAGGAAGAAGTGTAAATCCATTTTGAGCATAGTTAATGGCGGGATGCATTACATTTGGAAGCGGTAATGATCCAAACTTAGATAGTCCATATGTCAACCCTTTCACCACACCAGGAACAGCAATAGTTTGGTACCCATATTCTACACCGGCAGTATCATCAAATTCGTAAAATGCAGGTGCCTGGGTCGTAGCGTCAATTCCATGAACCCCTCCAGTGGGAGTATATATTATAATCTGGGCCCGACCACCGATACCGCTCATACTAGGTTCAACAACTGATAGCGTAAAAGCTGCTGCAACTGCAGCGTCCATGGCGTTACCTCCTGCTGCCAGCATTTTAACACCAGCGGTGGTTGCTAAGGGATGGGCTGTAGTAACTACACCATTCCCGGAATGAACAACTTTTTGCTGCAATGGTTGATAAATATCACCAGTTTGATGAGCTAGCTTTGTACAGCCAGCAATAAGCAACATTGTAAAAAAAATAGTATTTTTCATTAATTTAATTTCCATGTCTTAAGTAAAGCTTAACTATCAATCAGGGTTGAATATTTTGTTCCAAATGGTAACTGTAATATGCGCCCACTGCCGTTGCAAAAGCACTGGCATAACTAGACCAATTTTCTTCCGTATCCCGGATTCCTGGTTGGGGTAACTCAACCTGGATTGCACTGATAATACCGCCATCCCTTGATCCATGACGAGCAGTAATATAGCCGCCACTAAAATACCGTGAGCCAGCAGGGCCAAGATCATTGACACTGGGTACACATTCATACCCTAGGCTATCCATAAGTGTACCAAAACTGGTTCCTCCACGCACAATATTGATAAACGTGTAAGCAGAAGAATCCGCCAACACTCTGATACTCGACTTATTCTTAAAGGCAATTGTATTCAATTCTTCATCAGGCAAATCCAATTCATCACCTTTGATCAAATATCCCAACCAAGTTCGGAGATCGTAGAATCCGTCAGGGTTTTCGCCATGGCCGTGAATATCAAACACTATACCGCTACCATGGTTTTCAGTGACCAATTCTTTTGCAATATCCAAATAGTAATGATATTCTGCCCAGGCCCGTTCAGCATAAATGTTCCCTTCAGCAGCCTCTGCACTATCCCGGTTTGCATCTAGCTTCAGTCGTTCCAATAAACAGAGGATTACATGAGGTTTCCCGCCAAAACGGATCGTTAGTGTATCCATGATTGTTTTTGTTAGCTGGTACGTGTTAGTATCGATTTGCGTTATACCTTGGGTCCGGTCAGGTATTTCAGATGGATCTATCCATCCCCCATGAGGTGCAGATAAAATTATCGGTAGTGATCCCGAATGATATTCGATGTACTCTTCGCGGCCAAAATAAATCGAATTTTCAATATAGGGACCATCGTGCCCAAGCTCCTGGAAGACATCCTGTTCCGGATCCTCACAACTTATGAAAAGAAGAAAAACAAATGTAACCAAAATCAAAGATGAAAATTTTAGATTTGATTTGACTTTCTTCATTTTTTTGAAAGAATATATGAATATATATTTGTGTATTTTAAAAATCAAATGCCCCTATAATGATGATTTAAATCTTTCAAAATGGGTTTAGGGTAAGTGTAATTAGATATTGGGAGTTTAGAAAAAAGCTCCAGTAAAATGGCACCGGAGCTTTTTTGTCTTTGGTTTATTTGTATAGGGTAAAGTTTTTGTATCAGAATTTTGAGTTATTATCCTACTTCCAATAAAGCCAAACGGCCAAATTATTTATTGACCTCTGTTTCTGCATATAGTCCCGGATCATCATCCATCATGCTATTGGAAGTTAATTCATCCTGGGCATACGGTATCCGTTCTACATGCTCTGATGCTGCAGTAGTATTAAGCGGAAAAGGCGGGATCAGATTCGTTTCGCCATCACCGCGGAGTCGCCTGTGATCATTAAAGGGCATGTAAGTTCCAAATCCAGATACATATCTTTCTTCAATAATCTCACGGAGCAGTGCATCTACAGCAGAGAGACCATCGGCATTTTCCATACCGCCGGATGCAAAGTCAGCATTATCATAGGCACCATATAAGATTGTCGAATCATTGAATGTAGCGTTCAAACGACCACCGCTAGACAACCAGGCACGATATTCGTTTAAATACCCTAATCCATCTCCACCAGTCCGCGCTGCTGCTTCCGCCTTGATCAGTTGGTTTTCAAAATAGGTCACCATGGGCATCGGTTCGTAACGTTCAATTACACCTAAATTACCTTCACCTGAGGTCTCATCAATCTTATAGTAATTATGACGAGCAGTTTCATTGGTCTTGGCATTGCCTCTATAGGTGGCGGTGGTATCATTCAACAGTTCTAACAGATAACTACCATTGTTGCCAATATCTCCCGTTCTTGAGCCGGATAAAATTGCGTTGAAAAGATTCTTATCACCTTCTGATATAGCCGCATCACCGCGGGGAATATAATTCATATCACCATCGGAAGATGAAATGCCACTATTCGCAGCGGTTAGTGCGCTTGCATAATCACTTTGAACCAATGCATAACGAGCCTTAAGTGTATATGCTGCGGCGATCCACTTATCCTTATCACCACCATAGTAGAGATCGTAACTCTCTGAGCGAGTTGAAGCGCTTTCCAGATCAGAAATAGCGCCATCCAAAAGGGATGTTAAAGCGGTTAAAACAGATCCTTGGGTATCAAATGCTGGATCTTCCACTTCTGACACCACTTCTGAGTAGGGTACATCTCCCATTAATATGGCCAGGGTACCCACAGCATGGGCTTCAAGTACCTTTGCAATCCCCACAAGAAGTTTATCATCAGGGACAACATCACGAACGTATCGTACATTAGTCAGAACACCTGTATAACATCCATTCCATTCATCATTGGATTCAACCGTTGAAAGCGAATATCCATATATGTTTGAATAAAGGGATGTATAACCCACCAACTGTCCGGAAAACATACCAGTGATCCTGTTAAGATGACTGTTTTGGATCATAATATTTGCGAGCTGTGCACCGTTTAAGAATAAGTTCGCGTCAACATCCTGTAAGGTTATTGCATTGGGGTTATCGTTCAAATCAGTCGGCATTTCACAGGAAGTCAGCATCAGCATCGATCCAACTAAAATAAGGCTGAAAATATTTTTCATTGATCTTAATCCTTTCGTTGAATTTTTCATTTTTAATTCCTCCTTAATAATTTACCAACACTGTGAATAGATAGGACTTTGTGCTTGGATTAGTAAAATAATCCAACCCAAATCCATTAGCGACACCAGCCTGATTCGTAGCTGGGTCAATACCCACCAGTTCTTTATACTTTGCCCACAGGTTCCTACCGGTCCACCTCAACGTTACTGAACTGAGATTAGTAGTTTTCCTAAATACAGGAGAACTAAACGTATAGGAGAGTGAAAGTTCTTTAATACGTGAGAACGTGGCGTCCTTTACGGCAAAGTTGTATGCTTGGTTATCACCAAAGCCACCACCAATACCATGTCGATACCACGTTTCATCAAGTAGCACTTCACCGCCACCAAAATCATGAATAGAACCGCGGACAAACGTGCCCGCAAGAACAGTGTCTCCGTCAAAGTTTATCATGTCCTGTGAAAGCGTTAAGGCATTTTCTGTTTCCTTAGTGGTACCAAAACGGCGCAACACCCACTGTGTCCTTGGAGAGAAATCGCCCCCCTGAGAATGCTCAAATAAAACATTCATATTAAAATTCTTCCAGCGGGCATTCAAGCCTAAGGTTCCACGCCAATCTGGGTTTGGATCACCAAGCACCCTTTTCAAGGACGTAATTTGAGGAAAACCATTTGCATTCAAAGCAAATTTTCCCACTAAACTATTATCATCTGTAAATACATTGATTCCATCATCTGAGTCAACGGGATTATCTGCATCTGCCTTAGCGTAGATCTTGGAGCCTGTCCCATGAAGTGTACCTACCGGATATCCTACAATCGCGACTGAATTAACGGATCCAGTGCCTAAATAAATAACTTCAGTTCCAGCCAGATCCGTAACCTTATTTTTATTTTGGGCCCAGTTAAAATACATGTCAAGACCCTTATTGGCATCGTTCATAAACAAATATGAGCCATCCAGTTCAAGACCTTTATTTTCCATGGTTGCCGCATTCATATACTGCGTATCATATCCTGTCGACGGTGATTTTGACACGTTTATAAGCATATCTTTAACCTCATTCTGGTAACTTGTGATACCAAGTGCAAACCGGTCATCGAAAAAACGCAGATCCATACCAAACTCTGTCTCTGTTTTCAGTTCAGGTTTCAAATCCGGGTTTCCTTTATCATCATCCACTCTATAACCGCCGCCGAACAATGCAACATCAAGAGGATCGCTGTATGAGCTGTAGCTAAAACCAGACTCTGCCAGAGTTTCGAAACGATGAGCCGAAGGCCGCACACCCACTTGCCCCCAAGCAAAGCGGAGTTTTCCAAAGCTAAGTGGCGTTCCTTTCAACATATCACTGAACTGGTATGCCACATCCATGGCTGGATAAGTATACGATTCACTGATTGTGGAATGGTCCTCGTTTACGGCTGAAAGGTTTACATATATATTGTCCATTGCGGCTAATGACAGCAGTCCATAGGTGCGACCAGACCGAATAAACAGCTTGCTGTTCTCAACTGTTGAAGCTTCTGCAGACGTATTAACATTAGCCGTTTGTTTGTCTGTATTTACCAAGAAACTGGAAATATTAAAACTGGTTCTGCTATACTCGCGGTCCCACCAGTTATAGCCGGCTGTCGCATTCAGCGAAATATTCGAGCCTAGGCTCAGGCTTCTCCGAACAATGAAATCATAATTTACTTCGCGATTTGTCAAGGCATCCTCCGCAAATACACCCGAGCTCCTACTACCGGAAGAACCCATGGGGAAAAACCAGGCTCGATTATCACCCCAGGCATCAATCCCCGCTCTTATGACAAGGTTTGTCTTTTGATCAGGTGTTATGGTCATTTCATTGGTCATAATAAAACGATCAACTTTTGTATCTGCTTTCTGATCATTAATAGTCCATAAAGGATTATTATAAGTCGGATGTGTCGATTGAGCCATGTATTTACGGTAGGCACGCTGACGCCCATCATACTCAACACCGCTTGCATCCACATAGGTGCCCTTGTAATGGGTAATATCAAAATCCGGCGCGTTCCTTAGTAACCCAAGCATTACCCCTGTTACGTTGGAGCTTTGCTGGATACGGTTTGAATTTGTAAAGGTGTAGGAAGCTTTTGATGACATTGAAATCATATCCGATAACCTAAATTTGGTATTTAACCTGAAATTGTCCCGGTCATAAGATGATTCACGGATAATACCACTTTGTCGGAGAGAGCTGTAGCTAAACAAAAATGTTTTTGCAGCATCGCCACCTGTTATTTGAAAATCATCCTGAACATATTTACCGGTCTGAAATACTTGTTCCCAGTTTGAATCAACATAAGTATCTTTTGAATTTTTAGTATTTAATGCATACTGAGTAAACGACTCGTCTTCAGAAGTGAAATGCGCACCGGTAGATTCAACAGCATCTGCACCGCCAGCACGATCGGGAATATAATCGCCCCAGGACTCAGCCTTTCCATTGTTGTAAGTCCCATTTTGACCCTGCCCCCAAAGAGTTTGCATTGGTATACGTTCATGAATTTCATCAAATGACATGGTTCTTTTATAATTCATTTTCATTTTTCCAGCTTGACCATCCTTGGTGGTAATCATCACTACTCCATTGGCAGCTCTTGAACCCCATAAAGCTGCTGCAGAAGCGCCTTTAAGAACTTCGACAGATTCAATATCATTCGCATTCAAGTCATTTAACCGGGATTGCTGTACAGTACCTGCATCGTTACCGCCAGAAATATTATTACCACCTCCATATATTGTAGAATTGTTCAGCGGCATCCCATCAACAACAATTAGGGGCTGAAATGTCCCAGAAATAGTGTTAGCGCCACGGATTTTTATTGTGGTGGATGCGCCCGGATCACCGGCCACTGCATTTACAATTACATTGGATGCTTTCGCTGCCAGAGAATTACCTATTAACGATTCACCGGAACGAGTCATATCTGCCGCTGCAACAGAAACGCTAGATGATCCCTGTTCATCGCGATTGGCCGTAAAGCCCAAGGCTGTTACACTAACGGCCTTCATACCGATAGCATCAACATCTAGTGAAAAATTTTGGTTAACCGAACCGCCTACGGGTATATCAACTGATTCGGAGGCACGAGTATAGCCGATATAATCAGCAGTTACTGTAACGGTTTTCCCGTCCATCGTTCCTATTGGAACTTTTATCATATAATTACCGCCCGCACCAGACGCAACACCAAAAGAGGTTCCATCAATAGTTACATTGGCACCAACTAACGGATTCCCAGATTCATCTGAAACTATACCTTCTACTGTTGACTGGGGGAAAACAAAACTGGCAAAAGCAAATGCAGTAATAAAATAATATCTCATTTTCATTTGACTACTCCTATTATTAATGTTGTATTTAATCTAATTCTCCCCATCACAGTCCTTGTAACTAAATTCATTCGAGTTGAGAGATAAGTATTTAATAAGTGCCTGAGAATATATTTAAATATTTTACAAAATGTAATTAATTTTATTTCCATTATCTTAACTTATACATCTTTTAAATATTTATAAAGAGTTGGTCGTGTAATTGCCAACAATTCGCTTAGAATACTCATGGCACCTCTTTTCTTGATATGGCCCTCTTTTTTCATCAATACAACCACATTCAACTTATCTTTTCGTGTCAATGCCTTGCCCTGTAAACCGTTGGAAATAATATATTTATTTAATGCCTGTTCAAGGTCATCCCTGACGCTCCATACAAAAAACTGTTCTTGTTTGGGAAAATCATCCAACTTGCTTTTGCTGGTTTGAGTTATGGTATTAAAAAAATCTTGGACATTTTCAAATGGAGTAAGATCAAAATTAAAAGCCATGGATCCAATTATTTTACCTTGTCCATTTCTAATAGTTAAGCTTGATGATTTCAATTTTGCTCCGGATGGACTTCTATTTTCATAATTCACTATTTTATCGGGAAGTTCATTGGCGATCTTTTTATATCCTATATCAGATGTACCATCACCGATTTTACGTCCTGTGATATGATTGTTGAAAATAGCTATAATTGAATGTTCCGGATCTTGAAGATCATGAATTATAACCTCTAAGTACGGAGAAAACTTTTCAGCAATTATTTCTCCTACCCGGATATAATGTTCAAAAATCTGATGGTTGGAGGTTTTTAGGTTTTTTTCCATTCTATTATTCCTGTGATTATTTTCTCAACATGGTGAAATCAGTATTGAAAAAGAAAATATATTCACTATAACAATTCCTGCTCAATGTGTTCAATTAATTTGTCGTTACCGAACCGGACCAGATCTGTTGTGGGTAACTGATGTTTTTCCCCTATTCTTTTAATTTCTTTTAAAGCTAAATCCTCATCCATTTTATAAGTTAACAGGTTTATTCCAAGAAATTGAGACTGCTTAAAATATTGCATTAACGAAAGATGTAACTCCATAACTGCCCCGATGGAAACCATTTTATTATTTGAAACATCTACTGCTCTACCCGGTTCATCGGTCATAATCATATAATCGGGCATAGCGCCGTGCATAAGACCCAGTGTAACTCCTGCATAGTACATATTGGTAAGGGATCCTTGACCTTCCACGATAATTAAATCTGCTTGGTCATTAACTTCATCCACAGCGTTTTCTATTTCACCAACCATAAAATCGGCTATTACAGCATCAACGGGTACTCCACCGCCCCCCAGCATTATGCCGGTCTGTCCGGTTCCAACGAACTGTACATTGTTTCCTCGTTTTTTTAGACGTTCTTTGATTTCCCAGCCAGTAGTCATTTTACCTGTGTTACAATCTGTACCAACTATAAGCATTACTTTTGCTTTGCGTTTTTTCCAAGACCCTTTCGGAAAATGGGGAGGATCTGGCGGACAACGAATGTCATTGATAGTAACTGTTTCCTTTTTCGCCAGGGTGGCGAGTTCTGGATCGTCATTCAAAAATTGATGCATTCCGTTATAAATATCGCAGCCGTAATTTATCGCCGCAGTAATTTCTTCTCGATACTGCCCATTTATTCTTCCTCCCTGGGTTGAGCTACCAATTACCATGGCATTAGGGGAATAAGCCTTTGCTTCATTAAAATTGGAGACAACAGGAATTTTTCCACCATATCCTAATACGTCCTGGGCAGTTTTACCGAATTTCATTGGATCAATCACACAACACACTTCTTGAGGCCGATAGCGGATTAACATATTACCCGTTTTGTTTGAGATATAATCGAATGCGTTAGGGCACAGAATTGTAAAATTTGGCATAAAAATTGTTTAAATATGATTAAAGCTGCTTAAATGTGTATATAACTTAACGTAGTGTTAAATAATTAATACAATAAATTATTTCAAATAATATTGTTCTTTTAATAATACCGATGAAGGGGCAACTCCTATTAACCCCTTTAATGGTTCTATACATTTTATATTAATTATATTTCTTTGAAAACCACTCTTCCTTTCTTCTTGCATAAATGGCATCATCAATAATCAAAAGATCCCGCACATTTAATAGATATTGAAATGATGAATAATACAATCCCAGACGAATAAAACTTCAAGATTCTATTATTTTACTCTACCGTATTTATAAAAAATGGGTAACGCTTATTTGGTAGTGATTATTTTAATTCATTTTCTGTAATTAATCGGTGGATCACGATCTCCCAAGAGGGGATAATATTCGAATAATGGGCCTCTTTGCTCCCTAATTGTTTTCCATGCATCTTCTACAATTGCAGGATTTTGAAACATATAGATACAACTCAAAGCAAGTGTTTTTGCTGCATTCATCATGCCTTTATGTCCAATACTCATTCCTCCGCATGCTACTGCTTGCCACGAATGAGCCGGAGTACCGGGCACCCATGTTGCAGCCCTAAATCCCACTGTTGGCACAACCCACGACACTCCACCAACATCTGTAGAGCCACGCCTTACTTTTTCTTCAAAAGGTTGAATCTTTTTCTCACTTCCTAAATCTAGATTTGGGTGATCAATCGTTGCCCGTAAGGATTTAGCGAAAACTGTCTCTTCTTCATTGTAATAAACCCCGCCAACCTGATTCAATTTTTCTAAAACTAAATTGGCAAGAGGAAGATTAGGCAGCAACGGACGATTCGCATGCATTATTTCATATTCAAGGGTCGTTTCAGTGGCATTGGCTGCTGCTTCAGCTATTTTCATTACCCTTGCCCAGATTCTTTCCAATTCATCTACATCGGGGTGTCTTACGTAATAGTAAACTTCAGCATTTTCGGGGACAATATTTGGCGCAGCACCCCCGTTTGTTATAATATAATGAATCCTCGCAGATTCTGGCAAATGTTCCCGCATTAAATTGACCATAAAATTCATGCTTTCAACGGCATCAAGTGCAGACCTACCCTTTTCTGGGGCTACTGCAGCATGAGCCGCAATACCGTAAAATCTAAATTTAGCGGATTTATTTGCAAGAGAAGAAGAGGGGCTGGCGTCATTTTTATCAGATGGATGCCAATGCATTACGATATCAACATCATGAAAAAGTCCTGCTCGAACCATATAGACTTTACCCGATCCGCCTTCTTCGGCTGGGGTACCATATAAGCGGATTGTTCCAGTCGTTCCAGTTTCGGTAAGCCAGTTTTTCACTGCTACAGAAGCCGCTATAGAACCAGTTCCAAATAAATTATGACCACAGGCATGCCCTGGCATTTGTTCTCTTATAATCCTACGTTCAGGTTTCGCATCCTGTGAGAGGCCGGGCAGAGCGTCCATTTCAGCAAGAATTGCAATTATTGGCTTACCCGATCCATAACTTGCGATAAAAGCTGTAGGCATTTCAGCGACCCCATCATTAACGGAGAAGTTTTCTTCTTTGAGGTGGGATTGCATTAACTGGCTTGTTTTTTCTTCCTGATATCCTAATTCTGCTAATGACCATATGGAGTTAGACATGGTTGCGTACTCATCGCTCTTACTATCTAAAAACTGTATAACATCATCAGATGCTATTCCAATTTCAATTGATAGAATAAAAAAGGTAATTATATAAAATATCGGTTTAAGCATATTTTGTCCATTATTTATAACATTTAAAATAATAATTTCATATTATACGATAAATATAAATATTATTTTTGCCAATATCTCTAACCAATTATATCTTACCCTACTGGTATGTATAAGTCAATAATCCCTTAGCCAAATCATGATTATCATAATATTATAAATCATTAATTGGCTGACGGACGAAGTACTATTAATGAATTTAAAAAGCTTATCGAGTCATTTGTTGATTAGAGAAACGGGAAGCAATAGAAGTAATGAAAGCAAGAGAGTTGATGAAAAAGAATATAAAGAAATATCCGGCTGTAAGAATTCCTGTCCAGAGTAAAAATGCAGATTATTTAGATCAATGTAAAAACTCATCCATTTGTCCTATTATATTTCAAAGGTGAGCCGCAGTTTGAATTTTCTATCTCATTTTAATGAAAAGGGTTTTGCCCTTGAAAAAGGTGTTTTTTCGTCAAATCAAATTTCCGCACTTGAAAATGAATTTGATCGCATCGTTGCTCAATTACAATTAAGTGGGGAACACATTAATGCCCGTTGGGGCAGTGAATTAACACATCATATTGAAAATTCTGATTCAGAAGTGATCCATACCCATAATGTCCAAAGTTATTCTTCTATTATGATGGAAATGGTTCAACATAAAAAACTTTTGAATCTTTCTGAATCTCTGATTGGTCCGGATATTATCCTTCATCATACAAAACTTTTTTTGAAGCCCCAAAAAAAAGGATCAGCATTTCCCCTCCACCAAGATTGGACGTATTTCCCCACTAAAAAGAATTCCATGATCGCAGCGGTGATTCATCTGTCTGATTCCACAGAAAAAATGGGGCGCTTCCGGGTTATTCCCAAATCACATAAAATGGGAAAAATAGAAAATTCTGATGGCCATTCTCGAGTGCCAGAAATTCATGATAATTACACTTTAGATTCTGCAGAACCCGTAGAAGCGAAACGGGGGGATGTCCTTTTTTTCCATTGCTGCACAATTCATGGTTCAATGCCAAATTTATCTGATAAGCCACGAAAAACGATCTTGATCCAGCTCTATTCAGGAAAAGATAAAGTTATTGATAACAATCAACAGACCAATGTTCAGCTGGTCTTACGGGGGTGGAATCATCATGCTACCCGAAATTCCGTAAGCAATATAAAAAGTTAATCTTTTAAAAAAGTGCTTGTACCCCATCCCGCCAACATAGCCAACAACACAGATGGCAGCATTACATCTAATTTATTTATATAGGGTTCAAGCGTTGAAATATTGGGCACCACAAATTTGAAAAAGGGAATACACAAGAATCCTGTAACCATAGTAGCAATAGCAGCTTTTTCAGTATAATCGTTCCAGAAAATAGATAAAATAATCACAGGACAAAATGTGGCGGCAATCCCGGACCAACCAAAGATCACAAACCAAAAAACAGTACGGGTTGGAGATAGAACTGATACTGCTAAAGCTACACCTAAAGCCAGTATTGCCAAGGTCAGGGTAACTTTTTTGGATAAACCCATAAGTTTTTTTTCATCTATTTCCGGATGGAGAATCTGCTGATAAAAATCACGAGTAACTGCGCTGGAAGCCACAACCAATAGTGAATCTACCGTGGACATGACAGCCGATAAAACTGCTGCAATGTAAATACCAATAATTAGGGTAGGCATAACTTGTCCCAAAACCAATGCAAGAACATCTTCTGCAGCATTGCCTAAAATTATTTCCGGATTATCCCCCACTTTTGTAAGCATAAATCGTCCTAGAATTCCAATGGCAACCGCAGACGTATCTGTCAGTAAAGTATAAAAAAGAGCAACCCACTTCCCCTTTTCAATCTCTGCTTCATTTTTGATGGCAATGAACCGTACGTAAACCTGAGGTGATCCCATGAACCCAATCCCAATAGATAAAAGCCCTAGCGCTGCAACAAAATTCATGATCGTAAATCCCCCGGGACCCCATATATCTAGCAACCACGGATCAATGGACCGTAAACCTTCTATAATAGATACGTCTCCCGATAAACTAAAATAAGCAACAACCGGCAGGAGCAAAAGCCCCACAAACATAAGCGAGCCCTGGAAAAAATCAGACCAAGCTACTGCAAGAAATCCACCGGAAAAAATGTACATGACAACAATTCCGAAACCAATGGCAATACCTGTGTAATAATCAAGTCCAAGAAAAGATTCAAAAGTTTTTCCCGTAATATCAATCTGGGCGCTCACATAGATCACCACAAAAAGGGAGAGCGCCGTAGCAGCAACAATCCGAATTGTGTGTGTGGTGGATTTAAAATGACTCACCAAAAAATCCGGGATTGTGATGGAACCATATTCATCAGTCATACGCTTGAATTTTCTGGCCATATATTGCCAGGAAAGCCACACGCCGATGACTTCTCCCACAACGATCCATAGAGCGCTTACGCCCATCATGGCGCCCATTCCCGTAACGCCAATCAAGAGCCAACCTGATTCCCCTGTAGATCTAGCAGATAATGCCGCAATCCAATAGCCCAACTTTTTCCCACCTACAAAATAATCAGATATGTTGGATACACGTTTAGATGCAAAAAAGCCGATACCTAGAAGAATAGCAAAATAAAGGGCAAGGACAATCAGTTTAAGGATCAGAAGTTATTTCCTTCTTTGGGTAAGATCACCTTCATGGTTGGATAAGGAATTTGAATATTATTCTGTGAGAATAGTTTATAAATCTCTGTGTTCACCGCATCTACAGTCCGGCCACGAATTTCAGGTTTATGAATCCAGAACAGGAGTTGAAGTTTCAGCCCGTGGTCACCAAATTCACGAAATCGTACGCGAGGTTCAGGTGTTTTTAAAACATTTTTATTTGCCAGAGCAATAGAAACCAAAATATCTTTTACATGATCTATATCTGAATCATAAGCAACATGGATTGTGATTCGCACCCGCTCGGTTTCACCGGGACCACCGCTTTCATTTACAATCTTGGATGCGGCAATAACAGAATTAGGTATGGTTATCTCAATATCATCCCGGGTCATGAAGCGGGTGGACCGCAGTCCCATTTGTTTTACATAACCTCGTTCACCCGTATCTAATAAAATATAGTCTCCTTCCTTGAAAGGTGAATCAGCCATGAGAAAAATGCCGGCGAAAAAATTGGCCACCGTATCTTTCGCAGCTAAACCTAAAACAACACCCAAAACACCGGCCGAAGCCAGGATGCCGTTTATATTAATGTCCCAACTTAAGAAAATGAAATAAATGCCAAACAAGCCAATGCCGATCTTGCCCAAATTATTAAAAAGTGGCAGTGTTTTTTGCTGCAGGAGCGGATTGGTTGTTTTCTTGGATGCCCATTCCATAGAGACCACTAATACTTTCATCGCAATTACCAACCAAATTAAAATGGTAATTGTTTTAAAAATACCTACTAAAGCAAAATCAAAATATTCCGGGAGTCCTGCCGTTTTGACTGCAACGGAGAATCCAATAAAAAGAATTGTATAAAAAATAGGGCGATGCAATAACTGGAGGATTTGATCATCCAGACTTGTTTGGGTTTTATCAACGACTCGTTTGAAAATTCGTGTGAAAATTACATCCGTAATTTTTGCAGCAATCACAGCTCCCCAAACAATCAGGACACTTTGAAGGATCGGATTGGAAAGCGCCGCACCGTAATTCTGTTGGAACCAGCTCATCATAGCCCCAAATATAAAACAAGTCGGATTAATTTTATTACTTTGTGATTCAAAAAATTGTGGGGTTATTTTTTACTATCATTTATTTTAATAATACTGATATGCGGTGGCATAGATATGACTAAACTCAAAAATGCTTTTTTTCTATTTATTGCTGTCTTATCCAACTTGATGTGTGACCGAGGCAATACAAGTTCTGAATGGCCAATCCAGGGTTGGCATATATCTACTCCTGAAGAACGGGGTATGGACCCAGATTCCCTTTTAACATTAAGCAAAAAACTTGCAGCCAGGAATTCATGAATTGTATTGGACTGCAATATTTTCTTCCGGAGCCACCATACCTTCAGGAATATATTTTTATACTATAGAATCAAATAGCATAGTTCAATCAAAAAAATTAATTTTAATGAAATGATTACCCTTACAAAGTTCTGAATGAAAACTATATTCCATCTTTTTGTCCTAGCAATTTTTAGTTGTCAACCACCAAACCGAACTCAATCAATGCTTATGAATGATATTTCCATTATCCCAGAACCTGTATCTAAACAAATCTTGAATGGTACATTTGATCTAAAGTCCATAAAGGGTATTATTCTGAAAAATGGGTCTGAAAAGGAGCACCAAGTAGCAGCCTTTTTCCAGGAATATTTGAGCCCTGTTGTCTCATTATCCATATCAGAATTCGTACCTGCTTCTTTATCAGGCACCCTGGATTATATTATTATTTCTTTGGATACAAATGCTGAAATTCCTCCTGAAGGATATCATCTTGCTGTGAACGACCAGCATGGGATTGAATTAAGTGCCAATTCATTTTCGGGTCTTTTTTACGGATTCCAGACTTTTCGTCAATTATGTCCACCGGTATTGGAAAAGGGCGAAACACTAGAAAACACACTAATACAAAACTGTAAAATTGTGGATGCGCCTACTTTTGGATACCGCGGCATGCACCTGGATGTATCCCGTCATTTCTTTGATGTGAATTTTATTAAAACATATATCGATATGATTGCCCTCCATAAAATGAATGTGTTTCACTGGCATCTCACGGATGACAACGGGTGGCGGATTGAGATCAAAAAGTATCCGGAGCTCTCTGAAAAATCTGCCTGGCGTGTGGATCGCACAGAAGAGCCCTGGAAAGAACAATCGCCTATTCATCCTGGAGAAAAAGCAACTTATGGAGGATATTATACCCAGGATGAGATTCGAGACGTCATCCAGTATGCATCGGACCGTAACATTGTAGTGATTCCAGAAATTGAAATGCCGGGACATACATCTGAAGTATTCGCAGCGTTTCCGAACCTTTCATGTAAAGGTGATACGCTGCCTGTTAATCCCGGATCCTATTGGCCAAATGAAGATATCTTTTGCGCCGGGAATGAAGATGTATTTGTCTTTTTAGAAAATGTCTTGGGAGAAATCGTTGAGCTTTTTCCGGGGCCCTATGTACATATTGGCGGTGATGAAGCTCATAAAACAAATTGGAAACAATGTCCTAAATGCCAAAAGCGAATTGAAGATGAAGGGCTGAAAAATGAAAACGAACTTCAAAGTTATTTTATAAAGCGTATTGAAAAATTTATTTTATCAAAAAATAAAAAACTGGTGGGATGGGATGAGATTCTTGAAGGCGGTTTAGCACCATCTGCAACCGTCATGAGTTGGCGCGGAATGAAAGGCGGGATTGAATCAGCCAAAGCTGGGCATGATGTAATCATGTGCCCCGTAAGTCATTGTTATTTTGACTATTATCAGGCCAATTCGGAGACATCACCTGAAGCATTCGGCGGCTATACAACCTTAAAGAAAGTTTACTCTTTTAATCCGGTGCCGGAAGAATTGACACAATCAGAATCAAAGTTTGTACTGGGTGGCCAGGGTAACCTCTGGACAGAATACGTGCAAACACCTGATCTGGCACAATATCGTGTTTTGCCCAGAATGACTGCATTATCTGAGGTGCTCTGGTCCGGGCCTGGAAAAAATTCATATGAAGATTTCTATGGACGACTTATGCATCTTCAGGATCGGTTTGATAATCTAGACTGGAATTATGCACCGGGAGCTTTTGTCGTATCCATTCATGCAAACCAGAAAAGTATAGGATCAAAATTTCAAGTTAAACTCAGTTCTGAAAAACCAGGAGAACCAATCAGGTTTACCATTGACGGTTCTGATCCAACTAATCATTCGGATCAATATCTTCATCCATTTTCTATTACAGAAACAACAACACTAAAAACGGCTCTCTTTATTGATGGAAAGATGGCTGGAAAAGTTTCAGAAAAAATATTCAATTTTCATAAAGCATTGGGGAAATTGGTTAGATATAATATTCCTTATAAACAAAAATATTCTGGGAATGGAGCTATAACTCTCGTG
>Ga0315328_10000520_pt1 | contig 16703 bp, 11 predicted proteins | sample M120032315metaG_FD_203462 | JGI IMG/M metagenome (GOLD analysis project Ga0315328, IMG submission 203462) | Ammonia-oxidizing marine archaeal communities from Monterey Bay, California, United States - M1 200m 32315 | ecosystem: Environmental > Aquatic > Marine > Intertidal zone | place: USA... | reverse complement strand
ATCGCACCCAACCAAATCAGCATGAAGATGATCGAGTTGCGCTGCATCTTGGGCAGTTCGGGTTGAGGCGTGAAGCTTCGGGTCCGATCGGAGAATCGTCCGAGCGCGTGCAGAACGACGATCTTGACAAAAAGGTAGTGATATTCCAGCGAACTATACCAACGGAAGTAAGTGAACAGATCCACCTTCTGCCGGACCGTGAAGGGCATTTGGGCGTCTTTCTCCCAGAACCAGGTGTAAGTGTGGTGGCAGGCGTGGCTATAGCGCCTATAGATGGGTTCCTGGCCAAAGAGAATCGACGAGAACCAGAAAACAGACTCGTTAAGCCAACGGGATTTGAATGCTGTCCCATGGGCGCATTCGTGGCTCGCCGAATACGAAAAAAGCGACATAGTGCCACCAAAGAGGATCAGTGTCGGGATGACCCAAAACGTTCCCCAGGATAAATAGTAAAGCCAGCCATAGAAGGTGATCGAAGTTACGCAGAGGAGGAAGCGCAAGAGCGGTACACCGTCAGCTCTTCTCATCAGGGACTTCATCTTTTTCTTTTCAACTTTAGTGCCTTCGAGGTTCGGGGGAACCCAAGGCTCCGCGTTGATGCCTGTGTCAGACATGTGCTGGGACTCCTTCACTAGATTCGAAATGTCTTATGTATATTATATTATATTATATATTATTTACAAGTCACTCATGCCGCCCTACGGGTAAAGCTTACCCGGATTGAGTATATTTTGGGGGTCGAGGTAGTCTTTGATCCCGCGCATGACGGAAACCGCTTCGCCGTGTTCCGTTTGCAGCAGCTCAATCTTGCCCATGCCAATGCCGTGTTCTCCAGTAACGGTGCCTCCAATATCGATCGCGCGGCGTGCCATATCGTTCGATAGGTTCTTCGCAATGCGCAGATCTTCGACATCACCGTCGCGGATCATGAGCTGGGCGTGAAAGTTACCGTCTCCAACATGACCTATGATGCCAGCTGGGAGCCCCGAGCGGTCAATGTCCTCTCGCGCCAAGGAAACCATCTCTGCCAGGTGCGAAATAGGAACGCACACATCCGTGGCGAATGGCAATCGCCCCGGATACGCCGACGCCAGCGCTTCATATGCGCCATGTCGTGCCTTCCACAGAAGGTTGCGATCCTCGGCCTTTATCTTCCACTCAAACTCAGAGCCGCTGAATTCCTGCGCGATGCTAGCCACGGTCGCCGCTTGCTCCTGAACGGATGCTTCAGAGCCGTGAAATTCCATAAACAGGTGCGGCTTGAGAGGAAGCTCCATGTCGTGGCGCAGGTTGATGGCCTGAATGTAATTCGTGTCCACCAGTTCCATGCGTGCGACGGGCACACCCATCTGAATGGTTTTGACTACAGTGGCGACTGCGTTTTCCACCGTGTCGAAGCTACAGCATGCCGCCGAAATCGCTTCCGGGGTCCCGTGAAGTTTGACAACCAACTCGCTAATGATGCCCAGCGTCCCTTCAGAACCAATCATGAGCGACGTCAAATCCAGGCCCGAGGCCGATTTCCGCGCGCGCGATCCGGTATGAACGATCCGGCCATCAGCAAGAACTACCTTCAGGGACTTGATATTGTCGCGCATCGTGCCGTAGCGCATGGCCGTCGTGCCGGATGCACGCGTTGACGCCATCCCGCCGATCGATGCATTTGCCCCCGGATCGACCGAAAAGAACAGTCCTTGAGAACGAAGATCCTGGTTCAGTTGCTCTCTCGTAACGCCCGCTTGTACGACGGCATCCATGTCTTCCTGGTTCACCGCCAATATGCTGTTCATTGTGGTGAGATCCAGAGAAATGCCACCGGCGGTTGGAAGGTGTTGGCCTTCCAACGCAGTCCCGGCACCCCAAGCTGTTACGGGGCATTTCTCTTGGGTGCAGACTCGAAGGACTGTGCTGATTTCCGACGTGTCGCGGGGAAAAACTACGGCATCCGGCAATGCAATATCGAAATGAGATTCATTGTGGCTGTGTTGATCCCTGATCGCATGGCTGGTGGTAACGCAATCTCCAATCTCTAACGACAGCAAGTTAATGGCAGACTTTATGCTCATGATGCTCATCCAATTAGATATAATATATTATCTTATTAGACTTTCTTAGCAGTGTATAGCAAAAAACTTAGCTGGTCACATCGATACTGCGGATGTGGTGGGTCAGACGGGTGGCCAAGCTGTCCAAATCGCGATCGACAAGCGCATTCACGATTTTCTCGTGCTCGTTGACTAGCCTTTCAAGGCAAGGAAACTTTTCAGCTCCGCTTCGTAAAAGCTGAAATTGCAGATTGCCAAGCGATAGGTCATCGTAAATATTCAAAAGGAACGAATTCCGAGTTAGTCCAACGAGAACCCTGTGAAACTCTAAGTTCAAGGTTCCAAACCCGACATCCGCCTGCTGTGGACTCACGTTAGCGATTTTTCGCATTTTAGTGTTCAGTTTTCTCAATCGCGCAACGTCAGCATCGGTAGTATTTTCAAACCCGGAACGAACTGCAGATGTCTCGAACAACACTCGTGCGTCTACAAACTCAGAGAACTGAGCGGCCGTGGGCCTCGCCGCGACAAAGTAACCACGGTTGGCATGTGAAGTGACCAGTCGTGACGACAACAGTCGAGCAAGGGCTTCCCTGACCGGGATCATGCTTACCCCAAAATGGTCCGACATTTTTTTGATCTTAATATGCGATCCTGGCTCAAGTTCCCCAGAAAGAATGCTGCTTCTAATAGCATCTAGGGTTTGATCAACGAGGCTTACATTATCGATTTTGCTTTTCATGAGTTCGACTTTTTCTCTGGCGCGAAAGGTGCAATTTTTCAATATTATATCTAGTTGCATACCACAAGATAGTATCAGGGATATTCGCCATAATTGAACAAATGAGAAGATTGTAATCGCTCTGGTCAACGACAAGTACGCGTCCATGCTTAGCTGCGCAGCAGCTCCTTTAGGTTGGAATCAGGATCTCTTAGGTACTCTTTCGACGGACTTCTTCCCAATTCTATCAACCGCTTGCCGACCATGTAGCCTTTTGGATCATTCATTGCATCAACCGAAATCAATTCATCGCCCGCAAAATGCCAATGTGATCGGAAGCCCTCACCTTCCCGAACCACCACATCCGTGTATCCGGTGCTGACGCCGGCAATCTGGAGTTTGCAATCGAATTGATCCGACCAAAACCACGGCTGCGGAAGATATTCTGCATCTTGTCCCATCATGGAAAGTGCTGCGACTTCGGATTGCGCAATTGCGTTCCCCACACTTTCGATCCGCATTCTTTGTCCTTTAAAGTCGCATGTTGCGCAATCCCCTACGGCCCAAATTCCGGCTTGGGATGTACTCGCTTGCGCATCTGTGACGATACCCTCGTCGACATCCAGTCCGGCCGCAGTAGCGAGCGACACGGAGGGCTCAATGCCGATACCGACGATCGCAAAATTGATGTCCAACCAGCTGCCGTCAGAAAGCACTGCCCCGGCGACGTGGTCTTTTCCGGAAAGACGCTCCAATCCTACGCCTTCCCGAATATTCACGCCATGTCGCAGATGAAGGGCTCGAAAGTAGTCCGAGGTTAGCTCTGAAGCAACGCGCTGCAAAATGCGTGAACTGGCTTCGATCAAGGTGACGTGAAGACCGCGCGCTGAAGCAGCGGCAGCTGCTTCCAGACCGATGTAGCCTCCGCCGACAACAAGAACGCGGTTCCCTTTTTGAAAATAGGGAGCCATAGCATCGGCGTCTTTCATGTTACGGATCGTCAGCACGCCGTTCAGACTACCGCCGATGGAAGCTGGCAGCCTTCGCGGTTGTGAACCCGTCGCAAGGGCCATCGCATCGTAGGAAAGCACTTCTCCCGATGACAGGGTAATCTCTTTCGCAGACGGCTTGAGATTTTCAACCAAAGTCCCGAGTCGCAAGTTTATTTCATTCTCGCGGTAAAAGGCTTCGGGGCGCAGGTACAGACGCTCTTTCTGCACATCCCCCAGAAGGTATGCTTTCGACAAAGGCGGCCGCTGATAAGGCGGGAACTCCTCGGACCCGATCAATTCGACGTCGCCGTCGAATCCTTCGCTTCGCAGCTTTGCCACCAATGTCGCCCCGGCCTGGCCGGCACCTACTACAATAATTCTTGTCACGGATCCCCCCTTATATTTTGCATGGAATGCACTGCATTCTCCATAAACATTTGCAGTCGTGTTTTGGTTTGCGGTTATGAGTTGAAAACAACACAACAGTGAGATGGTAAAACTGAAATACTGAGCTGCTCCCAATGTTTAGAAGGTTTCTCGCGTAAACTAAGCTTCTCTCTGCATAAGCTGAACGGGTTGGGTTTCATTATTTCTACGTCAATAGAACAAGGCTGGAGTTTTGCTGACAAAGTGATGGCGGAGTCCGCCTACACTCCAGAAAACAACCGTAAAACCGACGAAAGCAGGACAAATCAGTGGAAGATGTAGCCAAAAGCGTACCGAAACACCACAAAGGCCGGGTTGATCAGAGTTTCCCAAAACTAGCCCACCCCATGGGATACTGCCGTTTCCAGCAACGGCTGCTCCCAAAGCGCTTTAAGTTCAGTCAGTCTTGCTTCTGCCACAACAAGATTGCGGGCTTTGACGTGGCCGTACCCACGGATCATTTCCGGAATTGACGCGATCTCGACAGCGAGCTGGTGATTGCCGGGGCCAAGCCCGCGAATGAGATTGTTAATTGTTTGTTCGTAATCCTCAATCAACTGACGCTCAGCTTTGCGTTCTTCGCTGTAGCCGAAAATATCGAGACGTGAACCGCGTAGCCACCTCAACCGCGCGAGCTGGCGTAGGATTGGCAGCATCCAGGCGCCATAGTTTTGCTTCAGTGGCATCCCGGTTTCCGAATCGCGACGGGCGAGCCATGGTGGCGCAAAATGAAATTGCAGCTTTCCGTTACCCTCGAAAGCCTTTTCCAGCTTGGACTGAAACCGGCCATCAGTATAAAGTCGGGCGACCTCGTACTCGTCCTTGTATGCCATCAGTTTGTAGGCGTACCTGGCAACGGTATTTGCGAGTTCGTTTTTTCCGTCCGCTTTGCTTGCTTCCGCCCGCCTCACGCGGTCGACGAGCTGGCGGTAACGCTCAGCATAGGACGCATCTTGATAGGCGGTTAGTTCGCCGACGCGATGCGCCACGATCTCATCCAGTTTGGTGGGCATCTTTCGGTCGACCACCATGGGATGAGCGATCTCTTCGACGGAGCTGGGTGCAAATGCTGCCCGTCGCCCCCAAGCGAAAGCATTTTTGTTGAGGTCCACCGCAACGCCGTTCAATTCAATGGCCTTGTCGATTGCCGTTGCTGATAAGGGGATCATGCCGCTCTGATACGCATATCCCAGCATAAACATGTTGGATGCGATGGAGTCGCCGAGTAGATGGGTTGCGAGACGCGTTGCGTCGACAGAGATAACGTTACCGTTGTCAGCCGCCGCCTCGATGCGGCCTGATACGGTAGACCTTGGAAACACCAAGTTTGGATTTTGGACGAAGTCGCCGGTTATCTGTTCATAGGTATTGAGGAGGACTTTGGTTCGGCGTGGTGAAATCACCGAAAGTACGGCATCACCCGCGGTCGTGACGTTGTCGCACCCGATGATGAGATCGGCTGCGCCTTCGTTTAGACGTAAGGCATTGATGTCGCCATGCCGCGACGCGAGGCGAAGATGACTGACAACGGACCCACCTTTTTGGGAGATTCCGGTTTGATCGACAGAGGAAAACGCCATGTCTTCGATGTGGGCTGCCATGGTCAACAGTGCTGTAATCGTAACGACGCCGGTACCACCAACGCCGGTGACCATAATATTGTATGTGCCGCCGTTGCCGATCTCGACCATATCGGGTTCGGGCAATGGAGCGAGCTTCTCCTTCGGTGCCGCCGCCGCGACTTTTCGGGGGACTCCACCAACAACGCTGACAAAGCTCGGACAGAACCCTTCCGCACAAGAGAAATCCTTGTTGCACGCTGATTGGTCAATTTGGCGCTTGCGACCAAACTCTGTCTCCAGCGGCAATACTGAGAGGCAGTTCGACTTGGCATTGCAGTCGCCACACCCTTCACAGACGAGATCATTGATAATAATGCGCCGTGGCGGGTCGACCATGCGTCCGCTCTTGCGCCTGCGACGCTTCTCAGCAGCACAGATTTGATCATAAATCAAAATACTAGTGCCTGGATGGTCGCGAAGGTCGCGCTGCACCCGGTCAAGTGCGCTGCGGTGGTCAATCGTGACGCCCGGGGCAAAATCCCTAGTCGTGTATTTGTGTGGTTCATCAGTGATGACGGCAATGCGGCGCACGCCCTCGTCGTAGACTTGCCGTGATATGATCTGAGGTGAAAGGTTACCTTCTACCGGTTGTCCGCCGGTCATCGCAATCGCGTCGTTGAACAGGATCTTGAAGGTGATGTTGGCACCGGCGGCAACGGCTGCTCGCACGGCCAGTTGGCCGGAGTGAAAGTACGTCCCGTCACCAATGTTCTGAAAGACATGCTTCGTTTTCACGAACGGTGCCTGACCGAGCCAGTTGGCTCCCTCGCCACCCATATGCGTATGCGTGGTGTTGTTGCGATCCATGAACGTTGCCAGCAGATGGCAACCAATGCCGCCATGAGCACGACTACCCTCCGGCACTTGCGTGGAGGTGTTGTGCGGACATCCGGAACAGAAAAATGGTTGCCTCTCAATCTTCAGCAACTCGCGCTGAGCGGTTTGTTCGCTGCGTGCTTGCAGGAAATCCAGATGGAATTTGATGGGCTCGCTATTATGAAAGTGGGCGATGCGCTTGGAAAGGGCGCGCACGATGTCGTCTGGTGTATATTCCGGCCAGTCAGGCAGAATCATTTGACCGTTTTCATCGAACCGACCAATGACTCGTGGACGACGTTCGCTCGGTAGGGCATATAGTGCATCCTTGACGTTCATTTCTGTCAGGCGATGCTTTTCTTCAACGACCAAAATCTCCTCAAGATCTGTAGCGAAATCACGAATTGCAGCTTCATCAACCGGATAAGGCATCGCCAATTTGAGAACGGTAATACCTAGGCCACTCAGCTGCTCTACATTCAACCCCATTTCGCGGAACGCTTGGCAAACGTCTGTCCAGGCTTTGCCCGTCGCTATAATCCCGTATCGTGGGTTGGGACTTGAATGGGTGACACGGTTGATCTTATTGGCTTGGGCAAACGCGATCGCAGCAGGTATCTTGAAGTGCCGCGTACGTGCTTCCTGGTTGCGGTAATGGTCCGGCACGCGCAAGCTGACGCCATCGCCAGGAAATATCACGTCGGACGGAGTCGTGATCTGGATACGATCAACATCGCCAAGAACTGATGATGTGGCGGCGATCGTGTCCGGAACCAACTTGAGGCCGACCCAGGTGCCGGCGAAGCGGGACAGTGCCCAACCATAGAGTGCATAGTCGATGACTTCTTGCACGTTCGCTGGAAACAGGACTGGCATCATCAAATCAGCAAACAGTAGTTCGTGTGCTGCAGGCGATGCCGATTCCTTCATGGGGTGATCATCGCCAACGACGGTAAGAACGCCACCATGGCGCGATGATCCCGCCATATGACCATGACGTATCGCATCGACCGAGCGGTCAAAACCAGGACCTTTGCCGTACCACAAGGCGTAGACGCCATCATAGTTAGCGTCACCAAAGGCGGTCGCCTGCTGAGATCCCCATATTGCCGTAGCAGCGAGATCTTCGTTGACTGCCGGCAAGAAGTGGATATGGGCGCCATCAAGTGCGCGGTTTGCCCTCCACAGTTCTCTGTCTACATTGTGCAGCGGTGAACCTCGATAACCTGATATGAAACCGGCCGTGTTCAAACCTGCAATTTCGTCTCGCCAGCGCTGCATCATTGCCGCTCTGACCAGCGCCTGATTGCCGGTAATGTAGACCCGGTCTGCATTGCGCGCGTACTTTTCATCAAGTGAAATGGCATCCAACTGCACGGCTTGCTCCTTGATCAGCCTCGATATTGTATCATTCAATAATATATATTATATATTATCAAGGGCTGAATGTAGAATAGCTACAATCGCATGTCAATATTGGCGAAAAGGACTATCGCTGACACGGGATATGTGCGCTCCATGTAACATGGCAATTGCCCGGTTTTTGTTCTTTGCGGGGAGGATATTTATGACCTGACAACGACATTACAGGACCTGATGCTTTTGAAGTTTACGGATTACTATGAACAGACGAAGAAGCGGAAACTGACATAGAGTGAGGCGGTAAGCCTTCTTTTGGCATGTCGGAAACTAATTTCCGGCGTTACAGCAAGCGCTATGAAGCAGAGGGAACTGACGGTCTGTTAGATCGTCGCTTTGCCAAGGTGCCACAAAACCGTGTTTCAGTTGATACGGTGATCAAGATGCTGATGTTGTTTGACACGCAGTATTGGCACTTCCCCCCTAAGCATTCCCACGAGAAGCTGGTATCGGAACATAAATTCACCCAGAGCTACAACTTCGTGCGGTTGACGCTTCATTCGCATGGCTGCATTCAAAAAGCCCCGCGCCATGGTACCCATCGGCGCAAACGGGAGCGTTGGGCCCTTCCCGGCATGATGCTGCATCAGGATGGCTCAAGCCACGAATGGGTTCAAGACAAATGTTGGGATCAGATCGTTATCATGGATTATGCAACGATTGAGGTCTATTCAGCCTTCTTGGTCGAGGAGGAAGGAACGATCAGAAGTTTTATTGCAGTTGAGGAGGTTATTCGCTCTAGAGGGTTGCTTTGCTCGCTTTCTGCGGACCGCGCCAGCCATTACTTGCATACGTCAGAAGCTAGCGGAAAGGTCGACAAGAGCAACCCCACACAGTTCGGCCGGGCAATGATACAGCTTGGGGTGAACTCATCCCTGCCTGCTCCCCTGAAGCACGCGGTCGTTTGGAGAGGGTGTTTGGAACATTGCGGAACCGGTTGCCACAGGAACTGCGAGTGAAGGGCATAACGACGATCGAAGAAGCAATCGCTTTTTGATTGAAGAATATCTACCCGTATACAATAAACCGTTCGCTACAAAAACCGCACCCTGCAAATCCCGGCTGACAGCCATCGACATCACTACGTCAAAGCAAGGGTAAGAATCCATGAATTTCCGAACGGACAAATGCCAATATTTCATGGACCTCGGAAACTTGCTCAATATACCCCAGAAGGGAAGGAAGTCACAGACCAGAAAAAACAAGCCGCGTGACCCGTTCCGATGCTGAACTGTGCCCCGAAACAATCAAGAGTTGAACAATCGGAGTGGACAACTCCCATGTTACATAAACTGGACAATTCCAAATGTTATTGACATATCAGCGAAAAGGACGGGCGGAATTTCTCGAACCGCTGCAGCCTTCTCTTCGTCAACACCAATGTCCGGGTGTAAAGCCGCCATGTTGCCAGATGCATAGAGGGCGGTCTTGTCTTAAGGATTGATAAATTACCTGAGCTGGACAATTATCCCTAATTGCTTCTTTGGCTATCGCCAGCATGGGATTGCCACGTTACGCCGCCACATAAAAAAGACCCACCGCGCCTGACTGTTCAACGACATAGGTAAGTTCTTTTGCCTTAAACGACGGATTGGTCGTTACCAGAACCAATCCAGCCAGACCGCAGGTATATTCCATAAAAATCCACTGGGGGATATTGGGTGCCCAGACCACGACCCTTTCACCCGCCTCAAACTGGGAGGCAAGCGTCTTGGTGAGGCGCTCGGCCTGCGCGGACAGCTTACCTTAGGCCCATGACTAGCCACAGTCACCACTGTCTGCGAAATCGACCATCGCTACTGTATCCCGATGGGTGACTGCAACCTCTCGCAGCATTCCGCCAACAGTGATGTGTTGAAATTTCGGATCATTCTGCACTTGGACGTGCAAGGTGGTCAGGCTCAAATTGTACACTTTTTGTTCCTTCTGAGCTGTTGCAATCTGAAAGAGGATCATCTTTTTGATGTATTCCCACATCCAAAAGCGGTGAAACCCCAAACTGCTTCCGGTAAAGGCGAGAAAAATGAGACTGGCTCTGAAAACCGCTCGCAATCGCAATTTCGATCAGAGGCAATGCTGTTTGATGACGCAATCGCCTTGCATGTTCGAGCCTCAGTTGCATATAGAATGCTTTTGGGCTGGTCGCCATATGAGCCTTGAAAATGCGTTCGAGCTGACGCGTCGAGACGCCGGTTGAAACAGCTATCTCCTTTGCTGAAATAGGCTCTTCCAAGCTCGATTGCATTACCATGATTGCCTTTGCCAGCTTGGAGTCGCGCTTTCGCATGTGTACGAACTCGGCGGCCCCTTGGTCTTCTTGTCCAGTCCTGAAGGAACTGCAAACAAGCCGGTCTGCTACCCAGTTGGCTATTCTGCTGTCACTGGTCAATGCGATCAGTTGCAACATCATGTCCAGGGTCGCCGCACCACCGGCACAGGTCAGGCTTTTTTCGCCAATACAGAAAATGTTATGCTTTAACTCCAAATCTGGGTAATGTTCGGCAATTGCTTCCCTATACGCCCAATGTGCAGAAACTGGCCCGTTCAAATGTACACCAGCCTTTGTCAATGTGAATAGAGCGCTCCCAATTGCACCTATGCGCGCACCTTGCCGGGACACACTTCGCAACCATGCCAGCACTGGTAAAGTAGATGCGCTTAAATATTCTTTGCCTCCCAGCACGATCACGGTGTCTCTTCTGCTGATCGGCATCATCGGGCTATCTACATTCATGGACAAACCGTTAGACGCCAATACAGCGTTTCCATCTTCACTGAACAAAGACCACGAATATTTGGGCGTCTGGTCAAACTGGTTAGCCTCATTCAACACGTCCAGCGCAGCACAAAGATCCAAAGAGGAGAACGATCTCAATAGTAAAAAAGAAAAGTGTGTGGAAACGGCCGAGGCCATCTCTGGCTGGCAACTCCTAGAGCGTTCAGTTGAAACGCTGGGCATGAAGGTCATTCCTCAACCGTCGGTTTGGTTGGGATATCCACCAGTTTGCCCCTAGGGATCAAGCGGTCAGCGTCATACATTGGCAGAGTACAGAGCTCGCCTTCTTGAATAGAACCGTCTGCACAGAGCACATTTACCTTGGTGCCGGGTCCTATGGCGGGGTCGTCCATACGAACAATGCAAACACCGCAATTTTGGTATGGTGAATATCCTGACGAGCAAACGCGTCCAACAACAGTTTCGCCCACCCACATTACGCGACCCAATTGAGAAACACCCCCCATTACACGCATACCCCAGGTTTTTGATGATTTATCTGCAACCTCTAATGCTTTGCGTCCGATGAAATCACGATTGTCGAAGTCGACAAAATTCCCAAGTCCAGCTTCGAAAGGAGTGGTTTCCGCCCCAAAGTCCGATCCTGCATTTAATAAGCCAGCCTCAATCCGACGTGCGCGGAATACCGGTGTCCCGGTGAGTAAGATATGGAACGCCGAACCTACCTCCATGATCCTGTCGCCAATGGCCGCAATATCTGTGTCTGGAAGTAAGTATACTTCCCAGCCAAGTTCGTTAGTAAAGCCTGAACGGCTGATCCAACAAGTCTGACCAGCAATAGAAACCTCGGCGCAGTCGAAATAGCGGAATGGATCTGGCATCGGTCCGTCCAGAGCAGCGGCCAATAGCTCCAGTGAACGTGGGCCCTGTATCTGACTTACCCAGACATTCGGATCATGGATTTTTACATCCAACCCTTCGGCATGTGCTTTGTACCAGCTGAAAAGATCGCCGTCTGCCTGTGCCATCCAAAAACGATCTTCAGATAATCGCAGCAATACCCCGTCTGTGATCATCCCCCCATCATGATAGCATGCGAATTGATATGAGCATCGGCCTGGTTTGACCCTTGATACATTACGGGTGAACACCTTGTTTAAAAGTGTTTCAGCATCTGGTCCGCTTATCTCAATTGGTAGCTCACCCGTGTGACGAAAAATAACATTGGTACGTACCGCCCAATACATTTCATCGTCAGACGCAGTGCTTAGTGCTTCGGGTGTTAGTCTAGAGTTGTAAAGCGTATATTCTGGATCATGTGGTAGCTCCATGTAACTCAGTGGGTGTGCTGGCATTGTACGCGCAAGTTCGCGAGGTCGTTGTCCCTTGTTTGGAAGCGCTTTTGCCACGAAGCGAAAATCAGAAAGTTCTAGTGTCATACTGTGAGCTCGTTTATGAATTTAAGACGACCAAATCTGGATTATTTGATGTAATTTTGATAAATAAATGGCCTATTAATATTTTGCAAAACTAAAGATTTGTACAAATTGTTTTAAAATATTAAACAGCTTTTATGAAATTTAGATCTTATGATTCGCTGAAAGTTTTTGATGCTGTCGCCAGAAAGCAATCAATGACCGCGGCTGCGACTGATCTCAATTTATCGAAAGGTTCGATAAGTTATCAAATAAACAAACTCGAGGAGAACCTCGGTTTTGCACTGTTTGAGCGGAGCAATGCGCGCCTTCAGCTCACCGAAAATGGGAGAAGAATATGGAATGTCTCTCTGAATGCGCTTCAACAAATTGATCAAGAAATTGAAGATATTCGCGGCTCGAATACCAGGGCACTTTGTATTGGTGCACTGACCTACTTCTCTTCGCGATGGCTCTCACCAAGGCTTATGGATTTTTTTGAGAAAAATGCAGGTGTCAGTTTGCGAATAGAGCCTGTTAATTCTATCGCTGACTTGAAAACAAAGGATGTAGATGTTGCGATTTTGTGGGGAGTTGGTGAGTGGAAGGAATACGAAAGCAGGCTTTTACTGAGATTGCCCTCCGTGCCAACGGCAAATGCAACAATCGCAAAAAAAGTAGAAAGTCTTGGAATAGAGGCTGCAGTTAGACAGGTACCTCTCCTGGGGGATAGTTCAGGTGATGCTGGTTGGCGCGCTTGGCACAGAGCCGCAGGCCTACCATATCTGCCAAGCAAATCCAGTCTAACGATTCCGGACTCAAATAGCAGAGTGCAGGCAGTTATTGATGGACAAGGCATTGCCTTGTGGGATGACTTAGTCGCCCCGGAAATCAAAAGTGGGCAGTTAGTAGAGTTGACAGATCGCAAGCTTGATACATCGGGTTATTATCTTGTTTTCACAAAAGATCTGCATGCAGCTCAGGTACAGGCAATGATTGATTGGTTGTTGGTGCAGACTTAAAAATATGGATCGCTTATTCTTTTGAATCATTTTTAAAGTGGATCGACGCATGAACGCTTGGCTGCTCTAAATCTTAATATGCCAAAATGGTTTCAGACGCCGAGTATTTTCATCTTACAGCACGCCTAGAGGCTTATGAAAACGAGGCGTTGATCTTCGAAAAGGACATCTCGCAAAAGATTAAGAGAGACCTTAGGTAATCGGTTAACCTTTCAAATCGGCACGTTTGGCATTTAGGTTTGTCAGCCAATCTGGATCCATTTCAGGTACAGAAGACAGCAATAACTCAGTATAATCGGGATGTGGCGGTTGAAAGACTTCGGTCTTTCGGCCCTGTTCAACGACCTTTCCTTCGTTCATGACCACGACCTGATCCGAAATGGCTTTAACCGTTGAAATATCATGCGTGATAAACAGATAGGTCAACCCCAATTCCTTTTGCAGACGCAGCAGCAGCTTTAGAATGCCTTCCTGAACGATCTGATCAAGAGCCGAGGTCACTTCGTCGCAAATCACAAAATCTGGATTGGCGGCCAAAGCCCGGGCGATACAAATACGCTGTTTTTGCCCCCCCGATAATTCGCTTGGAAGGCGTTCAAGAAAGCGGCCGTCAAGTTCAATCATCTCAAGCAACTCAGTAATACGGTCATTTTTGGCTTTGCCGCGCAGGCCAAGATAAAACTCGAGCGGCCTGCCTATAATATCGCGCACAGTTTGTCGGGGGTTCATCGCCGTGTCTGCCATTTGATAGATCATTTGGATGCGGCGTTTTTGATTTTTGCTGCGATCGGCTAAAGCCGGAGGCAATTCGGCGCCATCAAAATGAACGCTGCCAGCGGATTGTGGCAGCAGGCCGGTGATGACCCGTGCAGTTGTCGATTTGCCTGAACCGGACTCGCCGACCACTGCGACAGTTGAACCTTTTGGAACCTCGATATCAACGTCAAACAAAACCTTTGATGTGCCATAAGCTGCATCAATGCCTTTGATCGATAGGATACTCTGACCAATCTCTTGTTCTTTCTTTTCCAAAGCACGCACTGACCAAAGCGATTTTGTATAGCTTTCTTTTGGATCGCTTAACATTTGTCGGGTAGGGGCCTCTTCCACTTCATAGCCGTAGCGTAGAACTTTGATAAAATCGGACATCTGGGCCACCACAGCGAGATCATGAGTGATATAAATTGCGGCGGTGTTGAATTCTTCGACAATTTTCCGCATGGAGGATAGAACTTCAACTTGTGTGGTCACATCCAAGGCTGTGGTCGGCTCATCAAAAACAATCATATCCGGACGGGGTGACATGGCCATTGCGGTCATCACGCGCTGTAATTGACCGCCTGAAACCTGATGCGGGTAGCGATCCCCGATATGCTCTGGATCTGGTAAATTCAAAGCATCATATAGAATACAAGCATCTCTATAAGCTTCGCTACGATCTTTAAGGCCCGAGCGAATTGTGGAAGCGGTTGTTTGCACGATAAGCCGATGTGCAGGATTGAAAGAGGCCGCAGCGGATTGCGCCACATAGGTCATCCGGTTGCCCCAGAACTTCCGCCTTTCCGCATCGCTCAGCTTAGCAAGATCAACCCCGTCAAAGATAATTTCTCCGGCGGTTATCCGGCAACCGGGTTGCGTATATCCCATAGCTGCAAGTCCCAAAGTGGATTTGCCGGCACCAGATTCGCCAATAAGCCCCATTATTTCGCCGCGGCGCAGAATCAGATCGACACCGTTCACAATATCGTGCCACTTTTCATCGGAAAACCCTTGGATTTTCAGGCCTTTGATATCAAGCAGGACATCACCTTTTTGACCGCTTTTATTCATCGCGAATACCACTTGTTTTGTGCAAGAACCAATCCACAACAAAATTCACCGCCACGGTCAGCAGTGCAATTGCCGCCGCGGGCAGCAGGGGGGTAAGGCCAGCTTTTAGATCATATTGAGCAAATTGGATTAATGAGGCGTTTTCGCGCACCATTGATCCCCAATCCGCGGTGGGCGGTTGAATGCCAACGCCTAAGAAAGATAGCGCAGCAATCGAGAGAAAGACAAAACAGAAGCGCAATCCAAATTCTGCAACGAGGGGCGGCATAATATTGGGTAGAATTTCACGTCGCATGATCCAGCCAATGCCTTCGCCACGCAAGCGTGCGGCTTCGACATAATCCATAACCACTACATTAATGGCCACAGCGCGCGTTAGGCGAAACACGCGTGTGCTGTCCAGAACAGCAATAATGATAATGAGGTTAAGCACAGTTGATCCAAAAATCGACAGCAGTACCAGAGCGAAAATCAGGCTGGGAATAGCCATCAAAACATCCACTGAACGGCTTAGAAATTGATCTAGCCAAGAGCGGCTAATTGCGGCTGCAAGCCCCAAAGACCCCCCAATTAAAAATGCCAAAAGAGTTGTTGCAACTGCAATGCCAACAGTATTGCGCGCCCCAAAAATCATACGAGAAAATATGTCCCGTCCGATTTGATCTGTGCCAAAAATAAACTCCGAACTCCAAGGTGCATATGGGATCGGAAACACCTCTGCTTCTCCATAAGGTGCAAAGAGTGGCGCAAAGATCGCAACAACAGCATAGATTAAAATTACAGCCATCCCAAAGCGGGCAGTCATCGGGGATTTTTTAAGATCCAGCTTTAATCTTGACCAAAGAGTGCGGCGTTCTTGAAAAGCGCCGACTTCGCCAAGTGCAGAATAGGTCTCAGGGTCTTGTGTCATTTTGGGTGCAGAAGCCTCGGGTTGGTTATAATGCCAATGATATCGGCTGTCAGATTAAGCAAGATATATGTCATGGCAAAAATTAGAGCGCAGCCCTGAACAACGGGAATATCCCGGCTTGTCACAGCATCTACCATCAATTGACCCACGCCAGGATAGACAAAAACCACTTCCACAACCACTACGCCAACCACCAGATAAGCCAGGTTAAAGGCAATCACAGTGGCAATCGGTGCCCAGGCATTGGGCAGCGCGTGTTTGATGATGACTTCTGTTTGGGATGCGCCAGACAGGCGCGCCATTTGGATATAAGGGCTGGCCAGCAAATTGATAATGGCTGCTCTGGTCATTCGCATCATATGCGCAACAATCACAAGGGTAAGTGTCATAGCCGGCAGGGCGGCTTTAAACATTCGTTCTGCAAGCGGTGTCGCCGCATCAACATTTGCCAGAGATGGAAACACCGGCCAGAGCGAAGCGAGCAAAAGGATAAGGATATAAGCGACAAAGAATTCAGGAAAGGAAATCGTTGTTAGCGTCGCCGTGTTGACGGTGCGATCATAAATCGAATTGCGGTAAAGCGCGCTGGTTATTCCCAGCGCAAGGGCGATAGGAACCGCGATAATCGCTGTCATAGAAGCCAAAAACAGAGTGTTCCACAATCGTGGAGCAATAAGGTCTACGACGGGGCGGGAGCGGTCTATCCCAGACGCATTGCGGCCAGAAAATGATGTGCCTAGGTCACCTT
>Ga0315328_10000509_pt1 | contig 16854 bp, 30 predicted proteins | sample M120032315metaG_FD_203462 | JGI IMG/M metagenome (GOLD analysis project Ga0315328, IMG submission 203462) | Ammonia-oxidizing marine archaeal communities from Monterey Bay, California, United States - M1 200m 32315 | ecosystem: Environmental > Aquatic > Marine > Intertidal zone | place: USA... | reverse complement strand
TTTCCTAAATTTTAAAGTCGCTGAGGGGTTACAAACGTAAACTAGGTGCTTTAAATCTGCTATTACTCCTTCTAAAGCGGCTTTTTCTTCATTATTTTTCAATTTTTTGAGTTTCTCTTCATAGTCATGCACCAATTGTATGAGGAGAGTCTCCATATTATATAATACAAAGGGGTAAATGAAAAGCCTAAATTAATAAAATCCCGCCGGGGATATTCTAAATGCTGAATTTTATTTATTAGAATTTATAAATTAGAAACGCGTAAATCAGAAGCCGCGGCCAATTCGGGGAGACTCATGAGTACCCCCCCAGAGCTTACCTCCCCTATTTATGTTCTGAAATTTCGAGTAACTAGGGTGGCCCTCGTCGTCACGCTGTCTTGCTACAGGTCAGACCTCAAGGCTCAAGCGTAGGTTCGGCAAGGCCACCCCTAGTGATTGTCTGGTTGTGGAGTGCTTACTTATGTCGTTTTGACTTGTGGCCTTTTAACTCGGCCTTCGGCTACTCTGCACAACCTAAATTTTATTCGCAACTCTTTACGGTTACCGTGTTGCAGAAAAGCCTTTTGGCAATCCGCAATGCGTGGGCGTTGTCGTAAGCCTTGATAAACCCAAGGGTTGCATCTCCATCAAATGTGAGAACTTCAAATATTGTTTCCTTAATCATTATGCGTATAGTATATCATAGAGGGTGGGACATCTGTAGTCCCACCATTAAAATAAAACCTTTTCTTTTTCAAGGCGTGGTGACGCATCAAAAGCCGGATCATAAATATCGTAATGGTCTCGTGAAATCACGTTGTGATAACTGATCGAGCTTGGCTCATCTTCCATATGAATAACGCCAATGCCTACCGCTGCGTTTGGGTGATAGTCAACCACTACCATATAGTAACCTTTTTCACGAGCCTTCTCGTGCTTGGGGATGAATGTCTGTCCGATGTGTATGTTGTTGTATGTGTTCATATCGTTCTTAATTTTCATGCGTAGATTATAGCACACTGACAGAAAAATGGAAGAAAAACTTATTCACAGACAATTCACAAAAAAAGCTTGCATTGTTAATAACTTCGGGGCCCCGCCTCGGCTGTCAAGCTTTAATTATTCACATACCATTGTAAATAAATCTCAAACCCGATCCCGATTCCTGCAACAGCAATAGCGCAAACGATTAGCGTTCCAATAATAAACATAGTTCCGTCAGGCTCTCTCATTTTTAATCTCCGTGAAAATTTCCTTTTGAATAGTAGTCAGTCAACCATTCAGCCTTGAAGCTTGCATCATACACGCGCAAAATTTCAACCAAATTCACTTGGGGGTAACGTTCTGCTAATTCCGCCTTGATGTCGTCATCTGTTGGCTTGTAGTCAAAACTTACTGTTGCGCGATTGATAAAAGCCTTTGTTGATTCGGGCTTCATCTCTACTTTACATTCTGCTTCGTAATATATCATGATCCAAAAATAATAACGATTGCGATAATAAACCAAACTAAATCATTCATAGTAATATAATAACAGGCAAAATGATGTGAAGGGTGAACAGTACGATTAGTCCTGCAAAAAATACGGGCATCAAAAGCTCGTCCAATGTGTTAAATAAATCTCTCATCTTTATAGTTTTTCCAAAATTCCTGCGAAGATCAGCGCAAAAAATGCTCCTGCTGCGAATCCGTTGAAAAAGTTTTGAAAGGCCGCCTCTTTGCGGTGTCGGTTTTCCATTTGTTGATATGTTTCTTCTATCATAATAAAATTAAAATGTTCTAGTCTTTGTCGCTGCAATTCCAAACATCGCCGCCCTCGTGGGTTAACCAATTAGGTGTCATCAACCCCCCGATGATCTCGCTAGGGTTTAGCGCGGGATCATTAACTTTCACCTCTTTAGTGCTATTCCTATTGAATTTGAAGCGTATAATAACGGTTTCTTGCTTGCCTGTTCGGTCTGCTGTGATTGCCGAAATTGTTCCAATGATACCGTGGTGATCTACTAGCTGGCCGATGTGCCACGTTTTTGTTTCTTTTGTCTTTTCTGTCATAATTTTAAATTGTGTCGTGGTACTCAGCCCCACAACTGGCCTTGTCCTGCGCTTCAGATCCTGTCAGTCCACGCTGGGCGGTAAATTGTTAACGGTGAGGATTCCTACTTATGTCTTTTTGACTTTGTGGCTTTTAACTCGCCTTTCGGTTTATCCTCTCACCGTTAAAAAAGATTATCTCATAAAAAGTCTCATTTGTAAATCAAAACTTATTCACAATCAAGTAAGTCTCGGAATGTATGACCCTCATCTTGAGTAATGAACTCTTGCCCATCCTCAAGGGTAAACGTCTCCTGTTCGCATCCGAAATCATCAAAATGATGAATGTTAGTGATTCGCAGAATCTCTCCGTTTACGTTCAACCAACCATGTTCGTCGTTTTTCAATGGTGGTACAAATGTGATTTTGTCTTTTGTTTTCATATCGTTTTTAATTGTCATGCGTATAGTATAACACATAGGGTGAGACATCCGCTGTCCTACCCAATAAATTGTTCAACTTTCTTTAGGGCGTATGGGGTAACGTCAAACGTCAACCCACAGGTGAGTTGTAACCGCACATTGTTTTTGTTCTCTGGCTCGCCAAAGCTCTTGCCCACAACCACGCCTTCAATGCTAGGGTTTTCCTTGTGCCGCACCTTTGTGCCTACTGGGAATTTGTCTTTCTCGTTTAACATGGGTATAGTATAGCACAACGGCCAAAAATAGCGAGATAAACTTATTCACAATAGGGCTGTAGATTGTTAATAACTTTTCCTTGACAAAAATCGCGGGGCCCCGGCTTGTTGCGACTCAGTCTCAATAGGCCTGTCAAGCTATATTTGTAGAAAGTTATTCTCATTCTGTTGCCACGTTGAGATAACGCCGAATCCTATTCAGTGGGCAAGCCGAGACTACATCCGATTATAATCGGAATAAGGGTCGTCCTGATATGAATGCCACTCACGGAGGAACTCCTCACGAAAGCGACGGTCAACAGGACGAGGGCGGTCTAAAGAGACCAACCATCCCCTACCGTCACGGGGGGAGGCGACCACTTGGCCCCTCTCACCGTTAGGTGTCTCGACTTCCATGCCCAATGCTATGGTAGTCATTTTTTACCAGTCAGGATACTCATTGGCATCATGCCACGCATCATCTGCGGGTGAGCCGTATCCATCGCTATAATCAAAATCTGAATCCTCGTTTTTAGACTGCTCTCCTGCAGTGTCGGATTCGTTGGCCCAATGCGCTGGCCCCATGTCCTCAGTAAAGGCCTCGGCGCAATCTGGCATCATGTCTCTGAATTTGTCGTTCATCGTGGTCATAGTATATCAAATAAGCCGAAAAATGCAAGATAAAGTTATTCACACATCGCTGTAGAAATCCTCACTATACCAGCCGCTACTCTCGGCATAGTCCGACTTATGTACCTCTTGCACACGGTCACGAAAACGCTTTTCGTCAAAGCGGGGATGCGTATCCCTTAAACGGATGCACGTGTCCGTAAGAACCTCCTCGCGGGATTCGTCGTGGCTAATCTCGCCCAAGGTACAGGCGATGAATTCAAAGTGACGGCGGGTGAGTTTGAGGCTTGTGATTTCTTGTTTGTTTAACATAAAAAAGAGTATACCAGAAAACGTGAAAAAGTCGAGAACAAAATGAAAAAGTTATTCACAAAAAAAAAGCTTGACTGTGAATAAGTCGCGGGGCCCCGCCTCCGGCTGTCAAGCATTACTTATTTGCAAGGATTTTATTTTCGGGGTAAAACTTGTTAATAAATGTCAATCTCGTTTTCTGTCAATTCTAATTCTTCGCCGTCTTGATCAATCACAATCACGGTGTCAAATTCTGTCACTTCATCAACTGTCATCAGTTGCATTCCTACGCGAACTTCATCGCCTACTTTTACTTGTCGATTTTCTATTATCATAATTTAAAATTCTAATTCTACTGGCTTCACGCCTGTCCTCTGCCATATGGATACCCAGCTTAATTGGTTGTTTGCCCATAGTGCAATCTCGGTTACTTCCTCTTTGGACTTGGCCTTTAAGGCTCGCTCCATTCCTTCTCGTGTTATCTTTTCTTCAATCGTCATAATAATATTATACCATACAGGGTGAGACATCCGCAGTCCCACCTAGTGACAATTTTTATAATCTTTTGGACGGCAAGATTCAACCAATAGGCTCTTGGGCATCTTGCACAAGGGCATTGATACGCTAAAGTGTCGCACCATCACGAACCCGTTCACGGGGTGCATAGGGTTAAGGTCTTTGACGACAACGCCCCTCCATTTAGGGTTGCGTCGGTGATACACTTGCGTGCCTTGTTCTATCTTGTATCCATACATAATTAAATTGTATCCTTCACCAAATGGTTTGCGATTGGGCCAAGGTCTTGCTTGGCGATCTTTCGGATATGCTCTTGCACTTCACCTACTAGGGAAACGTCTAGGAACACATCACCCACACCGTCGAGGTCTACGTCTAGAGTGCGGCCATCGGCCATAATTTTGTTCACGATGCCAGTGCGGCCAGTGAATCGGCTCATATGGGAGGTGACAACCACTTGCTGGTTCAGTAGTAGTTGCGCTTCTTGTTCTAATGTTATCTCTTTCATAATCTTTTAACTGCGTCTAGTATACCATAGGAGGTAGGACATCTGTAGTCCCACCTGTTAATTATCTTTCCATTCTTTCCTCGTAGGTTAGCACTCTTGTGCCTTTACTGCCGCGAATCTCAGCAACTCTTTTTTGAGCTTCCACGCATTGAGCGTGAGTGTGAGCGTAAATGCTTGCAATGTCGTTTGTGCGATAAATCGCAGCACTACCAACTCCACCGAAATGCTCGCCATAAATGCGAACTTCAATGTCGTTTACTTCAATCTCTGTCACCACGTCAAACTTGGTGATATTCTCAGCAATAAATTCTTGCTCTTCTTTGTTCAATTTCATTTTCATGCGTACAGTATACCACAGGGGGTGGGACATCCGCTGACCCACCCTGAAAAAACTTTAACAAAAAAAAGCTTGACAAAAATCGCGGGGCCCCGGTTTATTGAGACTCGGTCTCATTAAGGGTATTTTACCACGCGTGAGGCCACACGCCAACCACCTCGCTATTTGGATGGTCACCCAAGGCGAGACTTTTGGCAGCCTCAAGGGTCATATTGAGAAAGGCAGATTCGTGATAACGACCTGAGTTGATATTGCGGGTTCGGATTGTCCAATTTTGTATGTTGTTTTTCATTGGGTAAATTATAGCAGAATGGTTGGAAAATGCTAGCAAAAGTTATTCACAATTTTCGCCGGGACCCCGGCAAATTGAGACTCAGTCTCAATAAGGACAAGTCAAGTCGCGCTTATTTGCAAGGGTGTTATTTTCGGGGAAAAACCTGTGAATATCTTTTAGGGGGTAGGACTATAAATGTCTCACCTAGTATGCTATACTATGCATATGAAAAATAAGAAATCAATTAAAGTCAGGGTAAGCCCAGAGGGGTTTATGGGCAGCGCGTCCCAAGAACACCGCGTCAAGAAGGGCAAAGGCTCATTTCGCCGCCGCAAAAAACATCAGAAAATTTTAGGGTAGGACTATAAATGTCTCACCCTATGTGATACAATATACTTATATGTTAAACAATATGGATAACACCAAAGAGGAAATGGCCTATCGGCTGTTTGGACGCAGCCGCACCGTAGCTATGAGCGGTGGTCAGTGCGTGAAGTGTGGGGAGTTCAACCTTGAGTTCAACGATGAACTCTCCCGCAAGGAGTACGGTATCTCTGGCTTGTGCCAGTGCTGCCAAGATATGATCTTCGGCGGGGAGGACGACTAATGGCCTTATCTGAAATTGCGCGGGGGATGCGGCGCGAGGTCTATCGCAACCTTCACTGGAAAGATGAGACAGTTTACTCTGTGCGTAAATGCTCGGATGGACTCGTTGAGGGTCACGCCTACGCCGTCATTCTAGACGGCAACACGTCACACCCTGTCACCTTTGCCGTTGGCCCCAAGGGCAACCAGCGTGTGCGTGATGAGCAGCGCAAAAATGTTCACGCAGTCATTCGTGGCTGCATAGTTAATGCTGTGTGGGCTTATGCTGACATGGATGCGTTTGAGAAGGGCCACGTCCAAGATGCAATTGATTACGGTAAGAAGCAGGAAATGGATGTCCGTGATGGCTACGAATGGCGCGAGGTTTTGTATAACCCTTATGAGTATCGTACTTTCGTAACTCGTGACACCAGTCCTTTCCTCGGTGTTGAGGACGTCTATGAGCCTATCTTCATGGCTCGCAAGGTGATCATCGGGCCAAAGGTTTGGGCGCAAGTCGCAACGACGGCAAATGTGGATAATTAATCCTTGACAAAAATCGCGGGGCCCCGCGCCCAATTGAGACTGAGTCTCAAGAGGGTTTGGGTTAATATTTATTTGCCGTTATTTAAAACGGCTTTTTTATTACGAGCTCGGCAATGGTGGGAGCGAGGCTAGCGCCACTCTCTTATTAATTGCAGCCCTTACTATACTACCAACCGGCATTGACCTGTCGTTAAGGTATCCGTTCACCTCGTGCACGGAAGCCAAACGCAAATCTCTAATTTTGGTGTCTTCAATTTTTTCGTCGTGGATTTTTGTCCAAACGCGTCCAGAATTTATTTTACCCAAAACTCGCTCAACCTGATTTTTTAATTTGTTGAAGTAGAGCGAACCATTTTTTATTTGTTTTGTACTTTTCATTTTCTTATACTAGTTTAACTGTTTTCTAATTTTTTTACAAGTGGAAAATGCATCCTACTATGAATGCGATTAATAATATTATTATGAATATGGTCTCTATATGTAATCACCTCCTTACAATACGTTTAAATCATACAAAAAGTTTTCTACCTGCTTGGCCACATGTGGGACCTTAGGCTGAGCTTTTTGTTTTTTTATAAGCTGCAAAGCTTTAGAGGCGGCAGAGCCAGCGGGCTGCGTGCCGTGAATCAGCAGAGCAAAATTTTCTTTGCCAAATGCTGCGTGTGTGTCGTCGTGGTCGATCTCTAAACCTTTCTCGGCAGCCTCTTCTTCGCTATAAACAACGAGAGCTTCCTTCCAACCGTGAAGATCAATCAAATCGTCATACTTGCCACCACGGGAAGCCGTCAACACAAGGTTATCAGGCAAATCGAATTGTTTGAATAGGTGCAGACTTTTGCTGTAAGAGTAAAACACCTTGTCAGGATTGCGCTTGGCAACTTCAATCCACGCTTGCAAATACTTCACGGTGAAATAGTCGCCGCCCACGTGGACGCGCATAATGTCAAACTTTTTAGGCAATGACGCGCAAATGAGATCCGCGCAAGCATCTACGCCATTCTGCAGCGCGTCCTTAATCAATCCGAGATTGTGCCAAACCATTTTACGCAATGACGGATACGTTGCCTCTGCACTAGCGGCAAAGCAACGAAACTCCGTGTCTGGCCCGTCTTGAATCTTGCCCGTTTCTTTGTTTGCTCGTGACAAGCAATCTTTTGCCGCCGGACACGTCCAGCCAGCGGGAAGCGTGAAAGTTTTTAGCTTCAAGCCAAGCGCGGCCATCAGCTTTTTGAGTTTTTTATTGGCCTCGCCAAATTTTAGTGTGTCGTTTTTCATAATCATAATTATTACATAATTCTAAGCTTGCGTCAATACTCAATGTTGAATTTTGGCACATCCTTTTTCGGTCATGTGTCCGCCGTTGGCATTGTGGGATGAGTTGCCATAGGAATGGCTGCGGATCATGTTTTGAACACGAATGTCACAATCATCATTGAACTCTGCCGTGATAGTTCCCATGCCGTACTCCTCGCCTTGCGTGTTATACTTAACGAGTTGTGCCTTGCGCGGGATATTGTCAAATCGACGTGAACCAATTTTTCGTGCAATAGGTAACGCGCCACCCTTCACGCCTTTGAACTTGTTCGGGTAATTGTTTAAGACGTAAAACAGTACGCCATTAGTCAGTGCTTTTCGGAATCGTTCTTCCGTAGTCCAAAAATAAGCGCGTGTTGAAGTCGTCCACTTTAGCTCGCCCTTGGTCGCTCCATGATTCCAAAAGGAATTGAAACGTGTTTCGATGTCTTTGTCGTTGCCTTCCAGCACTACACAGAGAGAAGTGCCGCAGTCTTGGTATTCGATGTTTACGTTGTTCATTTTCATTGCGTATAGACTACCAGAACCACGAAAAAAAGCGAGCCTAAAATCACAAAGATATTCACAGCCTGTGAGTAACTTTTTCTTGACAAAATCCGCGGGGCCCCCAGCGGGACCCCGGCCTTGGCCGAAAGTCAAGCTCTTATTTGTACTATTTATTTATTTGGAGCTATTTGTTATTAACAGCCTTATACTCAGCCCACGCCTTGTCCATGTGGTTTTTCCATGCCTCACTTTCAACCAAATCGTCTATTTCCTTTTTTCGTCTTACATAAAACTCTTTGCTCGTTTCGTTTTTATTATATCTTCTATTTTCGTATTTACTCATAATCATCTGCCCAATTGCCGCATATCTTCCAGCTTGATCATTTTCTCAAGCTCTACCTCTACGTCTTTAGGAGTAAGCCACCCCTTAACGTCATCTCCCCAGTCTAATGGGTCGCACATGGAACCCCAAGGGCCAAATATCCCCATTTCATACAGTCCGTTTTTATTACCATACGAAACCGTGTGTCTAACTATGGAGACTTCGAATCCATTATCTAGCTCTAAATAGCATTGAATCCCGCCTTCTCCGTGTGTTTCAGATATATCTGTCCACTCTAAATCTTCAAATTTCATATTAACACCTATCTGGTAATTCCCACCCTTTTCGTATTCTTTTAGTTCTCTCTACGGAGTCATCAATGATATTGCAAACGTCATCAGAGATTTCGCTTCCCATCATGATTTCTCCATAGGTATTCATCCACTCTTTAACGTCGAGCTTGATTCTGCTTATCATTACTTCGTCGTGTTCCATATTATTTCTTTTTGTCACGCACTTTTTTCCACTCACTTTTAGGGACATATCTCCATCCCTCCTTCTTGGTTAAGGTTTGCGCTTGGGTATCTGATACCCGTTTAATCTCCTTCTTCTTCTTAATTGTTTTCATAAGTAACCCAGTGATCTTCTAGTAGAATGTCGTTGTTTTTTATCATACGTTCCCACCAACGATCTTGCTCTAGTTTATTGATTAACGCTTTCCTTACGTCATCCTTTGAGACATCGGAAAAGTCTTTTCTCTCCACGTTGCCAAGCACTTCATCCCAAGGGACATTGATGCGCCACCCGATTGGCAAACATTCGTGCCATACGCTTGCCACCGTAGGGCGCAGGATGGAAACATAGTCACCAATCATCATTGAGCGAACTTCGAGCTTCTTAAACAACGCACACTCTTTGCCGCTCCCATTATTCCATTGCTCCCACACAGCATCTAGGATTTCTGGATCAGTCCACTTATGGCCTGAGCTTGCCTCCTCTGGATAGTCTTGCCAGAACTTTTTGCATTGCTTCTCGGTCATATCCCGATATTGGATTTTTACTCTTATCATTTTGGTATCCCTATTATAACATAAGGGGTGGGACATTTATAGTCCCACCTTGACGAAATATCTTAAAAGGATAGGTTTCGCCGCCTTAATGTTATATATGCGGTAGGCTTCGGCTTTTGCCACCGAGTGACCAACACCCAGTTTTTTCTGAGCCTTGATGTGGTTTGTTACTTGTGCAGCTTTGACTGCGTTCTTTGCTTGGTATGTCTTGTATTGTTTCATCGTTATAACAAGATTAATCGAATTCTAAGAAAAAGTCAAGCGTTTTTTTTATCAAAAGTTGAGATTGACGAAAGAATAGAATGGTGCTAATATAGGTACATGGTTAACTCAAGCAAGAATATGACAGCCTTCCACGATTGGCCGCACCGTATCTATCCGAAAGACTGTGTCCCTTTGACTCCTTACATGAGCCATGACAGAGACACCCGTATGTATTCGGTAATTGTTCCCTCTCATCTTTGGCACACCCATAAAACGGGTGATGACGTTTTCCCTATAACAATATCCCAAAGCAAGTGCAAATACTACGCCAAAAGAAAGTTAAAAAATATTCTTGCATTGTAATTAGAAAGCTGATAGTATAGGTAAAGCAGTGAGGGAAACCTCAAATGTTGTTTGAAAATTTAAGCCGTTAGAAGTTGGTGCGAAATGACACGGTAGGGTGCTAGGCGAAATATCCTTACCCTATCGAGGTTCACGGAGATAATATCTTTAAGTGATTGATCATTAGCAGTCCAGTGGCCGAAAGTGATTATTCTGGGATGACGATCCAAACAAGGAATGAAAACGAAACGATAGGCACTAGGCGGGGTTCGAATCCTCATTAACGGAATCAATTTTGTCCGGCGACGGTTGGACAAAGGGAATGGCTGAATAACCCTCCATCATAAGGGGTAAGGCATAGGGTCGCGTGTTAGAGTATAATCGTATGAGATGCGTGATGTTAGTAGATTGGTAAACTTGAACTGTATTGTGCACCGATCTTGAAGGTAATGCAGCAATCCTTCTTCCCATTAATTTTGCCAAATCCGGTTACGGGTTTGGTGGACGGCAGCGAACACCTCTCAGGTTGGAATTGATATCTGAGTGCTGGGCTTGCAATTCAAGTCGTTATGTCCGTGACATAGCCCGTCCTTAAAATCTACGTGGGTGGTTGTAGCTCCACAGTAGAGTGGTGTGTGTTGTTCATAATAGAAAAGAGTGCTGAGTAGTGGCTTTGGCCGCTGAAAAACGCCTCCGTAGCCCCTATAACGGGGGACAGGGTTGGTAAGACAACCTACAGCGTGTTCGTCTAGGCGTGGCGAACACTCTTTTTTTTTCTTGACACGATCCGCGGGGCCCCGCGAAAGTTATCCACAGTCAAGCACTACTTATTCACAGCCTGTGAGAATTTCGTATTTGGGCCGAATTTCTCACCGGAGAAATACCCCCTTTTTACGAAATTTTTGTCGCTCATTTGTGATCGGCAAACTTATTTGTCGCTCATTTTCAGGGATTTTTGATTGGCAAGCATATTATTACCCCAAAACAATTACCCTAATTAATCGCTTTTAATTATACGAATTAATTCATTAAAAAAAAGTACCTGTAAGCGAATCTTTTTGCTTGCATGAAAGTTAGGAAGCTGGTATTCTTGGTACAGAGTTAAGACAACAACAGAAAAGAGAAAATAGAACAATATGCCAAAAGTAGTAAAACAAACATCCGACTGGGACTATAAAGTAAACACTCGCCCTTTGTACGATTTGACCGCCGAACAGGTGGCCGTACTAGAGCAAAACAATCAGCAACCCGCTTTTGCGGGGGCTTACGGTAACTTCCGCAAGGGAGTTAATACTGCACTCGGTATCTGCACCGATAGATACGAAACCTGTCAGAATCCTGACCTCTTTGGGACAATCGACCAAACCTTTGAAGATTTGGGCGTAACGAACATTGAGCGAAAGGTTACTGTTGTAGGAAACGGTGAGCGCGTTTACGCGCACTACGACCTCAAGGACGACAAATTCAACTTACAGTTGAAGCCCACTGATGGCCGCAAAACGGTTGGCGATATCATGGGGTTACGTCTAACAGTCAAGAACTCATTTGACCGCACTCTCCGCTTGAGTGTTGCACTTGGGTTTGTTCGTTTGGTTTGCACGAATGGGATGACCTCCTTGCAGAAGGAGATGGAACTCACTCGCCGCCACCAGACAGGTTTAGATGTCTCCTTCCTTGGCGAAGGGATCGAACAGTGCTTGGGCCTTGTCGATGAGCAAGCAACGATTTTTAATCGTCTGGCTGCTACTGACATTACCCAACAGCAGGGTTCATCCATCCTTGGACGCTTGGTCAAAAAGCAAGTGATGGCATCGAACATGAAGGACTCCATTGAAGCAATCTGGAATGACCCGCAATACGGGCAAGATTCAGACCGCTCCCTCTGGAACCTTTACAACGCAACAACGCAACACCTGACCCGTGTTGTAGAACCAAAGCGGTTCGAGTTGTCGCAAAAAACCAGTACGAAGGTGCTGGACAAGCTCAATCGCATGAGTCTCTCCGAGGATACTCTGTCGCAGTTCACGCTGCCGATTGAGGAGGTTAGCAAAAACTAACCGGAAACCCTGCCCCCTCACGGGGGTGGGACATTTTCGTATAACAACAAAACAAAAAACAACATATAAAAATGATAGACATCAAAAAACAAAAGAAGGAAGGTGCTTACTTTGCGCTTTCACGCAACGGCAAAATGTTAAAGGTCGGCTCGACCATAGAACCGGAAAATCGCCGCTACACACTGAACTCACGCGCACCCTATGTAAACTTGGGTATCGTGGCAATGTTTGGAGCGGGTGACGCTGGGTCTGCAACATCTGCCCGTGACATCGAAGAAATGGCAACCGATTGGCTAGTCATCAAAGGCTATCGCTTGCACATACCCGCAAGCGAGTGTGAGTGGGAGTTCTTTGGTCAGCATAACAACAAAGGCAAGGCCATGAAATTGGATGACCTCGCAGAGTTGGCTTGCTACTGTGCCGAAGCAGCGCAGAGGAATATCAGCGCGGATGAGTTCGGTGCAAATTCTCCTGACCAAGGTCAGTTGTGCGCGTTCCGTACTCAATTCAAGGCGGCGTTAGCTCATTTCCAAAAGCATGGTGATTTATTCTATGCTAGGCACATGAGCAGTCAGCCAAATATGGTGCGTAAGGCATTTGACCGCATGGAAGGCTCGCAAGGGTATAAACTATGCTTGAAGATTAAGCAGTCTCGCGGCGTTCACTACAAGTTGCGTCTGGTCACTACTACAGGTAGGCCAAACGCGAATCGCAAGTACGTTGCGGCTTCTGCCTAACAACAAACCCCACCCCCCTAACGGGGGGTTGGGGATAATTTTTGCTTGACAAAATCCGGGGCCCCGCGAATTGAGATTGAGTCTCATTATCATTAGGCGGATCGACCTCTATATTTGGCGTTATACGAAAAAGTCGGGCTTTATTCCTTATTTGGCGTTATACGAAAAAGCTGGCCAGAAGAACATATTTGGCCATTACATAAAAAACCGGCCAGAGTAAGAGGATAACTCCAGCCGGTCTGAACCACGCACTCACGCAGTTTCATTTTATGACAATACACACATCACACACAACTATTATAACATCATTCTATTAATTAGTCAATCTAAATAATCATCACATTCCCATTCTAATACATCGAGTACATCTTTTAATTTAATATCCTTGACATACAAATCATCATTAACTGCAATCATTTGTAAATTACTATCTAAATCTAATTCTCTTTGTCCCATAGATACAGACAATATGCCATGTGAATAAACAAATTTAACTATATTATCTCCTTTGCGCGGGTGACATATCCACTTTCCATCCGCGACCTTAAAACAAGAAGTGAGATGTAAATTACCTCTAATTTTAGGGCCAACGGATTTCTCCACCAAGGTTAACATATCTTCAAATAGTCTTGACCTCTCTTGGTGATTGCGCGACCATCGGTGGAAATCTCCATAAGATTCAGCTTTTGAAGATACAACTCAATGTCGCGTTGAACGCTCTCCTTGGTCATTCCTAGCTTCGCAGAGATGCAAGTGAGGGACGATGCCTTCTTCTCCGCAAGGGCGTTGAGACAACGAATCTCATTCTCATTCAAGCCCAAAGGTCGGATGCCCAAGTTGTACTTGATACTCTCCCAATCCTCGGTAGTAAACCGCTTCGATCTCTTTTTCATAAGATGATTACGAATAGTGTTCGCCATACGCATTGCCTGACGAGCATTTGATCGTAACACGGAAGATACCTCCTCCAACACACCAGCATCAAATTTTGCGTTAACTAAATTACGCGAAATAATTTCTGCTAGATGCGAATCGTGGTATTCCTCCAGATCGACGCGATTCAGCCTATCCATTAAGGCATGGAAAACTTTATGAGCCTCCGTAGTTGCCAAAAGGAAGGTTTGCCGACGAAAATCAAAATCAATAGTATAGTCCTCATAGGAAAAACTATTGCGATTCTCGCTGTTAGGATTGAGGATAGTCAACAGTGCCATCTCAACGTCACGGGGGAGTTCCGATGCCTCATCCAACAGAACAGTTACGTCCTTGTCGTGAACATGAGGAATGATAGTACCATTGATAAATTGATTAAGATTCTTAATAGCAGCACAATTCACAATGCGGCCAATTTTATTACTCCTAACGTCATTCATCACCTTTGCGAGTGCCGTTGCCATCATGGTCTTACCACAACCGCGAGGTGCAATGAACATAAGGTTGTCCATAATTTCAGAACCTTTCCAAGTATCCAATAGATAACCAAGTTTACGCTTGGCTCGTTCTTGCCCTACAACAGTAGGGAAATAATCATGTGCTTTATGTGTTTTTTTGTCTTTTTTCATTATACTAAAAGTCGAGTGCTTCGGGTGCAGGGACAGCATCCATATCCATTTCTTTAACTACGTCTACTTGATTATTGACAAATGAATAAGTATCATAATCAGCTTCAACTTTTTTACTTTCTAGTTGAATAGCGTCTGCAAATTTGCGCGATACTAATACTGTTGCGTCCTCGCGTAAAATGCGGTTGAGTTCCCGCAGCGACACATAAACGTGACTTGTTGCTCCCTTGGTCTTTCCTCTTGCCATGTACCTATTATGGCAAAATTCTAACTTTGGGTCAAGCTAATTCGATCTTAAAGTGAAGGTTTGTTTTCCATATCATACGCTCTGCTCTCTGCGAGCTTCGCTACGTCATGGGCAAACGCCGTAGCAGTACGCCCATCGGGGTTCTCAACTATTTCCTTTTGGAAGGTGCGCGGTTTCTTATAATACAAATCATGCCACGCTTTCTCATATATTTGTGCCATCTTAATACTCATAACAATAATAATTACAGTTTTTATTCGCATAATTACGAAAAAAATTCAAATCTGGAGGTTTAATAAATTTAATTAAATAAAAATGAGCTTTTATTGTTGTAATAGCAATAAAATTGGTTTTTATTAGTGAAAAAAGGTGAAAAAGCGGTTTTTTATGACAGAAAAACGAGGCCGCGCCGCTTATTTGGCAACTCAAAAAGTTCGGACTTTCTTTGCTATATTTCAAAGCGAAATTCTTCGGACTTAATTTCATTATTTTCGGTTCAAAATTCTTCGGACTTTTTTTTGTTGTAGTTATATATATTATCTTTCCCAAAGAGTGCAAAAGGTACGGCTAATACAATAACTAATAGTAAATATAATAATGTAAGTAATAAGATCCATAAAATTGTAATTTTGTCAAGCATTTTTTAATTTAATAATAAATATAAATCGCGCTTGCTTTCTTTTTAATTGCCATATATGTTGATATGTGTGTTAATAATATAAATTATTTTGTTCTTGACTATTGTTACATTGCAAAGGATGTAAATGAATAGCTAAATTTGTTAAAATTAAATAAATATAAAAGTTTGGCACACCCATTTTCCTCCACATTACCCCACTCTCCCCCATATTTGTGCCACTGGTATCTTCGGGCCTTTTTTCAATTAAAGCGTCATATAACATACATTCTGTTCTATTAAACACATACATAATACAATACATTATCCTCTCTACTATACTATATAACAAATGAAAGGAACATAAATGAAAAGAACGCCGATTTACCCCTTGTGATATATGAAAAAGGGCCAGATTCACGTTGTTCAACTCGCCACAACACATTGAAAGGCTGTGCAAGGCTCTCCCTTGCCTCTAGTCCGTGAATCCAACCCCGCAACATCGTGGTGTTCAATACGGGTAGACAGACACCCTGTTTGAAGCTCTCCTCCAACTCTATTCCACGAAACTTGCATATTTATTAAAATATAAAAATCCCCCCAATTAAGGGGGGAGTGATGTTATTGGCTATCAGATAGTTTCTTGAGCATTTCTTCCTTGGCCTTTTGGTATCCAGCGAACCAACCTTCGTTGTATTCGTCTTGGCCCATATCCTCGGCTTCGTCCTCGTCGTAACTATCGTACAGACCTTCATCTAATGGTGGAGCGTCAATAGTCTCATATACTGCGACTACCTTGTATTTGCAAGTACGCAATTTTTGGCACTCACAATCATACGGTACGCTCACCACATCTGATGGATCAATCTCCACAACCAGTAAGTGACCTCCACCGCTTGCGTATCCCTTGGCGTACTCATAGCTTCCAGCATGGAAACCAGATGAACAACCATGACGGGCATCATCGCAAACGCCCCCTCGTTTCATCTCCAGCGTTGAACCAACACTGTTGTCGAATTTGCCACTCCATTTATCGGAGAAGTCAGAGTTGACTCCTTTGTAGGCAAGGAAATTGCCTTCCGGTGTTAATGGCATATTCTTATGCTCCAAAAACGCATATAATTCGTCAATGGCGCGTCTTGAGGGGTTCTCCATCATCTTGCCAAGGAACTTAACAAGAGGTTGGAACGGTAAATCCTGTCGCATAAACGATAAGATTTTGTCAACTACAAGGTTGTGAATTACTTCACCATCACAATAAACTACTCCATCCTTAACTTCGATCCCAGCGGCAGCATCCAAATAATTGTCAACTGCTTTGCCAACATCGAACAGATTTTCGAGCTTATCGTAATCCTCGTCCTTCAATGCCTGTTGGGCTTGTGTCCAAGCTGGATGGTCTTTCTCCATCGTCATAGCCTGTCCTTCAATAACAACAGTCAGAGAATTATCAGTTAGTATGTACGGTATTTTCATTTTCTTAATTCCATTGAGGCAGACAATCCTCAATTCGTTATACCT
>Ga0315328_10000508_pt1 | contig 16863 bp, 3 predicted proteins | sample M120032315metaG_FD_203462 | JGI IMG/M metagenome (GOLD analysis project Ga0315328, IMG submission 203462) | Ammonia-oxidizing marine archaeal communities from Monterey Bay, California, United States - M1 200m 32315 | ecosystem: Environmental > Aquatic > Marine > Intertidal zone | place: USA... | reverse complement strand
AAGGGACAGCAAACTTGCCCATCAACGGAAAGGGATTCTTTTTTGGTGGCAGAGAGCAAAACCGAGAGGGTGAAAAAAACCCCCACTCATGGACGGGCGGACTGGACGATATACGCATCTACCGCCGCGCATTAAGCGGCCCTGAATTGTCCGCCCTTCACGAACTGGAAAAGCCGCTGGACGAAGACGGCGATGCCCTGACAAACTGGGATGAGGTTCACATCCACAAAACCGATCCTGAACTGGTTGACACCGATGAGGACTGGCTTAGCGACGGCATGGAGTTGAATGTCCTGAACACTGATCCGCTCAAAGCCGACACCGACGAGGATGGGATCGCTGATGGCGACGAGGACTTCGACTCAGACGGCCTAAGCGATTCGGATGAACTGAATCTTTTCGGCACCAGCCCGGTGATCGATGACACGGACGGGGACGGCCTAAGTGACAGCGAGGAAATCAACATCCACAAAACCGATCCTCTCCTGTCGGACACGGATGGGGATGGACTCACTGACCCTGATGAACTCAATCTCTATAAAACTGATCCAAAGTTGGCCGATACAGATGAAGACAACCTTAGTGACGGCGAGGAAATAAACATTCACCACACTGACCCCATGGTGGCGGATACAGATCAGGACGGATTGAATGACAATGATGAGGTGGATTTTAAAACCAATCCATCCGAAGCCGACTCCGACAAGGACGGGTTAAGTGATGGCGATGAAGTGCTCGTGCTTGGCACCAACCCATTGAATCACGATTCTGACAGGGACGGAATAATTGACGGGGACGAAGACTCCGACTCAGACGGGTTGAGCGATGCACGTGAACGCAACATCCACCACACCAATCCCAACGAGGCAGACACCGACCAGGATCGACTTGGTGACGGGATGGAAGTGGATATCGTGGGAACCAACCCATTGGAGGATGACTCGGACGGGGATGGCACAATTGACGGCGACGAGGACTTCGATGCCGACGGCCTGTCGGATGCCGACGAACTTAACATACACAATACCGATCACAAGATGGCCGATACCGACCAGGATGGTCTGAACGACGGCGAGGAAATCAGGATTCATGACACCAATCCCCTGGCAGCCGATACCGATAAGGATCAGTTGAGTGACTCCGACGAATTGCAGATTACCGGCACCAACCCGGTCATGCAGGACTCCGATGGGAATGGAACGATTGATGGTGAGGAGGATCCCGACTCCGATGGGTTGTCCGACGCGGATGAGCTCAACGTCCACCACACCAATCCCCGGGTAGCGGATACTGACGAAGACACTTTTAACGATGGTGAGGAGGTCAACGTTCATCACACCAATCCATCCGAGGCCGACACCGACAAGGACGGACTCAGTGACCCCGATGAAGTGCGAGTCATCGGCACGAACCCGTCCGTCCAGGACTCGGACGGGGATGGAATCAATGACGGGAACGAGGACACCGACTTCGACGGTCTGAACGACGCTGACGAACTCAACGATCGAAATACCGATCCCAAAAGGGCAGATACTGATCAGGATGGCCTGGGTGACGGTGAGGAAGTCAACATCCACAAGACCAATCCTTTGGAAGCTGATACCGATGGAGATGGGTTGCTTGACGGGGTTGAGGTGACCCTCCTGGATACGAATCCGGTTGTTCAGGACTCCGATGGGGATGAAACCATAGACGGGGACGAAGACACCGACTCCGACGGCTTGAGCGATGCAGATGAACTCTACATCTATCATACCAACGCCATTGTAGCCGATAGTGATTTGGACAACCTGAATGACGGTGAAGAATTAAACACCCACGGTACTGATCCTAAAAGATCCGACTCTGACGGGGATCGTTTGCGTGATGGTTTTGAAGTGAATATCCTCGGCACCAACCCACTAAGTGATGATACCGATGGGGATGGCATAAACGACTATGACGAGGTATGGGTTCATAATACCGACCCAACTGCAGCGGACACGGATCAGGACGGCCTAGGCGATAGTGATGAAATAGCTCTCAATACAAATCCCTCCCAGGCAGACACCGACAAGGACGGGTTAAGTGATGCTGATGAAATAAATATTTTCAACACCGATCCACTGGCTAATGACTCAGATGGAGATGGAGTCGATGACGGGGATGAAGACTCCGACTCCGACGGACTGAGTGACAATCAGGAAATTGACATCTTTAACACGAATCCGAAAGCAGCCGACACCGACGGTGATGGATTGAGCGATTCGGATGAGTTGAATGTGACTGGCACGCGGGCGCTTTTTCAAGACTCCGATGGGGATGGAATTATAGATGGCGACGAAGACACAGACGCTGACGGTCTTAGCGATGCGGATGAACTCAACACCCATCGCACCAACTTTAACGTAGCGGATACGGATCAGGACGGCCTTAGTGACGGCGACGAAATTAACATCCATAACACCGACCCAAAGGTGGCGGATGTCGATGAGGATGGCCTAAATGACGGGGATGAGGTAGACCTCAAAACTGATCCCCTCAAAGCCGACAGCGATGGAGACAGCCTTAGTGACTGGATAGAGGTAAATGTTTTAAACACCAATCCCCTAAAAGCTGACTCGGACCAGAATGGCATCAACGATAATGACGAGGATTTGGATTTCGACGGCCTATCGAATGCAAATGAAATCCTCATCCACAAGACCAACCCCAACGGAGCGGACACCGACCAGGACTGGCTCAGTGATGGGACGGAAGTTAACGTCCTTAACACTGACCCGTTGAGGGCCGATACCGACGGGGATGGAACGATTGACGGCAACGAGGACTCCGACTCCGACGGACTGAGCGACGCAGATGAACTTAATCTTTTCGGAACCAGCCCTGTAATTCATGACACGGACGGGGACGGCCTCAATGACGGCGACGAAATCAACACGTTTAAAACGGGTCCCTTCCTATCCGACACCGATGCGGATGGGCTTATTGACACTGACGAAATCAAGATTCACAAAACGGATCCAAATGAGATGGATACAGACGCGGATGGGATACATGACGGCGATGAAATCAGCATCCACCACACCAACCCCACAGCATCGGACACGGACCAGGACGGCCTGGGTGATAATGATGAGGTGAAATATGGCACCAATCCGCTGGAAGTGGATTCCAACGGGAACGGTATTGGTGACGCCGACGAAGACACCGACGAGGATGGTCTAAATGACGGCGATGAAATAAACACTCACCACACCAATCCCACGGTCGCGGACACGGATCAGGACAATCTTAGTGATGGTGCCGAGATAAAATATGGCACCAATCCGTTGGAAGTGGATTCCAATGGGAACGGTATTGGTGACACCGACGAAGACACCGACGAGGATGGTCTAAATGACGGCGATGAAATTAACATTCACCTCACCAATCCCACGACGGCGGACACGGATCAGGACGGCCTGGATGACGGTGAGGAAGTCAACATCCACAAGACCAATCCTCTGGAAGCTGATACCGACGAGGATGGATTAAACGATGCCGACGAAGTGCTTGTAATTGGATCCAACCCGTTGACTCAAGACTCGGATGAGGATGGAATTATTGACAGCGACGAGAACTCTGACTCCGACAGCTTGAGCGACGCAGAGGAACTCAACACTCACCACACGGATCCCAAAGTGACCGATACGGACCAGGACGGCTTAAGCGACGGCGATGAGATAAAATATGGCACCAATCCGTTGCAAGCGGACACCAACGGGAACGGCATCAGTGATGGCGACGAAGACTCTGACTCCGACGGCCTGTTAGATGCAGATGAACTCAACACGTATAATACCGATCCCCTGCTGATGGACACGGATCAAGATGGCCTAAACGACGGGGAGGAAGTGAAGCTCAAAACAAATCCCTCAGCGGTTGATACCGACGAGGACGGATTAAACGATGCGGATGAAGTGAATATCATAGACACCAATCCGCTTGTTCTGGACTCTGATGGGGATGGAATTATTGACGGCGACGAGGACTTTGATCTCGATGGATTAAGCGAAGGAGAAGAACTTTACATCCACAAAACCAATCCCAAGGTGGCGGACACCGACAAGGACTGGCTCAGCGATGGGATCGAGGTAATTGTCATTGGCACGAATCCCTTGAGGAGAGACACAGATGGAAATGGCATCATCGATGGCGACGAGGACTCCGACTCCGATGGCCTGTCGAATGCGGATGAACTTAATCGCTTTGGCACCAGTCCGGTTATCGGCGACACCGATGGGGACGGCCTAAATGACGGTGATGAAATTAGCATCCATAAAACCAACCCTCACTTGCCTGACTCCGATGGAGATGGACTTACTGACTCCGACGAAATAAACATCCACATTACCAATCCCTTAGCTGTTGATACTGACAATGATTGGTTAAGCGATGCGGATGAGGTGCATATCCTAGGCACAAAGCCTACAATTCCCGACTCTGATGGAGATGGCATCAGCGATGGAAACGAGGACTCCGACTCCGATGGTTTAACCGATGCGGATGAACTCAACATTCTCAACACCCAACCCAAGGTGGCAGATACAGACAAGGACGGGCTTCTGGATGGGATTGAGGTGACCGTGCTGGAAACGAACCCGTTAGCCCCAGACACAGATGAGGACGGAATCATTGACGGCGACGAAGACTCCGACTCCGATGGTTTAACCGATGCGGATGAACTCAACACCCATCACACAGATCCCAAGATGGCGGACACGGATCAGGATGGTCTAAGAGATGGCGATGAGGTGAAATTTGGTGCGGACCCGTTGGAAGCAGACTCCAACGAGGACGGAATCATTGACGGCGACGAGGACTCCGACTCCGATGGTTTAACCGATGCGGATGAACTCAACACCCATCACACAAATCCCAAGATGGCGGACACGGATCGAGATGGCTTAAGCGACAGCGAGGAGGTCAACACCTACAACACCAACCCCACCGTAGCCGACTCCGATAAGGATGGACTCCGTGATGGCGTTGAAGTGGCCGTTATGGACACCAATCCGTTGGTTCAAGACTCTGACGGGGACGGAATAATAGACGGCAACGAAGACTCCGACTCTGATGGCTTAATCGATGCGGATGAAATCAATAAAACCGGCACAGCCCCAAAAGTACGGGACACGGATCGGGACGGTTTAAGTGACGGAGATGAAATCAACATCCACAACACCAATCCCTCCGTAGCCGACTCCGACAAGGATGGAATCAGCGATGGTTTTGAGGTGAATGTCTTCGGAACCAATCCGTTGCAAACTGATACCAACGGGGATGGAACAATTGACGGGGACAAGGATTTCGATTCCGACGGCTTGAGCGACGCAATAGAACTCAACACTTACCGCACCAATCCGAAGGTGGCTGACACGGATCGGGACAACCTAAATGACGGCGAGGAAATTAATGTCCACAAAACCAATCCCTTAAGCGCCGACTCCGACGAGGATGGTCTCCGCGATGGAATTGAGGTGACCGTTCTGGATACGAATCCATTAGACCAAGACACGGATGGAGACGGAACAATTGACGGCGATGAGGACTCCGACTCCGACGGCCTGGATGATGCAGATGAACTGGATATCTACCACACAAATCCCAAGGTGGCTGACACGGATCAGGACGGCTTAAGTGATGGCGATGAAATCAACATTCACAAAACCAACCCTTTGCTGGTTGATACCGACAAAGACGGACTCCATGACGGGGTTGAGGTAACAGCGCTGGATACAAACCCACTGATTCAAGACACGGATGGCGATGGAATCATTGACGGCAACGAGGACTCAGACTCAGACGGCCTGAGTGACGCAGAGGAACTCAATGTCCATAACACGAATCCGAAGGTGGCAGACACTGACAAAGACGGCCTGAGTGACAGTGATGAGATCAACATCCACGCTACTGATCCTTTCGATGCCGACACTGACAGGGACGGCCTGCATGATCTTGATGAATTGGTTATCATTGGCACCAATCCGTTGGTTCAGGACTCCGACTCCGACGGAATAATTGACGGCGACGAGGACGCCGACTCCGACGGCTTGAGTGATGCCGATGAGGTCAACATCCATGGCACCAATCCCAACGTGGCGGATATGGATGAGGACGGGCTGAGTGATGGCGAGGAAATCAATACACACACTACCAACCCCACCAATGCTGATACTGACGGGGATGAACTCCATGACGGGGTCGAAGTGAACTTGCTGCATACGAGTCCACTGACTGAAGATTCTGATGGAGACGGCACCCATGACGGAGATGAGGATTCCGACTCCGACGGACTGAGCGATGCCGATGAACTCAACGTCCATCAAACCAACCCCATCATTGCGGATATGGATGAGGACGGCCTGAATGATGGCGAGGAAATCAACACACACAAAACCGATCCTACAGCGAGAGACACCGACAAGGATGATCTCCCTGACGGGGTTGAAGTGAATGTTTTGCACACAAGCCCGTTGGTTCAGGACACGGATGGGGATGGAACCGTTGACGGCGACGAGGACACTGATTCCGATGGGTTGAGTGATGCCGATGAGGTCAATGTGCACTTTTCAGATCCCAGGGTTTTGGACACGGACGGAGACGGGCTAAGCGACGGCGATGAGATCAACTCTCACTCCACCAACCCTGCCGTCACCGACTCCGACAAAGACGGACTGAACGACCGGGTCGAGATAGACGTGTTCGGCACCAACCCTTCCATTCAGGACACGGATGGGGATGGAACAATTGACGGCAACGAGGACGCTGACTCCGACAGCCTGTCGAACGCGGATGAACTTGATATCCATGAAACCAACCCGACATCAGCGGACACAGACGAAGACGGACTGAATGACGGAGAGGAACTGAATACCCACAAGACCGATCCCAAGGTGGCCGATACTGATCTTGACGGATTGAGCGATGGAGAGGAGGCCAACATCTTCAAAACCAACCCAATCGTGGCAGACACCGATGAGGACGGATTGAGTGACGGGGTTGAAGTGAATATCTTCAGCACCGATCCGCTGGCGGCCGACTCCGACAACGATGGCCTAAGCGACGGAATCGAAGTAAATGTGGTGGGCACCAAGCCTTCCGTGAAGGATTCTGACGGGGATGGCACCCTCGACGGAAACGAGGACACCGATTCCGACGGTCTTTCGGATGCGGAAGAACTCAACAAGTACGGCACAGCCCCCAAGGTGGCCGACACGGACCAGGACGGATTGACCGATGGCGAGGAAATCAGCCTTCAAACCCACCCCTCTTTTCCCGACACCGATGATGACGGACTTGATGATGGTGTCGAGGTGAACGTTTTGGGCACGAATCCGTTGGCTCAAGACTCCGACGGGGATGGCATCAATGACGGGGACGAAGACTCCGACTCAGATGGCCTGTCGAACGTGGATGAACTGAACATCCACAAAACCAATCCAATGAACCAAGACACCGATGGGGATTGGCTTAGTGATCGAATCGAGTTGGTCATCCTCAAGACCAATCCGCTGGAGATAGACTCCGACGGCGACGGTACCGTTGACACCCTAGAGGACTCCGACTCAGACGGAATACTGGACGTTGAGGAACTCAAGTACATCCGGGATCGGACGGGGCCAATCCACAAAACCGACCCCACAGAGGCCGATACCGACAACGACGGGCTCAGCGATGGAGTTGAGGTGAACACTCTGGGAACCAATCCGTTGGCTCAAGATTCCGATGGCGACGGAATAAGCGATGGGGATGAGGACTCAGACTCTGACGGCCTCTCAGACCTGAGTGAAATCAGTGTCCACAAAACCGATCCCAAAGCGGCAGACACTGACCAGGACGACTTGATCGACAGCGATGAGTTAAATGTCCTGAACACCAATCCCCTGGCCTACGATTCTGATGGCGATGGGACGAGTGACGGCAAAGAGGACACCGACTCTGACGGCCTGTCAGACGCCAATGAACTCAACATACACCACAGCGATCCTTTCGAGGCGGATATTGACAACGACGGGTTGAATGATCAACAGGAGGTCACCCTGAAGACCGATCCCTTCTCCGCCGACACGGATGAAGACCGCCTGAGCGACTGGACCGAAGTGAACGTCCTCAATACCAATCCCCTGCTGAGCGATACGGACGGCAATGGAACGATTGACGGAAATGAGGACACCGATTCCGATGGCCTCTCCGACGCGGATGAACTGGATCTGTACGGCACGATGCCCAAGGTCGCGGATGTTGACCAGGACGGCCTGAACGACGGGGAGGAAGTAAGGCTAAAGACCAATCCCGCCATGATGGACACTGACGGGGACAGCATCAGTGACGGTGTCGAGGTGAATGTCCTGCATACCAATCCGCTGGCCCAGGACTCCGACGGTGATGGCATCAGTGACGGGGACGAAGACTCCGACTCCGACGGCCTGCCAAACTCAGATGAACTCAACAAGCACGGCACGTCGCCGGTCTTGGCAGACACCGACAAGGACAGCCTCAGCGATGGGGCTGAGGTGAACGCACTTGGCACCGACCCCTCAAATGCCGACACCGACGGGGACGGCGTGCTCGATGGAAACGAAGATGCCGATAAGGACGGGCTCACCAACTTCGATGAACTGTACATACACAAGACCGATCCCCTGGATATGGACACGGACAACGATTCACTACTTGACGGCAGTGAGATCCAGTTGAATACCGATCCGAAAACAGCCGATACGGACAAGGATGGATTTCCTGATGGCGACGAAGATACCGACTCAGACGGATTAACAGACTCCGATGAATTGAAAAAGTATAACACCAACCCCTTGGAGGCTGATACAGATGGAGACCACTTAAGCGACGGGATCGAGCAACTCCTCCTGCACACCGATCCGCTGAAAAAAGACAGCAACGGAAACGGGTTTCTGGACGGCGACGAGGATGCTGACTCAGACGGACTAGCCAACCTCGTTGAGTTGAACACTTACAAAACCGATCCAACAAAGGCGGATACGGACAATGACGGCCTGGACGATTCGCAGGAGGTTCATCTAAAAACCGATCCGTTGGTGGAAGATACTGATGGAGACAAGCTGATAGACGGCGATGAAATTAACCTCCACAAAACCGATCCTTTATTGGATGATAGTGATCAGGACGGCCTAATTGACAGCGATGAACTCAATATCCACAAAACCGACCCCAATTCGGCAGATACCGACCAGGATAGCCTCGATGACGGTTCCGAGGTGAACATCCTGGGCACCGATCCGTTGAACTTCGATTCTGACGGCGATGGAATCGTTGATCCCCTTGAAGACTCCGACTCGGACGGAATATCGGATGTGGAGGAACTAAAGTACATACGGGATCGCACGGGGCCAATCCACAAAACCGACCCCAGAGTCGCAGATACCGACAACGATGGGCTCAATGACGGTGTCGAAATTAATGTCCTGGGCACTAAACCGCTGACTCAAGACTCCGATGGCGATGGAATCATTGACGGAGACGAGGACTCCGACTCTGACGGTCTCTCAGATGCGGATGAACTCAATGTCCATAAAACCAACCCGGTTAGCAATGATACAGACCGGGATGGTTTAAGTGACGGCGATGAAATCCATAACCACAAGACCAACCCCCACCTGACGGACACCGACGGGGATGGCCTTGTCGATACCGATGAAGTCAAGCTCCACAAGACCGATCCCACACTGGTGGACACGGACGGGGACAGGCTGAGTGATCTTGATGAAATCAATCTCGGCACCAACCCAATAAACGCCGATCCCGACAAGGATGGGGTCACCGACGGAAACGAGGACTTCGACCAGGACACACTCACCAACTTCGCCGAACTCTACACACACAAGACCGACCCCAAGTCAGCGGACTCCGACGGGGATCGTCTCAATGACGGTTCTGAGGTGAATATCTTCAGCACCGATCCGATGGAGGCCGACTCCGATGGTGATGGCATCCACGACGGCAACGAGGATTCCGACTCCGACGGCTTGACGAACGCCGTCGAACTGAACACGCACCACACGAATCCCCTGAGCGAGGACACCGACCGGGACGGCCTTGGTGACAGCGATGAAATCCACAAACACAAAACCAATCCGTCCATCGCCGACACAGACGGGGATGGACTCGGCGATGGCGACGAACTGAAGCATCACATGACAAACCCCCTTCGCCGGGACACGGACAATGATGGCCTGAGCGATTGGGACGAGATTTACAGCCACAAGACCGATCCACTGTCCTCGATGCAGCCCGGGGAGAAACTCGCCGAATTCAACGTGGGTGCACGCATGAGGACGTCCCCTGCAATCGGGGCGGACGGCACGCTTTACGAAGCGGACCAGGGCGGTGTCGTTCGGGCCATCGACAGAAAAAACCAAATCGTCAAATGGGGGTTTGCAACGAAAGGCAGCATTGAATCCACGCCATCCATCGGCACGGACGGCACGGTTTACTTTGGTTCGATGGATAAAAAAGTTTACGCTCTGGACGGGAAACAGGGATTCATAAAATGGGAGTACATCACCGGAGATTGCGTGAAATCATCCCCGGCAATCGGTGTTGACGGTACGGTTTATATCGGTTCCTGGGACAACCATATTTACGCCTTGGACGGAAAAACCGGTGCGAAAAAATGGGCGTTCAAGACTGGCGGCAAAGTCAATTCCTCCCCCGCCATCAGCGGCGACGGCATTGTTTACTTCGGTTCGGGGGACAAGAAAGTTTACGCACTGGATGCCCGTACCGGCGGCAAGCTGTGGGACTACGAAACGGGAGGCGATGTAGATTCGTCACCCGCCATCGGAAGCGACGGAACCGTTTACATCGGTTCGTGGGACGACAATCTTTATGCCTTTGACGGAAAAACCGGTGCGAAAAAATGGGTGTTTAAAACCGGAGGGGACGTCGACTCATCACCAGCCATCGGACCGGACGGGACCGTTTACTTCGGCTCGTGGGATCACAGGGTCTACGCCTTGAAAGGAACCAATGGCGCGCTTGTCTGGAAGTTCGCGACCGGGAACCCCGTCTTCTCCTCACCAGCGGTCGGGCGGGACGGAACCGTTTACATCGGTTCGTGGGACAACAACTTCTATGCACTGGACGGTCAAAGCGGCGCGACTCGTTGGACATTCAAATCCGGAGCCTCGATCGAGTCCTCCCCTGTGATCGGGAGCAATGGGTTCGTCCACATCGGTTCCAACGACGGCAAGCTTTACTCGTTCAAAAGCTCCAGCTCCGGGCCCGCGGATTCCGCTTGGCCAATGTTCGGCCAAAACTCCCGTCATACGAACCGACTGCAGTCAAGCCAGTCGGAATCAGAAATGACGATCCAGCTCACTAAAACCGGAAGTATTGTCATTCACTATAATATTCCCGGTACGAGCAAGTGGATGATCCAATCGTCGCCCGACCTGTCGAATTGGCAGTCCTACAGGGCCGTAACCGGGGCAGGATCCACGACGATTCCTATCGAGACTTCCGCCAAGCCAGGGTTCTTCCGACTAATCTCCGTCGATTAAAAAAACTTGGCCAAGCGGTCACGCCGCTTGGCCAAGCTGATGAAAATGTTAACGCAAAGTCAGACTTTACTGACGTGCGGCACTTGAAACCCGGGCCTGTTGTTATCCTTCAATAGCGCGTTGGCCTCGACTGCATGGGCGCCGGTGTGGATTTCCTTGTCCGCATTGAACGTTAGCCACGGCCCAATCACGTAGTTACTGCCGTCCTCCGGCACCTTCACGCCGTCACTCATGACACTGTGCAGCCTCATGAAATGCTCGTACGCGTCCTTGTTGTCGCCGAACCGTCCGGACTTGGCGTTGAATGGCATGCTCTTGCCAAGGCGGTACGAGTTGTTCATCAGGTGCCCAGCCACGCAGCCGTAGTGCGCATCGTACACGTTGCCGTTGGCCATGCTTGGGTCATTGGCCCTGCAGGCCGCGATGAAGCTGCCCCAGTTGCCGCCCGGGGTCACCTTGCCGTTGGGTATCGAGAGTTTCTCACCATTGTCACTGCCCTTGGCATAATATTGGCCGCGGACAATCCTACCGCCATCCTCGAAGTAGTACTCGTTCTCCACCTGGCGCTGATATCCCTTGTAGTTTACGTTGCGAACATTAAAGAACAGGGTCTGGCCGTTGGGATACTCGGCAATACCAAACATGGTATTCGGCGTCTCGCCCTGATCTCCCCACTGGAATCGACCGCCGATCGCCATCGCGCGAACCGGGTTTGTCAGCGACGGATCCATCGCCCAGCGTGCCACATCAAGCTGGTGTGTCCCTTGGTTGTTCAGGTCGCCATTACCCGTTTCCCAGAACCAGTGCCAGTTGTAGTGGACATAATTGTCGTGGTAAGTATCGATCACCGCCGGTCCGCGCCAAAGGTTCCAGTCCAGGTTTGATGGCGGGGCGGACGGGCTCTTGAACCCGATGCCGGTTCGCGGCTTGCAACAGTAGCCGTAGGAAATCATCAGCTTGCCGAACTTGCCAGCGTTGATCATCTCGTGCAGACCCGCGACGCTCGCGCTGCTGCGCGTCTGCGTGCCGTGCTGGATCACGACGCCATATTTGCGCTGAGCCTCGACCGCCACGCGTCCCTCGTGAACGTCGTGACTCATCGGTTTCTCGACGTAAACATGCTTGCCAGCCTGAGCACCCCAGATCGTCATCAGCGAATGCCAATGGTTCGGTGCGGCGATCGAGATCGCGTCCACCGACTTGTCAGCCAAGGCCTGGCGAATATCCGCACCCCCCTTGGTATTGAACTTGCCCTTGGTCTTCTTTTTAACTTCATCCATCTTGCGGGCGACTGCCTTCTCATCCGGGTCGATGAGATAGGCGATCTCCACGTTTTTTTGGCCCATCCAGCCGCCGATGTGGCTGCCGCCGCGACCGTTCAGGCCGGCCACCGCTATGCGGAGCCGGTCATTCGCGCCGTGCACGCTGACCTGCCCCTTCGTGCCGCAAATCAATGCAGCGGTGCCAGTGGCCAGTGAGGATTTTAGAAAACTGCGTCTTGTCGTTGTCGTTTTATTCATAAGTTTGTTCCTTTTTGTTATTGCACTTGGCCTAAGGCCAGCAATGGGAAAGCAAGCCTCCCACTCATCGGGTCGCCGGGCAACCTGCGCACCTTGGGCAGAATTGTCAACCACCCCGCTTGGCCAGGCGGACGGCTCTACCGGGTCTTGACGTCGAACGCGAAAAGCAGCTCCTGATCGCGCAAATACATCACGCCATTGGCCACAACCGGATGCGTCCAGATCCGACCGGACGATTTGCGAAGCTCCGTTTGGGGGTCAAGTTTGAATCGACCGTGCTCCTTCCAGCCCGCTGTGTTGGCGCCGGCTAACGCCACCGTTCCAGAACTTTCCTCAAGGCAATACAAACGGTTGTCGGCATAAAAGACACAACCCTTGCCGAGTTTCTTTGAATCCCAAACCACGTCGCCGCTCTTCAGGTTTTGGCAGGTCCACCCGCGTCCATCGGAGTATCCGTATAGGTGGCCATCGAGCAGCAGCACGCCGCCGTGGTGATTTTTCATGTTCCTGTTTGAGTAGTCCTCGGTAACCTTGTTGGTGTCCTCAACGGTGATTTTCCGGCAGCCAGCACCGTACCCCGAGGAAATGTAAACCTGGTCGTGGCTGATGATCGGGGTGGGAATAACCGCCGTGCGCCCACGCCAATCATTGCGCCACAAGACCGACCCATCGCGGGCGGAAACACCGGCCAGAGTTTTCTGCGTAAGCTGGATGAACTGTCGTTGGCCATTTAGTTCGGCCGGCACCACTGAGGCGTACTGGGCACCGTCCGTCCAGTCGCTGCTGCGCCAAATGATCTTGCCCGTTTTTTTGTCGATCGCAGCCAACGTGCCTTGTTTGCCACCCGGCGTGCAGATCACATGGTCGCCGTCCACCAACACCGACTCGGTGTAGCCCCAGTTCGGCACTTTCCCGCCGAGATCCTTCACCAGATCCACCCGCCAGTTCACCTTGCCGTCCCCGGCATTGGCGCATATCAAGCCGCCCTTCGCCCCCAACGCATAAACCCGGTCGCCGTCGACCGTCGCGGCGCCGCGCGGCCCGTCCCCCCAGTTGTTGCTGAGGATGCCGCCCAGCGCAGCCGTCCAGAACAGCTTTCCACTCTTGGCCTCCTTGGCGAACAACTGTTCCTTGCCGCCCTTGGTTCCCATGACGAACAACCTGCCATTGGCCACCACCGGCGCCGAGTAGCCGATGCCAATGTCGCGGCTCAGCCAGATTCTCTCGGGCCCCGCGCTTGGCCAAACCTGCAGCAGGCCGGTCTCACGGCTGATGCCGTCGCGCTTTGGGCCTCGCCATTGCGGCCAATCGCCGGCCACCGAGTCAAATACCGTGGCAAAAAACAGTGCGGTAAAAACAATCTTCTTCATAAATCTGCTGTGTACGGCAGAAAATCTATCGGCCATGCCTAGCCAAAGCAACCCCAGCGTAACTTAACAGGACGCATCTCTGAACGAAAAGATTCACGCTATCTGCCAAGTGCATGGTTTTGGGGAATTGTAACATCAGATACGCACAGCCCGCACCCCACCAATAACACGACTTCGATTGTTGTGGGGAAGAGGTATTTCATTTACCAGCAGCGTCCAGTTCATTGTGGATGCCTGTCCCATTGCTGCATCCGATCAGGAGCACAATGGGTGTTGTGAGGAGTGATGATATAATCGGGCTTGTCCGTTTCATGGCGAGGCGAATGTCAATCGAATGTGTGCTGTTTTCAAGACGTTTGCAGCGCTGTCAGCGCGCCTGGACAGGCACTTGAAAGCAAGGTGACTACTTGCCTTCAGCTTTCTTGATCAACAATTCTTTATGCTTGGTGCTATCGAAATCACCCAACCTTCCATAGGCCTCTACTTTACCATCTTTGAATCGGATAAAGGCTTCAAAGGTTCCATTACCATCAAGCAAGCGATTGAGGTCAATTCCTCTGTAAATAAAGTATTCCAGCCCATCTATTGCTGCCACCCTGAATGGCTCTCCTTTCAAAGTAATCACCTTCTGTTTATCCATGCCAATGGAAATGGAAGATAAATTGAGGCTTTTACTCGTTGCGCACCCCACCAGAAGCACGGCTGCGATTGTTGTAATTAGGATTTTCATTTGCCTGACGTGCATTAAATTATAGAGAACCATTTATAACAGCACAACACCGATTAGCCGTCTCGGTCGGAACCATGTCTATTGCGGTCACGGCTCTTTTTTGGCCGGTAAAGAATCCTAACTTGCAGGGTTAGCATGGCAGAAGACGTAGCAGAGGCAACGGAAAGCCTCCCTAAAAAAGCCGGACTAGTGGGACTTGATCGTCCCTTGGATCAACTGGACTTGACCAAGATGTTGGCCGAGTCGCTTGAGCTACAGGAACAAGAAGGGTTCAAGGAGACATCGCCGAGTGGTGATGCGGTGGAGGAAACGCATACTGCTTGTGGGTGTACATTTGTCATTATAAGATTCCGGGGTCTTGCACGTGAGTATTGCCAGTTTGTTCACGTTGTTTTTTGTCGCTTCCCATCTATTGGTCGCGAAAGAAACAAGCTTTTCCCGTGAGGTCATGCCCGTGCTGTCAAAAGCCGGTTGCAACGCCAGTGCCTGCCATGGAAACCAGAATGGCAAGGGCGGGTTCAAGCTGTCGCTTTGGGGGGAGAAGCCGACGGCGGATTTCAAGGCCCTGCGATCCGGCAGGCGGGTGAACATCGACAAGCCCACGGCAAGCAAAGTCCTTCTCAAGCCCACAATGCAGATTAAACACAAGGGTGAGAAACGTTTTGAGATCGGGTCGGTGGAATATCAGATCCTGCTGGACTGGATCAGGGCGGGCGCCGATGAGGATTCGGACGACACACCGCAACTCGAGTCGGTCTCCGTATCACCCGGGGTGGCAATGCTCACCGCTCCGGGGAACTCGTTGGCGCTGAAGGTAACGGCAAGATTTTCAGACGGCGAGCAGCTCGATGTGACCCGCTGGGCGGTTTACGAGACCTCCAACCTGATTACCGAGGTCACCCCGACTGGAGTCGTGGAATTTTCACAAACAGGAGAGACAACGGTATTTGTGAGATACCTCTCCGGCCGCGCATCGATGCGGGTGGGGATGATCAAGCCGCGGAAGAGCTACCAATGGAGCGGCTTGACGCCCGCCAACGTGATCGACATACACGTTTTCTCGAAACTAAAACAATTCAGGGAAAACCCGGCGGACCGGTGTGATGACGCTACCTTCATGCGGCGCGCCTGCCTGGACATCACCGGCACACTTCCCAATCCACGGGAGGCGAAGGCGTTCGTCGATGACCGCGATCCAGAGAAGCGCGCCAAGCTCATTGACCGGCTCCTAGCTTCTCCTGAGTACGCGGAGTTTTGGGCGCTGAAGTGGGCGGATCTTCTGCGGGTCGAGGAGAAGACCCTTGACGCTAAGGGTGTTGAGAAATTTCACAACTGGATCAGGGAGAGTCTGGCAGCCGGCAAGCCCCTCGATGCCTTCGCGCGTGAGGTGCTCTCAGCAACCGGAAGCACCTACACGAATCCGCCGGCAAATTTCTATCGAGCGCTGCGTTTTCCCGTCGACCGAGCGGAGGCAGCAGCGCAGGTGTTCCTAGGCAGTCGCCTCAAGTGCGCCCGCTGCCACAACCATCCATTCGAGAATGTGCTTCAGGATGATTACTACCGTTTCGCAGCGCTGTTCGACGGCATCGACTACGAGATCGTTGAAAACAAGCGCAAGGACAAGTTCGACAAGCACCAGTTCCGCGGTGAGCAGAAAGTGAAGCTTGTGGCTCTCGATA
>Ga0315328_10000507_pt1 | contig 16882 bp, 15 predicted proteins | sample M120032315metaG_FD_203462 | JGI IMG/M metagenome (GOLD analysis project Ga0315328, IMG submission 203462) | Ammonia-oxidizing marine archaeal communities from Monterey Bay, California, United States - M1 200m 32315 | ecosystem: Environmental > Aquatic > Marine > Intertidal zone | place: USA... | reverse complement strand
GTTTGTCAGGGGAACCAAATATGGATAAGAGAAACTCATCTCGTTCTACTTTATTAGAAGGAAGATCATTTTTTAAAAAATATAGTCCTTTTGATGTTCCTCCTCGCATCCACATCGCGGGAACATCACTAGACATATTTTAGACCATACTTTTTTAATTTTTCTCGCATATTATAAATATCGAGCCCCAATTCACCATTAGCCATTCTTTCGCGTTTCTCCATCTCTAATAGTTCTCTTTCTTTAGAGAGCTTGAGAACGTTTTCAGCTTCTAAGCGCTTTACAATACAGACACCATCATCGTCAGCAACAATAATATCACCTGCTTCTACTTTAGCGCCTGCGCATACTATGGGAATATTTACTGAACCAACAACTTTTTTCACTGTTCCTTGGGCGTGATGTGCTTTACTCCAAACTGGAAAATCCATATTTCGAAGATCAGCAATATCCCGACAGCCACCATCGATTATTAAGCCTTGACAACCTCTCGCCATCGCTGATGTTGCTAATAGATCGCCGAAGTATCCAGCATCGGAAGGAGAGGTGCTGGCCATAATCATAATATCACCAGGTTTAATTTGTTCAATCGCAACATGGAGCATCCAATTATCATCTGGTGGTGCAAGAATGGTTAGAGCTGATCCTGCTATCCGTTTCCCAGAAATTACGGGAAAAATATAACTTGCGAGTAATCCCTTTTTGCCTTGTGCTTCATGAACTGTTGCTACCCCACATTCGGCTAGGCCATCAATGGTGTTTTGATTGGCGCGTTCAACATTTTGCACAACTACACCACCCATTATAATTCATCCTTACAAACTGGATAGACGGTTTCAAAAGCTTCAGCATATTCTGCTGGGCGGCCTCCTGCCATTCCCCCAGAGTTTCGTCTAAAATGATTACCTCTATTTTCTGCAACGTTCGTGTAATAATTCCATAAGTGATGCTGCCCTTCCATACACTCTATCGCTTTGCGTTTTTGATCCCAAACGTCGGTAATGTCTAAAAAAATATTAGGTTTCCATCCCATTTGCTCTGTTTGATGGGGCTCAAACAAATAAAGCTGAGGGGACCCTAAAACTTTTTCCCCTGGATTGTGACCCCATGCCTGAGCAATCATACGTGTTTCAGTAGCAACTTTTGTCATTAGCATATGGTCAGTATTATACTGATCGTATCGAGAATGACTCATCATAAAATTAGGTTGAATTTTTCGGATCAAATCTACAATTTTATATTTTGCTTCCTTATCTATCTCTAAAGGATAATCCCCAAGATCATAAAATCTAATATCGTGAGCGTTGAGGGCTTTGGCAGCATTTTCCGCCTCTTTTCGACGATTGTTTTTTACTTTTTCAATAGTCATTCCGTCTTGTTTCCATAGCTTTGCACTTTCACCTCGCTCACCGTAAGACATACAAGCTATTGTCACTTCATATCCTAATTTTTGATGTAAAGCGATTGCGCCTCCGCATCGCCATACAAAATCAGCAGCATGAGCTGATAAAATCAAGGCAGTTTTATTATTAGACATAATATTATTTCCAGTTTCTTTTAAATATTTTACGGATATTTCAAACTAATTAAAGCTACTATACATTTATCTTAATTTTGTCTTCTTTTAAAAGAAGATTCTTCAATCTCGATTAAGCCATCTTTGTGGGTCGCGCGACTTTTACATAGGATAATTTCGGTTTGTTGCTGTTTCTTAGATAAAACAAAGTCTCGATGTTCAACATTGCCTGATATAAGTCCACATTTACAAACCCCGCAGAGACCATCAGAACATTTAACATCAATTTGATAACCATTTGCGTTTAAGATGTCTGTGGCAGTTTTATCGGCAGGTATTAAAAATTCTTTTCCCGATTCAGTCAATTTTAATGTGAATTTTTCATTTATATAATCTGGTTCTTCGGGTACTGAAAAATATTCTAAATGACGTGCTTCTTCAGGAAACCCTTTTAATTCTGCGGCTTTAACCACCGCGTCCATGTATCGTTCCGATCCGCAAATATAGGCATGCAAACCTTTTGTGTGTTTTGGTAATATAGTATCAAATTTAGCGCGTTGCCCCTGGTCCGAAAAATGCAAATGTACTTTACCAAACCATGGGGCATTTTTTAGATCATTTAGATATCCTGCCTCGCTCTTGCTGCTTGCTGAATAATGCATAATAAAGTCGTTGCCTATTTCATGCAAACGATGAGCGAACGCCAACATTGGGGTTATCCCAATACCACCGCCCAATAGATAGGTTTTCTTTGCTGTTTCGTCTAACTCAAAGTGATTAATGGGTTTGGAGATAAAAACTTTACGACCAGGTATGAAGATACGCTGCAACATTTTAGATCCACCACGACCATTGTTTTCAAGTAAAACTCCTATTTGATATTTAGAACGATCACTTGGGTTACCTGACATCGAATATTGACGTAAGAATTCTGGAACTACTACGATATCAATATGCGCTCCCGCCGTCCATTCTGGAAGATCAAATCCATCGGGTTGAGTAAATTCATATTTAGTGACAAGATTTGTCACTTGTTCGACTTTGCTGACAACGACTTGTGTAACGGGGGCATCGGTGGGAACCTGATAATTATGTATGTGGTCTGTCTCTCCCTGTTCATGTTTTATCTTATACTCTCTTGCGGTAATCATTGATTGATAGGCTTCAATGCCAGCTTCGCGATCCATAGGATATGGGTAAGGCCAAGGATGTGGCGCAAGATTAGCTGGATAAACTGCCAGGGTTTGGTCTTCATACTTTAGATCTAAGTCACGTTGTAGTCCTCGACGATTCAAAGGCTTTCTACTGGGTCGGTAACCACCGTCTTCTTCGAGCTCAATATCCCACCACCATTTTTTGATATCATTAAGGCTGCCATTCCCTATCATATCATCCAGTTTTGCCAATGGTTTTGCCAGTTTTGGTATATTAGATGCGGCCCATCTGAAGGGTGCTTCTGCAAAAAGACCTTCTAAGTTCCATGGACATGTTTTCATGCATCTCCCACACATCGCTCCACCTTCTGTCGTAATTCGATAGGTAGCGCATTTTTGGCTATCGGATTTCCATATCTCGTACCCATTAAACATTAATTTAGGACCTGCAGTAATAGCGCCGGATGGACATTCACGGGCGCATTTATTGCAATTTTCGCAGAAATTCTGCAATCCAAAATCAATTGGCTTATCGTAATCCAATGGCATATCCGTTGTCACAACGCCTGATTTCAAACGGGGCCCTAAGTAGGGATTCAAGATAACTTCACCAATTCGACTTACCTCACCCAAACCGGAAAGTAGTAACAGCGGTGGTTGCAGAACGTCACCATCCATTACGGTATGCGATTTAGCTTTGTAACCTAGATTTCGTATTTGCTGTGCTATGACACCTCCTAACAAGGAGAACCTTAAATAGGCGCGCATTGATTGAGCAACTGAAATCCAATCGTCTCCTGATGCGCCTTCCATTGTTTCATAGCCTTGATCTATTATCATTGAAATTGCTTTATCGTGCGGTGGATCAATTGGAGCACCAGTTGCGTCATGGCTATACCATGTCCAGTTAGGACAACGAGAAATGCCAACGGCATCTGCGCCTAAAAAATAACTCGTAGCTTTTATGTTGTCAGAATTTCTTTTTTCATCTTTTGGGCGGGGGCCAGCTTGGTTTGGCTCTCCATCTTGCAATAAGACAAATGCGCCAAGAGCGCGACGTTGTGCAGATGAAGGCGCTGTTTTTCGAGAGTAATAACCGCCTGTTGCACCTTGTTGTACAGTTTTTCCCATATCACCGAACTGAGCGCGAGCAAACATATCGGTGCGTTTTGGAACTCGTGCCACCTTAGATTCATCAATGTAAGTTGTTGGTTTATCAATTCGAGATAATCGTTCAAATGGATGTGCACCATCGACAAATTTTCTTTTGGCGTAAGGGTCTCGATTTAGGGCGTTTTTAGAAAATCCAATTCCCAACCACCATTTTGGGCCCCTTGTTTTAAACCAAGGTTGGCTTTCTAATGGCGCCAAAGGTTGATCGATTGCAAGATCGATTTTACATGTGACGGCTGCAACTCCGAAGTTATCGCCTATGTATGGCGCTATTAATTTGGTATTATTAATCCAGGCTAAACCAGCAGCAACAGCTAATTGATTTATGTCGACATCCGAAGCTGCCCCTGAATGTGATTTAGCATCGTAACCCAATAAGCGAATGTAATTTGCAATTACAGCTGAGGTTTCATTAGCGCGCAAACAGGCTCTATGATTTAAGGCATTGTCGAGCCAATCAATTCCAGGCTCATTTATGCTAACGTCGCGTGGGTTTTCATACAAAAATACAATTGCATGAGTATGGCCATCAATTGTTGTTGGCGGCGCTTCCATTGATTCTTTCAATTCTGCCATAATTATATCAATGCCCGAAGCTAAAGTTTTGGTTTGACGGGTACGTAAGGCTTTAGCTAGAGGGGTGATATCTGGGTTGGCAATTGCATTCGATAGAATGGCATTTTCTGAAAGTGAACAAATTCCTACCATAGCCGCGTCGGAAAAGTATCCGAAAGCTTTTAAATGATTGGCTCGCTCAATTTGATCAGTCGGTATTTCAGCTTTTGCTTTGTTTATAAAGCCATCGCGAATAGCATCCAACATTGCTTGATATTCGCACATGGCATTTACAATGCTATGGGGGACTTCCGGTCTGCGAAATGATATTGCTTGCATTTTAGGCACCAGATTGAGATCTGGCATTGGGCCGCGTTTCAATAATTCGGTAGGATAGGGTCCCATATGTACGGGTCGTTTCTTATCAGAGAAAAAGCGCATTTTAGTACCTTAGTTATTTAATTCCAGCGTGTCTGTCATAATCATTGCTGACATTCCGCCGTCAATCGTAATATTTTGACCTTTTATCCAAGCACTTTGAGGTGATGCTAAATAAATGATGCTGTCTGCTACTTCACCTGGCAAAGCCGCGCGACCAGCCCGAGCGATATTTTTAACAACTTTTTCCCCAAACGCATTCGTAAAATCTTTCAATATTCCCGTGCTTACTGCGGCAGGACATATCGAGTTTATGCGAAAGCCACGAGTGAGCAATTCTTCAGTGCGTGCTATTGTTAGAACAATTATTGCCTCTTTTGACAGATTATAAGCGCGAACAGGATCAATATTTTCTTTTGAAATAAAAGCTCTTAGAGCACTAACATTTAATCGTCTAAGGTTCTTTATTTGATTAAGATTTTCTTGCCACATGGCACCTGCACGGGAAGATGTATTTACAATAGACGCACCATTAGCGAGATTGTCTAACATTCCATTCATAAAGGTTTGCATGCCTATATAATTTACCATAAGAATTTTTTCTTCTAAACCTTTTCTAGGCGGTAAACCTGCATTGTTTATAAGAGCATCAAACGGACCTTTTGCAGCATTTACAGCGGAATTTATAGAATTTAAATCCGATAGATCTAGTTTGATGAATTGATCAACATTTTGATTTACCTCAATAATATCGAGGGCTGTTACGCTGTGTCCTTGATTTTTTAATCTTGATACTACCTCGGCACCTATCCCAGTAGCAGCTCCAGTAATGGCTACGTGCATCTTTGCTGATCCCTTCTTAATATTAGAATTTAACTATCTAGATTTGAAAAATGTTTTCGTAAGTTATTATTTTTTTAGATTACGCAAGATTTGTTTTGCTTCCCAAAGATATGTATTCCTAGCTGTTGCATTTATTTCATCCTGTGCGAGTTTTGTCATAGTTTCTGCTTTTAGATTTTGCGCGGGATACTGTAATGCAATTAAATGATCGCAGAGCTCTAAGCGCCATTGAAGATCTGTTGATTTTTCAGCTTGCTTTGATAATGCATCAACGCTTCCTGCAAGTTGAGCCATGTATTGTGCTCGTTTTTTTGAAGATAATGTGCCCAGATTGGTTGGGTTGCCATCATACCATCCAAGAGTGCCGCTAGCGAATGCCCGCGCGGCCCAAGTGAGTTTTCCATAATATTCGCCTAGCCAAGGCTTGTTTTTTAAGTTTTCTGGCAAATTAATTGAACAACAAATATCATCAATTGATTTTCCAGAATCCATGCCATCTGAGGTATACGATATCACGTGCAATATGGCCTTACGAGTTGATAGTAAGACTTCTTGAATTGTTTTTGGGTCAAATATTGGCATTGTATGACCTGGCGCCATAATTTTTGGATTAAGTTTTGCCAAAAGTTTTAAGCTATCTGCCCAGGTCTTGAAATTGCGATATGCTGTGCCTCGAATGGCATAAAGATTTGGAAAAGCATGATACCAATTATCACCACAGAATAAGATTTGTTGTTCTGGAAACCAAACAACCATATGATCATCAGTTTCGCCTGGGGCCAAGATTAATTTCGCGGGTATGCTGTCTAAGTCAATATCGCAATCCTCAGAGATCAGTTCATTTGGTGGTAGAAATCCCGCACCTAATCCCTCCATTGGACGGTCTCCTGGACCACATCCTAGCGAAATTCGTTCGTAGTTTTGTAAGCCAATACCAAATTGTGCCTGGGTGCGTCTATTTAATGATTTATTTGGAGCAATATTGGAAGAATCCAAATCAATCAGATCAGACTTAAAAATATTGCTCGCAATAATGGGTATGTCGAGGTTTGGCGCAAATATGGTTGCCCCCGAAATATGATCACGGTGAGAATGTGTATAAATAATTCGCCCTATAGGTTTTGCGCAAATTTTTTGAAATTCGGCGAGTATATTTTTAGCAGCTTTAGTGCTCTCAGTTGTATCAACGATTGTGACACTACTTTTTCCCTCAATCATATGGACGTTCGAGGCCGCAAATCCGATGGCGCTCCAAAAACCATCTGCTAATTTTATGATTTGTTTTTCAAATTGTTTAGAATGTTCTAGCAAATCTGGATTTGGCATCATTTTTCCGTGAATTTTTGTTTTATGGCACCTCTATAGTGCTTGGTTAATTCTTCTTGCACCTCACTGCCATCAACAAGGAATGGCATTATACCCTTTCGAAGGGATCGACCTCGCATATTTACTATGTCTTGCTCTGATTTTGTAACTCTTTGCGCCAATCGTCGACCCCAGTTTGCTAACAAGCTATATAAGCGATCAATTTCAGCATTGTAATCTTCAGTTTTTGCTAAGTCATGAAATTCATCAGGATCAGAGTCCAAATCAAATAACATCGGACGGAAGCCACCTTCAGCGTGCATCATTTTCCATCTTCCATCAAAAATCATAAATAAGCGACAATCGCGTGGTTCCAAACCCAATTTTACAGCTAATGGGGTGACTGAATAATCAAATTCACTTATGACATAATCTCGCCATTTAGGCGTCTCGCCAGTCAACCACGGTATCAAAGAGCGCCCTTCGATTATATGATCTGGAACTGAGCCACCAGCAGCGTCTACGAATGTTGCTGCTATGTCCAGGCTTTCTACCAATGCATTGCAAGTTGTGTTTCGAGTCTTATTTGCTGTTTCACGAGGATCGTAAATGATCATGGGAATTTTGACAGATTGCTCATGAAACAGATCCTTTTCCCCCAACCAATGATCACCTAGGTAATCACCATGATCGGAGGTTAGAACAATCATAGTACTTTCTAATTTATTTTCTTTTTCTAAGTGTTCTAAGAGACGACCTAATTGATCATCACATTGTTTTATCAATCCCATATATGCAGGTATAACTTTTTGTCGAACTTCTTCTTTTTGAAATGCCTCGGCAATTTTGTTACTTTGATAGCCTCCAAAAACAGGATGAGGATTATTTCGTTCTACTTCATGGCGCTGGGCGGGTGGAACATGATTTGCACCATACATATCGTGATATGGAGCTGGGACAATATAAGGCCAATGTGGCTTAATAAAACTTACATGCGCGCACCACGGGCTTTTTTGTTTATTGATAAAATCAATTGTTTGAGTAGTTAACCATGTTGTTTCACTATCTTCTTCCTTAATATTTGCTGCCTTATCTGCATTTTTAAACATCCACCCAGAAGCAATGTTATCATCTTCTATTCCAGCATTTGCAAAGTCTGCCCAAGGATTTTCACTCTCATATCCCTTTGATTTAAGATATTCGTTGTATGGAGATCGCTTTTCGTCGTAAAATCCGTCGGGACCTTGCCCCCAAAGCCCATCATCTCGCACCCAAGCATCAAACCCACATTCAGCTTGCCGAACACCAATTTTACTATCGGCGCTTAAACCGAGCCTTGCCATGCCTTCAGCATCAGCCTTCATATGCGTTTTACCCAGTAACCAGCAATCCATTCCCACTTTGCGAAGATGATCTCCCATTGTAAGTTCACCCACGCGAAGGGGGAAATTATTCCATTGAGCTCCGTGGCTCGATGCATAGCGTCCAGTGTAAAAACACATTCGACTTGCACCGCAGATTGGGGATTGAACATAAGCGTTCGTAAAACGAATTCCCATTGAAGCTACGCGATCGAAGTTTGGTGTTTCTAAGGATGGATGGCCAGCGCAGCTAAGATAATCAAATCTTAGTTGATCATACATTATGAATAATATGTTCAAGTGATTGATCTTTCGATTTTATCAAGTGTTTCCATAGCTAAAATTACGTCAGTTACGCAACCGTTTGGAGGACGGCCTTCCTTGATAGCTGAAATAAATTCACGATCAATCAGTTCAATACCGTTTTTTGACACTGCTACATCGGTGAGATCAATTTGGTTGTTATTACCGTCAAAGAGATCGTCATATCTTGCAATATACGTTCCTTTGTCACAGATGTAGCGAAAGAATGTTCCAAACGGACCATCATTGTTGAAGCTTAGAGAGAGCGTACAAATGGCGCCATCTTCCGCTTTCATGCAGATAGACATATCCATCGCTATTTCTAGTTCTGGATGTAAAGGACCTTGTAAACCATAGGCTTGAACCACTTTACCACCTGTCTGGTATTGAAAAAGGTCGACTGTGTGGCAAGCATGGTGCCAAAGCAAGTGGTCAGTCCAACTGCGAGCCTCGCCTTTTGCGTTGGTATTCGTTCGTCGGAAAAAATAAGTTTGTGCATCCATTTGTTGAAGCTTTAATTCACCTGCATCGATCTTATTTTTGATCCACTGATGTGATGGATTAAAACGACGTACTTGACCTGCCATGCAAATCAGACCGGTTTCTTTTTGCTTATCAACTACGCGATTGCTATCTTCAAGATTGTCAGCCATTGGAATTTCGATCAAGACGTGCTTGCCACTATCCATACAAGCAATTGCCTGGTCTGCATGCATTTGGGTTGGTGTTGACAAGATGATTGCATCTACGTCATCTCGTGTAATGCATTCTTCCAGCGTGGTGCCTGAATGATTAATACCGCGTTCGGCAGCCAATGCTTCGATTTTAATTTTGGTTGGTCCCATGATTGAAGTTACTTCAATGCCTTCAATATTGTTTAAAGCATCCAGATGTTTTAAACCAAATGCGCCGTAGGCGCCAGCAACACAGATTCTCATAAACTATCCTTAGATTTATTTTCAAGTATGATGTGGCCAACTGCTGTATTGGAAGCAGGGACATGATAGTGGCGATGCACTTCAGTAACTTCTGCGTCCAAAGCACCACGCATAACGTGCCACATAACCATTTCGATGCCTTCGCTACCGGTTTCTCGAAGGTATTCCAAATGGGTGATCTTACTTGCTGCTACAGGATCTTCGGTCATCAGATTTAAAAATTTAGTGTCCCACTCTGAGTTAATAAGGCCAGCCCGTTTATATTGTAATTGGTGGCTCATGCCGCCGGTTCCAAATATTACAACATTTAAATCTTCTTCGTAGCTTTCTATCGCGCGACGCACAGCTTTTCCAAGGTTGTAGCATCGATTTCCTGTGGGTGGTGGATACTGGACTACGTTTACGCACAGTGGAATAACTAGAGCTGGCCATTCTTCATTTGGTCCAACATCGCCATACATAATAGATAGAGGAACTGTCAGGCCGTGATCAACCTCCATTTCATTCATAATAGTTAAATCGAATTCATCTAATATCAGAGATTGAGCAATATGACTGGCCATTTTTTGATGGTTTTTCACCACTGGAACTGGTCGAGGCCCCCAGCCTTCATCTGCTGGTTGAAATTCAGCTGCACATCCTAATGCAAAAGTAGGAATACACGAGGCGTCGAACGCTGTACAATGATCGTTATAGACAAGAAATATAACATCTGGATTTTGTTTTTTCATCCACTCTCGAGATTTATTGAAACCTTCAAATACTGGTTTCCAATATGCGTCATTGGTATTGCTGGTATCCATGGCGACCCCAATTGCGGGAACATGTGAACATCCTACACCTGCTGTAATTCGAGCCATTAATCTTTCTCCCATTCCGAATTAGTGCGATTCCCTTCTATTGGGCGTCCACCCCTCAACATCATATCGCGATAAGCATCTACTCCCATGCCAGTCATCCTGCCGGCAAGGTTTTGGAAATTAATACCATCATTAGCGGCCAATTTTGCTGTATAATAAATGTTGCCGCCTAGCTCAAGTAGCAGATTCCAATCTCGTTTTATTACTGCACCACGTTGCGCTGGTGTCATGGGATAAGAATTAAGATAAGCGTCTTCATTAGCATTGAATGCATCGCGGTTTTTTTGTAATCTTAATGAAATACAGAATTGATTTAAATGGTAACCTTCTCGCGAACGTTCAGCATCGAAGACGAAAGTTCCTGGAATATCATCATACTCTTTGTTTGCCATACGATTATCCTACTCGTTATTCATTGAACTAGGTGATTGAAAAACAAAGATCAATTTAAGAAATATTATTACACAAGCAAGGTTATGATGCAACGATAAGGGATTTACAGCAATGTAAATTTATCTATTTAATTCTCTATCGATCTACGCCAATTTTGAGTAAATTAAAGCTTGTGTTTGGGGTTTTGCTAAGAAGTTCCTACTTAATTGAGAAATAGTCTAATAATACTAAGCACTGCCACCTATTGTTAAGCCTCCAATTAGTAAAGTTGGTTGACCAACTCCAACTGGAACCCACTGACCTTGCTTGCCACAATTGCCCATTCCTGGATCCATTGCCATATCGTTTCCAATACCACGAATTTGTTTAAGAGCAGTTGCTCCGTCTCCAATTAATGTGGCTCCTTTAATTGGGGTTCCAATTTTTCCATTTTCCACCATGTAAGCTTCTGTACAGCTAAAAACAAATTTACCATTTGTAATATCAACTTGCCCGCCACCGAATCCAGTAGCCCATATCCCAGTTTTTAAATCATTTAGAAATGACTGAGGATTATCTGTGCCACCGAGCATAAAAGTATTTGTCATTCGAGGCATGGGTGCGTGAGCATAGCTTTCACGTCGCCCGTTCCCTGTAGGGTTTACTTTCATTAATCGTGAATTTTGGCGATCTTGCATGTAAGAGACTAATTTTCCATCCTCAATCAATACGTTCCTAGCTGATGGAGTTCCTTCGTCATCAAAAGTTATAGATCCTCTTCTATTTTTTAAAGTTCCATCGTCCAAAACTGTTACACCTTTAGCAGCAATTTGCTTGCCCATCAAATTTGAAAACGCAGATGTGCCCTTTCTATTAAAATCACCTTCTAAGCCATGCCCAATCGCCTCATGAAGTAGAATTCCTGGCCATCCTGAACCAAGAACGATATCCATTATGCCCGCTGGAGCTGGAACGGCGTTTAGATTTACAAGTGCGATACGAAGTGCTTCTTTGGCTGTCTGTTCCCAATAGGAACTTTCGAGAAGTGGCTTAATGCTGGATCGACCGCCCCCCCCAGCAGTTCCAATCTCCCGTCTGCCATCTTTTTCTACGATTATTGATATGTTTAATCTGGTCATCGGTCTAACATCTTTGACTGAAAAGCCTTCGGGTCTTAAAATTTCTATTTCTTGCAGAGAAGCGGCTATTGAAATACTTACTTGAAATACCCGTTCATCTAATGATCGCGCATATTCATTTATCTCTTTTAAAATATTTACTTTTGAACCAAAAGTTGCTTCTGAAACGGGATCAATTTGATCGTACTGATGATTATTAGTTTTTTGTGGAGGAATGGCTAATGTACCCCCCCCTTTTTGGGAAGCAATTTTTGCACTCTCGGCTGCTCTCAGAAGTGCTTTTTCAGATATTTCTGTAGAATGTGCGTACCCGGTACTTTCCTCTAAAACAGTTCTAATTCCAAATCCTTCTGCCGCATTAAAACTTGCTGTTTTTAAGTTATCATTGTCGAAAACTAATACTTCAGTACTGTTTCTTTCAAAATAAACTTCTCCATCATCGGCGTCGTTGGTAAGGTTCCCTAATATTTTAAGAGCTTTGCTTTGTTCTATATATTGCTCAAAGGGCCTAAAAGGTGCGACATTTTCGTTCGAAAGGCTTGTCATATCGAAATAAGCTCCATTTATTATGGTAAGTTGGTTTAAAGCGTCGCAATGCCGCAATGGGGAAACTTGTTATTGGTGCAATAATATGGTTTCCCGCCAACATCAATTGGTTCTTTTACAAAGAATCTAACGCTTTATTAGGATGGCAACTATGCCAGGATTTTTAGAATGAAAAAAAGCATGCGATTAATTCTTTCGACGAAATTGATATTGGGCATAATTAGCTTGTTTTCTTTCGCTAATGCCGGTGGTCTAAAATCTATTGGAAAACCAATGCCAGAGGGAATGGGTTTTCAACCGGCTGTAACAGAGCTAGCGAGAGACCTTCAGTGGCTTGATGGTATGGTTAATATAATAATAATAGCGATTAGTTTATTCGTAACGATGTTATTATTGTGGGTCGCATACCGATACAATTCAAAAAGAAACCCGAACCCAGCTACATTTACTCACAATTCAACTGTGGAAGTTCTTTGGACTATTATACCAATTGTAATATTAATCTTTATAGGTGCTTTTTCAGTTCCTATTCTATTTAAGCAGCAAGAGATGCCAATTGCTGATGTCACAATAAAAGCGACTGGAAATCAGTGGTATTGGACGCATGAATATCCTGAATATGAATTTGGTTTTGACGGGTTTCTGTTAGCAAAAGATGAACTTGAAGATTACGGATATAGCCCGGATGAGTATCTACTTGCGACAGACACTGCTGTAGTAATTCCAACAGGAAAAAATATAGTGGTTCGGGTTACTGGGGCTGATGTAATTCATGCTTGGACCATACCAGCATTTGGCGTAAAGCAGGATGCGGTTCCTGGGAGAATAGCTGAATTATGGTTCAATGTAGATGAAGGACAAGAAGGAATTTATTTTGGGCAATGTTCGGAATTGTGTGGTAAAGATCACTCATACATGCCGATAACGGTTCGAGCAGTAACCATGGTTGAGTATGAGGAATGGTTAGATAATGCAATAATTGAATATGCAGGAAAACCGCGTTCTTTAGACATCGCCTCTAACTGATCGTTAAAGTTCAAATTGTGTTAAATTTGATAAAGGACAGAAAATGACTGATGTATCTATAACATCTCCTGGTTACAGTAGTAATAACCAAGCAGAGTTTGATGACTATTTTGCATTATTAAAACCAAGAGTTATGTCGCTGGTCATTTTTACTGCTTCAGTCGGATTATTTGTTAATTGGCCGGTGTTTATTTAATTATGGCTTTAAGTAAGTTACATCCTTTGCACAAAAAAAGGCAGCGATCTAATATTATAATTGGATGTTTGCTTTTGGGCTTTGTAGCTCTTGTCTTTGGAGTAACAGTTGTAAAAATGAGTAACGGTGCAATGCTTGAGGCTTTTGATCATAGCTACCGTATCAGTGTCACGCCCGTTGCTGATGAATAACTCTTCAAACAACAAGACAGTAGTAGGCGCATTAACGCTTGTTGTCTTTATGGGCACTTTGTCCTTTGCAGCAGTACCTTTTTATGATTGGTTTTGTAGAGTCACTGGATTTGGTGGAACTACTCAGGTTGCAAAATCAGACAATATAGAAATTCTTAGTCAGACAATTTTAATCAAATTTGATGCCAACACAGAGCGTGGAATGCCTTGGAATTTTAAACCTATCAAACATGAGTTGACATTGAAGATTGGTGAAACTGGCTTAGCATTTTATGAGGCTCACAATCCAAGTTCTGAACCAGTTGCTGGAACGGCAAGCTTTAATGTTTTCCCCTACTCTGCTGGTGGTTATTTCACAAAAATCGCTTGCTTTTGCTTTGAGGAGCAAGTCTTACAATCAGGTGAAAGTGTTCAAATGCCTGTGAGTTTTTATATTGATCCAGAGATAACAAAAGATAAAGACGCAAAATTTGTTAAGTCTATTACATTATCGTACACGTTCCACAGAACCGAATTGCCGCAGGAGCAAGCATCGCTATTCCAATTATCTGATGAATAAGATAATTTTTTTGAAGTAAGAAGGAAAGTCAACATGGCACACGAAAAAAATCATGATTATCATATTCTTGATCCAAGTATATTGCCTTTTTTAGGGGCAGTTGGTGCATTTGTAATGCTTTTTGGCGCTGTATTGTGGATGCAAAGTATAACAATATTTGTTTTCCTTATTGGGCTTGTTTTGGTCTTGTATGTCATGTGGGCCTGGTGGTCACAGGTTATTGTTGAGAGCCATATTGGTGATCATACGCCAGTTGTTAGCATAGGTTTAAGATACGGTTTTATAATGTTTATTATTTCTGAGGTTATGTTTTTTGTAGCATGGTTTTGGACATTCTTTAAGCACGCGCTTTATCCAATGGGTCCAGACAGTCCGAAGATAGACAGTATTTGGCCACCTGCGGGCATTGAAACTTTTGATCCATGGCACTTACCGTTAATTAATACTTTAATACTTTTGTGTTCTGGATGTGCTGCGACTTGGGCACATCATGCATTGGTTCACGAAAATAATCGTAAAGACTTAGTTAATGGATTAATAATTGCTGTTGCGCTAGGGGCCTTATTTACCTTTTTTCAGGCATATGAGTACGGTCATGCAGCCTTTGGATTTGCAGGAAATATTTATGGTGCCACGTTTTTTATGGCTACAGGCTTTCATGGATTTCATGTCTTAATTGGATCGATCTTTTTATTGGTTTGCTTATTTCGAACTATGAAAGGTCACTTCAGTCCAACACAACATATTGGCTTTGAAGCAGCGGCATGGTATTGGCATTTTGTTGATGTTGTTTGGCTATTTCTATTTGCTGCTATTTATATTTGGGGTGGTTGAAGTAGGTAATATTGTATATTGGTAAATACCTTTTTCTAATTAGTTTACATTGGAGCGGCGAATTACTCGCGCCTTTTTCTTATGGATTCCTGGGATGAAGAGATTCCTAGTACCTATATTATTTGGTTTATTGGGAGCTTTAATTCTGGCTTATTTGGGGGTTTGGCAAACTCAGCGCTTGCAATGGAAGGAAGCTAGGTTACTTAAAATATCCAAGATGATTTCAGCGGTGCCAGCTGATTTACCTAATTCTGTTACTCCAGAATTTCATCAGTATCTTTCAGTAAAGTTAACGGGTGAATTATTTAAAGATGAAGTACATGTTTTAACAAGCCGGCCTCCTATTGGTCCGGGTTACCGCGTCATTACAAAATTTCAAACGAATAGTAGGTCAATTCTTATTGATAGAGGGTTTATTCGTGAACGTGATAAGAACAAGGATCGAGCTTCTGGTCTTGTTGAGGTCACAGGGAATTTACTTTGGCCAAATGAAATTGATAAATTGTTTACACCAGATCCTGATTTTAAGAAAAATTTGTGGTTTGCAAGAGATTTGCCAAGGATGTCTAAGTATCTGAATACAGAGCCAATACTGCTTGTAGCAAGAGAAATTAAACCTAATGTAAATGAAGTTTTACCTTGGCCAATCGACACAGCTGGAATCCCAAATAATCATTTTCACTATGCTATCACTTGGTTTTCTTTAAGTATTATATGGTTGGGGATGACAGCGTACTGGATATCGCGTATCAAACGTCGAAAAGATTTATAGTTTAATAAGGTTTATTGATATGAAATACGTTTCGACAAGAGGTTCTGCCCCCGAATTAAACTTTGAAGACGTAATGCTAACGGGGCTTGCTCGAGATGGAGGACTTTATGTTCCAAAAGAGTGGCCTTTTTTTAATAAAAAAGCTATATCAGAGATGGCAAGTTACTCATATGAAGAAATAGCATTTGCAATCATGAAGCCATTTATTGGTTCGACCTTTAGTGATGAAGAATTTAAAGAAATAATTAAGAAAGCGTACAGAAATTTTGGTAAGGAAGAACGTTGCCCATTAACAAATATAGATGGGAAGAACTTCCTTTTAGAGCTTTATCATGGCCCTACTTTGGCGTTTAAAGACGTGGCTATGCAACTAATTGGTCAAATGTTTGAATTATCATTAAAGCGCAGATCTCAGAAAATCGTTATTGTGGGTGCGACTTCTGGCGACACTGGTTCGGCAGCAATAGAAGCTTTTCGAGGTTTGAGTTCTGTAGAGGTTTTTATAATGTATCCAGACGGAGCAGTTTCAGACGTTCAGCGCCGACAGATGACTACACCCGTAGAAAATAATGTTAATGCCTTGGCGGTTGATGGAAATTTTGATGATTGCCAGGCACTCTTAAAAGAAATGTTCAACGATTTTGATTTTCGAGACAAAGTGAATTTAGCAAGTGTTAATTCAATAAATTGGGCTAGAGTGATGGCTCAGATCGTATATTATTTTACATCAGCAATATCTCTTGGGGCACCTGAGAATAAAGTTAATTTTACTGTACCTACTGGCAATTTTGGAGACATTTTTGCTGGTTATGTTGCAAAAAAGATGGGCTTATCAATCGAAAAATTAATTATAGCTACGAA
>Ga0315328_10000503_pt1 | contig 16974 bp, 11 predicted proteins | sample M120032315metaG_FD_203462 | JGI IMG/M metagenome (GOLD analysis project Ga0315328, IMG submission 203462) | Ammonia-oxidizing marine archaeal communities from Monterey Bay, California, United States - M1 200m 32315 | ecosystem: Environmental > Aquatic > Marine > Intertidal zone | place: USA... | reverse complement strand
GTCAGGCCCGGAAGGGAGCAGCCTCACCGTGGACTTCCAACGCTCGAGTGGGTCGCGGGGTTGAGAAGAAATGTGGTGTCTGACATCTTACTAGGACGACAACATCAGTGGTCTGGCACTTTTATGAAATAGATCTCAACCATTTTTTTCCAGGTTTCCATTCAGTAAACATTGTCAGTAACATACCAAGTATTGTTAATACTGCACCAATCCATACTAATATTATTCCGGGAATTTCTCTTACAGTTATTGTCGCACTGTTTTCACTATCTTCAGATGCAACACTGTTCAGAGTTATGTACAAATCACGATGAATTTCGTGTTTGAGATAAATTTGTGTAGTTTCCTGGTTCCCGTCTCTCTGTTTCGAGATTTCGTCATCAATTACCACATCATCATCGTTTTCTATTAATCTGATGAAAGCAGTACACTTTGGGATGCAAGCCATCTCATCAGGTCCAGGGTTCATTGTGACTTTATCAAGCTCCAGGACGAAATTACCAGCTAGTTTACGTTCACCTTCATTCAGAGTAATACTTGTTTCTGTCCCTAATCCATAGGAAAAACAATATCCTACTAAAATAAGCATAATTCCTAGATGTGCAGTGTATGGTCCCCAAGCCCTTAACATTGGTAATATTTTTTTTGTCCGATATCTCCACATATATCTAAAAATTGAAAAACCGCAAATAAAGGCCCAAGGGATCATAGCCCCCACCATCCAATTCCTTCCTTCAGAAGTAATAGTGTAGATTAGGCTGAATAGGATTCCAAAACTTACTATGATTAAAATTTTCCGTAATTCAATAAAAGGCCTTAGCGTGTGTATTGTAAAAATGGCAGCTAAAATAACAACAAATGGTGCTAATCTTACTTCAAAAACTTCAGGTTCAAGATATCCATTAGCTCGGATAAATAATAATACTAAAGTTACAGTAAGTATTAGCAATTGAGTGTATATTGCTGCAAAAAAGGTATTATCTTCACTAAATATATCCGTATTATTGTCATTTTGAGTTTCTTCTTCTTTACTTGACTTATAATTTAACCATATTAATCCAAGAGTTAAAATGAAACTTAGAATCATTAATATGAAAAAACCTTTTACTGAAATGTCATTTTCTAATACATAGCCTAAACGACTCCAAGCACCGCCATTATCTTCAACGATAAAGGAGTGGACTGAAGACCAAATTCCCCCTCTAGTAACAAATGATTCTAGAAAAACTAGTACCAAACTCAGCATTGCTAGTAAGGGTCCTAAAATTTTATAGTTATTTTTGCGGCGTGACATTACTGAGGTGTGTAGTAGACTAGTCATAGCTAACCATGGTAATAATCCTGCAGTTTCTACTGGATCCCAAGCCCAGTATCCACCCCAGCCAAGAGTTACATATGCCCAGTATCCTCCAAGAACTAAGGCTAAACTCATTCCAATCCAAGAGGCTCTTCCCCATCTTTTAATTGTTTCATTCCAATTTTTATTCTTGGTTATTAAATAAGACATTCCAGAAGAGTAGAGTAAGACGATCATTCCATATGATAGAAATATAATTGGTGGGTGAATTATCATATATGGCGATAATAATAAGGGATTCAATCCTTTTCCCGTATCTGGTATTATCTCATTTCTTTCAAAAGGATTTATATATAATTGAATAATTGTTAATGCTAATAGGAGAATACAGGCTATTAAAGTCGTTATTTCTTTTTGGGAGTCTTCTTTTTTAGACAGTCTTCTTTCGCCAACTATTGAAGCAATAGTGGCCCAACTCCAGATTAAAAGAGTTCCATCTCTTCCAGCCCAAACTCCTGCTAATTTGTATCCTATCGATAAGTCATCAGAAGAATAATCAGATACATAAGTGAATCTAAGATCTGTTACTAAAAAATAATATATCAGCACAACTAATGAAATAGAGTGTATACCTAATACAGCGTATAATAACGAATCAAATTTTTGCTTGCCCAGTTCACTATTATTACGGAGATTACAATATCCAAAGTATAGGGCTAAAAAAACCAGTAATGGATTAAGATAAATTAGTATTTCATCAAAATTCATCTTCGACCACTAAGTGCTATAATTGCCATTATTGCAGCGATGGATATGAGGTTTATAGATGAGAGTCGCGAGTCCTCGTCTGAAGTTTCGGATTTAATATCTACTCTAAAATAGTAGGAGTCGGTGTCTTCCATTTTTTCTACTTCTAATCCTTCATAATGAGCAAAATCATCTTGTCGTGGAATTGTTTCATTTCCACCATCATCTTTTTCAAGATAGTATTTGTATCCGGGATAGTCGTTATCTTTGACTTGATATGTAAATTGAAATCTTCCATTAATACTATCATTTCTATCCATCTTTTCAGGTTTGTAGCAGGTATAAGGATCTTTTAGCGTACAAACATAAAATGTAATTTTTTTCACATCCTCTTCAGCATCAATAATGGCCGTAAAACTGTCTCCAGATGCTACTTCACTTGGTGAATGAGACATTTCAGAAACTGCAGATGGTAACAGAAAGATAATTGCAAAAATAAGTAGTTTTTTCATATTTAACCTAATTTCAATTTATATGATGGAGTTTATTAACTTTCTTCATTCATTTTTTTCCATCGAATCCAGCTGATTGAGAGACTAGCTACTGCAAATAAAATTATAATTGGATATAGTGCATCCATCCAAACGCCAACAAAATCGATGCCACCTAAGGTAATTGCAGCAGCAGAAACTGTGCATATACTTCCAAATATTAGGAATGGTCGATAATCTTGTTCTAAATTCATATTACCCCAAGTCCATTAAAGGGTTATATTATAGTTAACTCGTTTGGGACAGATACATAGCGTTTGTATGGGTGGAACTTTTGATATTTTACATAAAGGACATAGAGCTTTGCTAACTAAGGCTTCAGAAATAGGTAATAAAGTATTAATTGGATTGACTACAGATAAGCGGGCTAGAAAGTGGCGTCCTGAAGTTAAAATTAATTCCTACGAAACTCGAAAAAATAATCTTGAAATATTATTAGATTCTATGAAACTTTCTAGTAATTTCCAGATAGTTCCATTGAATGATGATTGGGGTCCTTCAGTTATTGAGGAAGCATTTACAGCAATTATAGTATCTGAAGAGACTAAGAAAACAGCAGAAAAAATAAATACCATTCGCAATAAGAATGGTAAAAATAAATTAGAAATTATTATTGTGCCTTTTGTTAAAGCCTATGATGGTCAAAAAATTAGCAGCAGCCGAATACGGAACAATGAAATAGATTCTAATGGAATGCTAGCCTAACTCTTATACATAGCCTCTAACTGCGACGCAATCTAGTATTTAATTAGAGGTGAAAATAATGGTCGAAGAAATGATATCCACTTTATCAGAAGATATACGTAGTACTATTACTGAAGATCCATCAGTACCAAGAAATGTCAGATCTAATGTTGTTACAGGATTAGAAACATATCTGATGAATACGAAAGATGATTTAGATTTAAGAATATATTCTACAATTTCGGTATTAGAAGAACAAATAAATGATACCAATATTCCTCAGCATGCAAGGACTCGATTATTTGAATTTATTAGAGACTTAGAAGGTATTGTTAGAACTTGGCAAAATAAAGCAAAATAACATAATATAACTAATTATTTTATTATATTTTTGGGAGGGATACCTATTTATGACCTTTTATTGCTCAATCTAGTGTGAACAGAAGCCAAATACTATCTGCGATTGTTTCAGCAGCCTTTTTTGGAATGTTAATAATTTGGACGCCAGCTTCAGCTGAAGAAGTAGTTGGTCAAGAACAAGACATATCACTTTATCTTTACAGTGACAATGGAATTGGGAAGCTTCACACCATGGAGACTGGAAATCATGGAGATACGAATCAAGTCAATATTCAACCAGGAAGTAGTATATTTTTTGCTTTAAATTATAGTCTTCAGGCAGATTTATTAGCAAAATCTTATAGAAGTGATGTTGGTTTTCATATCTATTTGTATGCTAATTCGGCAGATTGGAATGCTGCCCACTTGAATATATTTGTTAGAGATGGAACCACTATGACAAATGGAGAATTAGTTGCTTCAGGAGATATAAATATTCCAACAGCTTTACAATCTTCTAATGAGGTTCATGTAGATGTGCCTTGGGAAGAAGACTATGGCCCAGAATATACTTTTGATATGGAACATTTTATTGTATTAGAGTTGGAAAATGATGGAACTAATGCAGTTAATTTAGAATTAGATACTGGTAAAAGTGGGGATTCACCTTCCCGACTTATAACAAATACAAATCCCGTTACAGATATTGAAATTATAACTGAATCATATAATTTAGAGACTTCTGATTCTGAAGATAAGAAAGTTACAGATAATTTCAATCCTAATTTACCTTCAGAAATATCTAAGATGTTTGTTTCTGGTCAAGCTTTGAATGCTTTTGGGACTTATGATATTACCAGTTTCAGTGTTACTGTCTTTGATTCAGATGGCGATGAATTATTTCAAGGACAAATAGATGTTGATGAATCGGAAGAGAATACAGGAACAAATGATTTTGAGGATATAATTTGGAATTATAATGATCCTGCCGAGCCAACTGAGAATCATAATGGTAAAGGAATATATACAATTCAGGTTTCAGCTATCGATCAACAAGGAAATGAATTTTCACTAGATAAAACAATACTAATGGATGCTTATGGTGTATATCTTTCTACACCAGAACCACAACAAAGTGTGGCAGTTGGTGGAACTATAGAGTATAAAATTTTTGTTTTGAACTCAGGTGATGAAACTGATACTTTCTTGATTGAACCTAGTGAAACTTCAGATAATTGGATTATTGATCCAGAATCGGCAATAAGTAGTTCATTGAGCCCTGGTGCTGAACAGGTTATCACATTTACAGTCTCTGCAGCAGATTCTACGGAAATGGTTGGAAAAAGTACCGTTGTTATTTTCACAGGAAAATCCCAGAATTCAGTTGAACCTGTAAATTTCGATCTTGAAACAAAGACCTCTGTAGGTGCTGAGTACGAAATATCATTATATTTTGATGATCCAAATTCAGGTCAAGCAGTCTCTAGCCTATCTACAAACGGTGTCGCCGGTGAATGGACTCAATATTCATTAAGTATAGCAAATCTAGGTCAGGCTACAGATGCCGTTCAATTATTAGCTCAAGCAGTTCCTGCAGATTGGGAAATTAAATTTGAATACAATGAACTAAATGAAGGTTCTATTGTTGTCGAAGGTATTCCTCGTTCAGGTGATGGAAATAATGTAATTAATGTTACAGTGTGGGCTAAGCCTGCACAAGGCGGAGATATTGAAACAGCTAATATTCAGTTAATAGGTATATCACAAGGTAATACTACCAAAAGTGATACTGCTATCTTATCCTTAACTCGAACATTTGGTTTATCTCTTAGCGTTACACCGCAAGGTACTTCAGGAATTTTCTTGAATAAACAAGCTGGTGAACAATTTGAAATTGATTTATTACTGGATTGTGCAATTGATGGAGACCATTCAATTAGGTTATATCTATCAGACGATTTTCCTAGTGATTGGTCATATACCTTTAAGGAAAATGGCAATACCATTGAAGATATTGAGATAAGTGGTGATGAAAGTAAATCTCTAGATTTACTCATAACTATCGGAAGTCAGGCTATCTACAATATTGATGGCGATTCGTTTGACGTTTTAGCAGCAAAGATTGGAGACGATACTGTTAATGCACGCCAGCCGATAACAGTTATTCTCAAACTTACTGATGGTTTTGATTTATCTTCTATAAAATATAAAGCAAATTTAGAGCCAGGTGAAAGCTTTACTTTTCAGCTTAATTTAGAAAATAATGCAAATGGGGATGATCAATTTACTTTGTCAGCTACTTCAGTTCCTTCAGGTTGGAGAGTTATATTTCCAGAGGGGAATTTTTTTCCTGTAGGTGCTGGCCGAATTCAAGTAATTCCAATACAGGTTACGGTAGGTGATGAAGCTAGAAATGGTGATGAAGAGAGTATAACAATTTCTATTTCCAGTCAACTTTCTCAAATTGAGCAACAACAAAGTTTTCTCATTGAAGTTGAACAAGGTTTTACTGATAAATTGGTTTCTGCTTTTTCAGACTTATGGTATGTTTTTGTGTTTTTAGGTTTGATTATCACAATTGGTTTTGTCACATATTCCCGTTCTGATGAAGATGATTGGGAAGACTATGATGAAGAGGATACAGCTACCTCTTCCGATGAAAATAGTTCACAGTCCGATGATGACTGGGATGATTGGAATTAAGGATTTTTCATGTCAGTCTCATTGCGATATTTAGGGGGAGCTTCTGAAGTTGGAAAAGTTGGTGCTTTACTTGAAGGCAGTCAAGGTCGTTTACTGATGGATTATGGTATTCAGCCAGACGATCCACCTAGTTTCCCTTTACCAGCTCCAGATGTTGATGCCTTATTGTTAACACACGCTCACTTAGATCATTGTGGGTTAGTTCCAGATATTGCAAGTAGAGGCACACCGATTATTTCTACGCCAGTAACTGGGGAATTGGCTGCAAGAATGGCTAAAGATACTTTATATGTGTCTGAAATAGAGAATTATCCACGTCCTTTTCATCCAACAGCAATAGGCGATTTAAAACAAAATTTAAGACCTTCAATACCTGGCAGTGTAGAGTATAGGGGTGGTTTTGAATTTAAAATGCATAATGCAGGCCATATACCGGGTGCAGTTATGTTTGAATTCCCACAGCATGATTTTCTTTTTACTGGCGACATCCATACCGTAGATACTCAATTAACAAGAGCAGCTAAACCAAAACAATGTAAAACCTTAGCTATCGAATCAACATATGGCGGGCGTGAACATCCTGATAGAAAAGAGGTCGAATCTGAGTTAATAGATTCAATAGAAGATACAGTTAATTCTGGAGGGCAAGTAGTACTTCCTTCGTTTGGTTTAGGACGTTCACAGGAACTATTAATGTTAACACAAGGTTTAGGTTTTGAGGTTTGGCTAGATGGAATGGGAAGAGATATGGCAAAGATATTCCAAAAGTACCCTGGCGCTATTCGTGATGTGGGTTCTATGAATAAAGCATTTAAGGAAACAAATTTTGTAAAATATAGCCGCCAAAGAACTAGAGCAATGAAGGGAGATGTAATTGTCACTACTTCAGGTATGCTCAATGGAGGCCCTGTCCTTAACTATATCTCTAAAATACGTAAAGATTCATCTTCGGCTGTATTTCTAACTGGGTTCCAAGTTCCAGGTACGAACGGCCATTTGCTTCAAGAAGAAGGGCGTTTAAGGCTTGAAAGAGACCCGGAATCTTCCAGTTTTGGTGTAGACTGTAAAGTTGAATCGTTTGACTTGAGCGGCCATGCAGGTCATAGCCAAATAGTAAATTTTATCGATAAATGCAATCCTGAGAAAGTTATTCTTTATCATGGTGACAATCGTGAGGCTTTTTCTGAAGATCTTAAGGATTATGATTTAGTTTTACCACAAGAAAATGAATATATCAATATTGATTAGTTTTCTTCAAGCTCATATTCAGCACCAATAAACATTCGTAATATACCTAAAAGCATAAAGAAAATTAAAGAAGTAAATACAATTCCATACGGTCCTTGTAATTCAATCGAATCTTGTATTCTTCCTTCAGTTGTAGCTAAATAATAGTTAATATTTATTACAATTTCAGCTACACTAAATGTAATGAATAACATTACTCCAAGATTTATAAGATAGCTAACAAATAAAGTTCTTAGTGTTTTTGCTACACTCTTTTTCTGTACATCAGATAATAGAGAAGAATCCAATCCCGCAGGTTTAAATTGTTCAGCATAATTTTCATATTTGATTGCTGCATAAGATAATTCAATATATATTACAAATCCTAATCCAATAAATATGCCTCCTGAAAGATATTCTTTCCAAGTAAGATCTTTTTCCATTGTATCATATCCACAATATGCAGCATCATAATTTTCTAAACAAAGATTGGGATTATACAAAAAGCCAATAATAATTACTAGTCCAATAGAGGCTGCAATTGCCCATCCTTTACGTTTCCATATTCCATATGCACCTAAAAAGGGTACTATTCCAAAAATCATATTCGACAGTCTGTTCTTCATATCGGCAATTCTTTCATTAGTCTCTTCTTTATCATCATATATGATTTTTACTGGTTTCCATTTCCACTGTGTTTCTTCAGCATCTCCATTCGTCTCTACTTTACCAGGAATGACATATTCACCAACTTGCCAATCTAACGCCGGATCAGTAATATACTGACCTATTATTATTAAAGTCATTATTAGAATTAATAATTTGTATTTACCTTTGAAAAGTGTAAATATGTAAAAACAAAATCCCGCAATAAATCCCCACATTACAAAAATATCGGGATTTGGTTTAAAGTTTGCAATTACTTTTGGAGCATATTTTGTTATCAATGAATCTAACGGATTATGATATATATAGAATTCATATATAACGTAAAACATAGCTATACTTGAGATAATTTTAATAGCAAAAATAAGAGGATATTCTCCTACAAAATCTTTATAATTAATAATATTATTAATTTGAGGCATTCTTGATTTTTTTGTTTCAATTTCTTCCATTTATCCTCCCTGCAATACTGTATTAACTGCTTCATCGGCTTTCCAATCTCCAACTGCCATTCCAAAACTTCTTATTTCCGAAATCATATTATCTCTTTCAATTCTGGCAATAAGCAAAGGTTGGTGAGGTATTCGCTTCATTTTCTCTTCAAAATCTAAGCTTGAAGGAGATAGTGTAGTGATGTTATATCCTCTACTAATTGTATTAGTAAATGCTTCAGAAATAGTATGATCATCATCAAGAGAACTGAAAAGAATTATTGGTGAGCCACTAGGTATATATGGTAGTAAATCTTTTAGGACTATTTCTAATTTCAAATTTCCTTCAGGCCTTACACTGGATAGTGATGTCAGGATCTTGAAAAGATGATGTTCACCTCTATCCAAATCTACTCGTTTAATAGAATCACCATATGTCATTAAAGCCACATTATTTCTTTCATCAAGGAGTTGCTTAGCATATGTTGCAGCAGCTCGACATGACATTTCTAAAGGCGTATCCCTTCCACCTCCAACAGCAGAAACTTCTCTAGCATCTAATAATAAGATTACATCCATAACATCTTCTCTTACAGTTTCATTAACCATCATTTTCCCTTTTTTAGCTAATGCTTTCCAATTCACACTTCTTAGTGAATCACCTGGGACAAATTCTCTAAGAGAGTAAAATTCAGTTCCAGAACCAATTAAATTCAAAGGCATTGCACCTGATAGTAATTTTGGAGCTCTTGATTTTATTACTTGCTCTTCTAAAACTTCAATTTGAGGAAATACTGAAAAACTATGTATGGATTCTTCAATCTTTTCATTATAAAAAAGATCAAACGCATCCTTTACTCTCATTCTTACAGGTCCTAGGTGGTAATGTCCACGTAACGGTAATTTTAGAGAGTATTCAAATGATACTTCTTGCCATGGTTTCATGTATAATAAGGTGTAGTTTGAACCCTTAGTAATTCTGGCTTGTGGTGGCAACTTATCATAGATTTCTACAAACCCTAATCCGAGTCCAGTGTTCTTAATTATAAATTTTACATTGATGCTGCCATCTTCAAAGATATTATCTGAAGATGTTTCTCTCCGGACTTTTACATTAGGCATCCAAACATCAAGGAAGCTTGAAAGAACAACAAATGTCAGCATCACTAATCCTGCACTGATAAACATATAGTTCAATCGGATTAAACCCGCTAAAGTTAGGAATATAGCGCCGCCTGCGACTGCAACAGCTTTCTTACTCCACATCTACTTTTCTAATTGACCTTGGGTTGTTGGTACTTCTACTTCTTCTAATATTTGCGAAATAATTTCTTCTGTTTTTACACCTTTGATACGAGGTTCTGGTTTCAGTATAATTCTATGTCTCAATGTGTATATACTTAATCTTTTGATATCATCAGGAATTACATAGTCTCTTCCATTCAACACAGCTAAGGCTCTCGAAAGTTTGAATAGTGCTTGAGCTCCTCTTGGAGATGATCCGACTTTAACTCTTGGATCTTCTCTCGTTCGATTAATAATTTCTACAATGTATTCTATAACTGCATCATCAACTTGAACTTTTTCCAGACTCTGCTGCATTTCTCTCAATTTTTCCGGTGTTGTAATTGCTTTGAGAGTATGGTCGTCTTTACCACGTTGTTTTCTCTTAATGAGGATGGCCCTTTCAATTGGCCTTCCTGGATATCCAACTGATAGTTTCATCATAAAACGATCAAGCTGAGCATCAGGCAAAGGATATGTACCTTCAGATTCGATTGGGTTCTGCGTTGCTAAAACTACGAAAGGCTCCGGAAGTATGTGTGTGTCACCTTCAATAGTTACCTGATGTTCTTGCATAGCCTCAAGAAGTGCAGCTTGGGTTTTTGGTGGTGCCCGATTAATTTCATCAGCTAATAACAAATTACAAAAGAGGGGGCCTTTTCGGAATTGAAATTTTTGGTCTTTTTGGTTCCAAATATAAATTCCAGTTATATCTGCAGGTAGCAAATCTGGAGTAAATTGGACACGTTTAAACTTAATGCCTAGCGACTGCGCAAATGTGTTAGCCAATAGAGTCTTTGCCAGGCCTGGATTATCCTCAAAAAGAGTATTTCCACCAGCTAGGATGCCTACCATACACAAGTCTAAAATGGGCCTTTTACCCATAACCACTTGCTCAGCTTCCCCAAGCACGGCATGCGCCATATCGTGTGTATCTTGTAAAGAAGGCTCCATGATGTAGGTTTGAACTCCATCGCTTTGCACTTCAGTCTCAGCTTTTGCTTCTTCTTGCTCTTCTTCTTCTTTTTTATTACTTCCAAATAGGCTCATTTTTCCCACCCTTTGATTGCTTCCTCAACCTGCTTTAAGGTCATGTTCTTCTCATTATTTATAATGAATCTAATTAATATTGGATCTTTTATAATTTCTTCAATTTTTGAAGATGCCAACATTCCGAATTCTTCTCTTGTAAAACCATTCTCAATCCTAACTTTGTCAATAAATATTTCTTTTATAGACTCAGGGTGCGTATAGTGTGCATGTGGCACTCTAAATCTAGATAAACGTCCTTCATATATATTGAATGAGTGCCTCCATACTGAAGGGTTTTCGACACGCATCATAACTATCTGCATTAGCAATATAATCGAACCTAACAGTATCATTCCCAGAACTTCACTACTACTTATATGCCCCAAAATTCCAAATAATTGAACATATACTAAAGAAATTAAGTCGGATTGAATGTGTCGACTTTCATCAAAAATAATGGTTTGTTTTTTGCCTTCACTAAGATATTCAAATAATTTATTTATAAATTCTTTGTTGTCCAATTCATCATAATATCTATTTGTGAATAAACTAGTGTCTGATATAAAAATCACTTTTCCTTCGCCAATATTTGCTTCAGATACAACTTCTACACCGTTTGTTGAATTCTCTCTATAGGTACCTTCTCCAACTCCTCCTAAACCATTTTGATCATAATCAATATATGCTTCTTGACTAGACCATGCTAATCCCTCAGCTTTTCCTCCTGGTTTAATTGTTAATGCGCCGGGTGCACTCATCATTATTTGCCCATTAAAATCCATTCTTTCGATGTTGGCATCTATAATTACCGTTGATACATTTTGAGTATGTATACTTTCTTCCCAATGATTCATGTCATATAATTGGGCAGGTTTACATTTAGGATCACTACTTCCTCCACCCTCATATCCCATTGTTTCGAGGACGCTTCCAACAAGTGTTGAAGAATCTTCAGGTACACAACCTGTTTGCACCCTATTAGTTCTTAATTTAACATCAATTTCAAGAGCTCCAGCTTGTCCATGAAATGCCGTATTTCCATAACTGGAATCATCAGCTATGACAACTTTGCCTCCAGAACTAACAAATGCATGGAGTGCTTCAGAATCATATTCGTTGTACATTCTCTCAACCCCGATAATTACTAAAATTGTTTGATTATTCAAAATGGTTTGTTCTGTTGTGTTCTTTTCAACTTCAGCAATTTTATTAATTATAGACGGTCTGGATACAATGGTTTTTATGTTATGTTTGCCATTTTCTTCAACGTTTAAATCGGTTGCAAATTGTGACATATCATTCCACCCATCATCATAAACCGATAGTTGAGAGGGGCTTTTCGCATTATCAACAATAACTGGATAAACTACAGTTACCATAATTATAACAATAAAAAGAGCGAATAGTTTAGAGCCATATTGTTTTCTGAGTTTTCCTCTCATTTAGATCTCCCCATTCCAAAAATATTAGTAAATCTAGAAACCTTACCTTCCTTCAAACCAGTATTTAGTTCATGCTCTACCTGATGTAAATTGTTAATTGCCTCTACACACCATATATTATAAGATCCATCAATCATTTCCATTCCAAATTCGTCAACAACTTTTGGTTTAATACCGCTGTATCTTGCAATCTCAAAAAGAGAAGTAAGAAGTTTGACTGTGGTTACTGGAATAGGCAATGCTTTACTCATCACATCTGTAAATTCACGAACTGTTTGTGTATTGGTTTTAATGAATCCATATCTGCTAAGAATATTTAGTAATTGATGATATGATTTTATAATGATTTGACGATAGTCTTCATCTTTGTTTAGTTCTTTTTGCATTTGTTTAATAAGATTCCTAACTTCATATTTATGTTTTTGAGTCCAATACATATAGTATACAGTTACTAGTAATGCAGCTGGAATTCCTATGAATAAAGGTATATATTTTTTAAAATCAAATGGTGCTATAGGGGTTGGTGTTTTTGTTATACTAATTGAGACACTCATCTCAGTAAATTCGGATGCTTGGAGTTTATCATCAAATTTGACATATCCTCCCTCATAACTTATGTCGATTGTGACAGTAGTTCCATTACGCGGGAAAGTAAAACTGTATATTGCTTGTCCATTTTCGTCAGTTGTTAGTACTTGGTTATTGTCCTTATTTTCTAATATTACAAGACTATTGGTTTCCGTTAATTGGTACATTGTTATATTAACATAAATATTAGAATTAGGCAGTGGCGATCCATCATCTTCATCAAGAGATATTGTAATATTTACAGTATCGCCGGGGTAAATTGGTAAATCTTTAATTTGTTGTTCGATTTCAAAATCTATATTAGTAATCACTAATATATTTTCTTCCTGGCTATAGGAATTTCCAATTAGGAACTCAGTTCCTTGAAATTCTAATTTCAAAGTATGATTATTTCTATATTTTTCAGGAATAAATCCATTTGCTATAAATGTAGTTTGATTTGTATAGGTTGTGTTTAGTTCTTCGCTTCCAATAAATGCACTTATATTGCCATTTAAGCGATTACCTAAATCATCCATCAAGATTCCAGTGACCGTTATGGCTCCGCCTCTTACTATTTTTCCACCATGCCAATCACCTATAACCTTCACCGAATCAAAAGAACTGGTTCCATAAACTGTGAAAGTGACATTTTCCTCATGGCCTAGATACCAAAGCGTTTCGTTAAAAACTACAGTTATATTATCTAATCCAACATCATAATTTGAAACTAGAGTATGATTTAAGTTAAATGTACCTAGCATGTCTGTTTCAACATAATATTCTGTTTGAGCCATATATATTCCAATTGTTACATTATCAATAGGGGCTCCATCATTGTCAGTAATACGTCCATTTACAGTTACATTCTCGTTTCTTAATGCATCACTAACTTCTACAAACATTATAATTGTAGTTTGAGGAATTACAGATAAGCTGTTTTTGGTCCTCTCTACACTACTGCTAGCAACAATTGTGATATCAATATCAAATATGTTAGTCTGTCCTTCATCAACAAAAGTACTATAGCTAAATTGGCCATTTTCATCAGTTTTAATTAGTAAGTAGGAATCTCTTTCAATTTCTAAACTTACATTTTGAATTGGGATTCCTAGTTCATCAATTACAGTTCCAAGTATAAGATATTCTGAATTTCGTTCCGATTTACATAGCCATTCTTCATCAGATCCAATATCACATTTTGTTTCTTCATCAAATACTAAAGATGATGAGGCCAAAAGCGCCAAATTGGAAATGCTTGAATTACCCAGTAAACTTTCTGAATCAAATAGTTGAACTGAAACACTATGTTCTCCAGAGTTTTCAAGTGACAAATCAACAGAATAAGTGTATCTTCCTTGACTATTTGTTTCGGCGGAACCAACATAATTATCATCAAAATATAAATTAACTATTTGATTAGGTATACTTTCATTATTGTGATCTGTCAAATTTCCTTCTAATTTTATTATATTAGTTCTAAGACATTCAATACAAATTTCACTGCTTTGTATAGATTCAATAGTTAAACTGCTTTGGCCTTTTATTATAATATTGTAAACAGAGACATCAGAAGGGTGTATATCTCCTATGGAAGGTAAATATGTTGCAGTTAAGATAGTTTCACCCCATGAGGCATTACCTGGAATCGTAAGTTCGAATTCCCAATCTTGATTCCCCGTGATATCTATACTACCGACTTCATTGCCACCATATTGAATGCTTACAGTACCTACTGGTTGTTCTATTATGTCACCTAAAATACTTCCACCTATATTATATGTATTTCCCAACTCAAGTACATTTTCATTATCTTGATTAAAACTTAAATTAATTGAAGCATTAATTACACGAATGTATTTCATAACAAAGTAATCAGTAATATTTTCAGTGCCATTATATTTAAAGCCTAATTCAAATATTTGATCCTCAACTTCTGGTAAATTTATTTCAATTGCAAAACTTCCATCTTCATTAGTAACCTGATAGTATTTTTCACCATTAAATGTCAGTTCAACAGTTTCATCTCCCAAATCTAAATCATTTAATTCAATTAATTTGCCTGTAACAATTGTAGAATCTTGGCTTGCTCCAGTTGCCGGTATATTAAGAATCATAGAACTATTTCCCTTGACTTTTAGGTCTAGTACTGGGCTCCAACTTTCTATAATTCGTTTAGATTCATTTGCATGAATTATGAATTGTAATGGGCGATTTAATTGAATTACCCAATTACCAGAGTGTATTTCAGCCTCGATAGAACTAATATTACATATGACTTCCACAAATCCATCAGTATCAGTTGTCCCTTGGCCTATCTTATATGATGGACTTCCATAATCTTCTGTTTCATTTATGTATGCTTCTACTAGTACTCCTACATATGGTTCTTCAGAAGTACCGTTTATCATATTAAATGACCAAATAAATTCTTGGTCTTTGTAGACTATTTCAGGAGGTAACTCGGGTGTTTCAGATCTTGATGGTGGACTTCCCCATGGTGGGTCTTCATCTTCAAAATTACCATATACTGGATTTTCTTCTCCACTGTCGCCATCATCCCAATTATCTTCGTCTGTATTTTCTTCTTTCGGATTCGAAGTATTCCATCCTTGAACATTATAAAATAATTGAGGAGTATTGTCATCCCCAGTAATATTCCAGTAATAAAATAGCTCATAATAATCATCCAGTCCGTCGTTATCTGTATCACTATTTTTTGGATTTGTGCGTGAATTATAGGTGTCATTTGAAGGAAGGATTTCTTCCAGATCACCTACTAAATCACCATCTGAATCTGATTTTGTTGGATTTGAAGGATAGTTGTATTGATTATCAACGGTATCTTTGTTTATATTTGCAGGGTCGATTTCGTCTCCATCAAACAGAGAATCACCATCAGAGTCTGAGTTTAATGGATTTGTAATATATCCATAATCGTTATTTCCTTGGATTTCATCTAAATTACTTAATCCATCATTATCTAAATCTTCAGCACCATCTGATACGCCATCATCATCAGTATCATTATCAATTAGACTATATGGATGTCCTTCTGTAGCTCGAGTCCATTCCCAAGTATCATTTAATCCATCACTATCCGAATCAATATTTAGAGGATTACTATTTAAATCGCTAATTTCCAAACCATCACTTAATTCATCGTTATCAGAGTCATCATCCATTGGGTCAGTATCGTGTTCATTGATTTCATCATAATCATTTAATCCATCACCATCTGAATCAGTAATTCGAGGGTCTGTGCATTCATTATTATCTTCACCATAGATACAATTGTTAATTTCATCATAATCGTTTATTCCATCATCATCCGAATCAGGTTTAATTGGATTGGTACATTGATCATTGTCTACACCATAGAAGCAATCGCCCAACCAAGATTCAACAGTATCTGTTAGTCCATCATCATCCGAATCGGTATCGTTTGGGTCAGTAACCCACAATACTTCTTCCAAGTCATCAAGGCCATCATCATCAGAGTCATTATCCATTGGGTCAGTATCGTGTTCATTGATTTCATCATAATCATTTAACCCCTCATTATCTGAATCAGATTTTCTTGGATCTGTACATTCATCATTATCTTCACCATATATACAATTGTTAATTTCTGAAGAATCATTTAATCCATCACCATCTGAATCAGCATTTTCCGGATTAGTACACTCATTTTGTCCTGTACCATATACACAATTGCTAATTTCGACAGAATCATTTAATCCATCACCATCTGAATCAGGTTCATTTGGATCAGAAGTGTAACTATATGTGTTATTGAGACCATAAACTTCATCCCCATCAATCAAGCCATCATCATCTGAGTCTGGGTCATCTGGGTCTGTTCCTTCTAGTATTTCTTCACCATTACTTAGTCCATCCCCATCATTATCTAAGGCATCAAGGAAGTCGTCACTCAAATCATTAGGATTTGTATCATCAGTATCCACTTCAGTCCCATCTCTTATTCCTCCATTATCTGAATC
>Ga0315328_10000499_pt1 | contig 17024 bp, 14 predicted proteins | sample M120032315metaG_FD_203462 | JGI IMG/M metagenome (GOLD analysis project Ga0315328, IMG submission 203462) | Ammonia-oxidizing marine archaeal communities from Monterey Bay, California, United States - M1 200m 32315 | ecosystem: Environmental > Aquatic > Marine > Intertidal zone | place: USA... | reverse complement strand
TTGGTGGGGCGGCCGGAATTGGCCGAGTTAGAGATTGTCACTGATGCTGTTAAGCGCAGCGAAAACATCAACACGTTATACCAAATGATTCATGAGGTTACTCCAGAGAAGACTACGGACGAATGGGTTGAGCTATTAAGAAATGCCGATATTCCTCATACCAAGGTCAATTATCTCAATGAGCTTCTGGAGGACGAGCATCTTAATGCGGTTGGTTTATTTGAAGAGTATGATCATCCTAGTGAAGGGCGGATGCGTGTTGTGAGGTCTCCGTTTATGATGCAAGGGGTTGAGCATAAGGCCGATCAGCCTACACAGTTGTTAGGGCAAGCTAACGAGAAAATACTTGCCGAGCTTGGAATTGATCGACAGGAAATGGAACAACTAAAGGAAGCAGGAGTTATAGAATATAGTTAATCGTAGTATGCACTCATGAGGGGGAACAAAATTCATGACCAATAGCGTTGTTGACTTTGATCCGCACACTCGCATTCACGCGAGTAGCCAGCTTTATTTATTGTCACTTTTCCTGTCATAGAGATATATTTATAGCATTGCTATAAATGGATCAAATTCGGGCAACAGAAGAACTTAAAAGAGAGTACAAAAAATGACGATTCTCAAGCATTTTATTCATACCCAGGTGCGATTCCTTCTATTCTTGCTTCTCTCACTGGGGTTCGTACTAAAAGGTAATGGCCAGGTGCTGGAAGGTCCTGACCCTCATCAGATGGAAGATGCGCCTGACTTGGGATTCAAAGCCGTTGCGCACGGCCTAGAAATTCCTGCAGATGTAGAAATGGGGGCTCCTTCGAGTGTGGTGTGGACCAAGGAGAACCATTTGGTGGTTTTCAACCGGGGACCTAATCCGTTAATGGAATTTGACGCAGAAGGGAAGTTCGTGCGTAGCTGGGGACAAGGCGACTATGTTCGACCTCACGGCATGCGGCTTGATCCCGATGGAAATATCTGGACTACGGACGTAAATGGTCACACCGTAAGAAAAATGAACTTGGCGGGCGAGGTGCTGCTGACTTTGGGGAAGTTCGGGCAGCCAGGAGAGCCTGAGGATGGATTATTGTTTGAACCAACAGACCTTACCGTCAACGACGAAGGCGAGGTCTTTATTTTGGTCGGCCACGGACGCGGTACCCCGCAGCTACTCAAATACAATCACCATGGGGAATTCATTAAGAAGTGGGGAGGGGCAGGTACAGGTCCGGGCGAGTTCGATACACCTCATTCCATAGTTGTTGACCAGAGGGGTCAGATCTATGTTGCTGATCGCCAGAACCGCCGTATTCAGATATTCGACGACGAAGGCGGGTATATAAGAGAGTGGGCATATAAGGGTTTGCCCTGTGGTTTACATTTCACTCCGGATTACCAGCTCTACATGGTGAGTGGTTTCGCCGGGGAGATTCTTAAACTGGACGGAAACGGTAATGCTATCGCAGCTACCGGCGAACCTGGCAAGAAGTTGGGGGAATTCGGGGAGGCGCATTATATGACTATCGCTCCCAGCGGTGATATTTTTGTGGCGGATACTGTCAAGCCAGATCTACATAGGTTCATCCAAAGATAGCGATTTAGCTTGAAGTAAAATTACACTTGAAAAAATCCGACGAAGGCGTAGGTTTGACAGACTAGTTCTCCTAGGATCGGATAAGAAGAACCACGTTAGACGAATAATCGAATTCAAAAGATGGAGGCTTACGTGAACAGAAAATTCCTATCGCAATTAGTTATAACTGCTGCGGGCTTATTACTTGCCATGATGCTGTTTGCCCAATCTTCCGAGTTTCCTCGTACGGAGTACGACCACCCGGACCTGCAGGGCATCTACACTTATAGAACACTAACACCCCTGAATCGTCCTCGCGAGTTAGAACATCTAGAAGTGCTAACAGCTGAACAAGCGGCAGAATGGGAAGATTTTGAAAACCGACGCCAGAACAGGGACCTAATCATCGATTCCGTAGGCGGTGCCGGTTATCCTCCAGGCGTCATATCCTATAACAATTTCTGGTATGAGCGAGGAGTGAAAACCATCTCCGACCGAAGAACTTCACTTATCTACAATCCTCCCAACGGCCGCATGCCTTCATTAAACGCCGCAGGTCGGGAGCGTTCCAGGATTAGGGCAGAGAATCGCAGACTCAGTGCCGGGCCCGAAGCTAGAACTCTAGCGGATCGGTGTCTGATGAGTGGAGGTGCGGGGCCACCTCTGGTACCTGGAGCATACAACAACAACATACAGATTGTGCAAACTGAAGATCATGTCATGATTCTCAGTGAACAGATTCACCGAGCACGAATTATCCGCTTTGGCGACGAACATCAGACGCGTCACGTCAAGTGGGATGGTGACTCTATTGCTCGTTGGGATGGTGATACTTTGGTGATCAGTACGCAACATTTTTACTATCATGACAACGGGCGAGGTGCCTCGAAGCAGATGAAGTTGGAGGAGAGGTTTAGTCGTGTAAACGGCGATACCTTGGAGTACGACTTCACCATCGAAGATCCCTTGTCCTGGGATCAAAGCTGGTCGGCAAAATTTCCCATGAGACGTATTGAAGATCCGATCTATGAATATGCCTGTCATGAGGGCAATTATGGTCTACCAGGAATTTTAGCTGGCTGGCGCCGCTACGAATCGATGGGCATGAATGGAAACGGCACGCCCAAGGAGTAGCTGTTAGGAAATGAAGAGGGCAGGGCGAACCTATACCCTGCTTTTCTGTATTGGGGTATTCTTCGAGCCGGTTTATGATTAAAGTCTTTCCTGCTTTTATTTTTTTAATAACTTTCTTTATCGGACTGGCTTCGACTCAGGCACAGGAAACTGACCTTAGCAGAGTGATCGACATGCACGTGCATGCCGGGCCAGATTCTCGACCGCGGGCCATGAATGACTTTGAGGCTGCTCGCATGGCGCGAGATGCCGGGTTAAGAGCCATAGTACTTAAAAATCATTTCACCATGACTGCTGATCGTGCCGCACTCGCCATGGCACAGGTCGAAGGGTTGGAGATATTCGGCGGAGTAGCGCTTAACCGGGCGGTAGGGGGCATCAATCCGGAAGCCGTGCGCCAGTTAGTAGCGTTCGATGGAGGTCGAGGGAAGGTAGTATGGTTACCTACATTTGATGCGGAGTTTTATGTTAAGCGGGCCGGTACCGGCGATACCTATGTCAGTGTTATGGAAAATGAGAGTCCGGTAGCTGATCTTCTGCAAGTATTTCAGATTATTGCCGAGAATAGCCTGCTACTGGCTATGGGTCATTCGGCTCCAGAAGAGGTTTTGGCTCTGATTCCCATAGCTAAACAGCAAGGGGTTGAACAAATCTTGGTTACTCATGTATTTGGACAGGAAGCGACGGCACAGCAGATGCAGCAAATGGCCGATGCTGGAGCCAAGATGGAGTTGGATTGGTTGGCTGCCTATACGGATCCCGGATTATTACGAGACTATGCGGCAGCGATTCAGTCCATAGGCGCCGAACATTTTATTATTTCCTCAGATTTTGGCCAGGCCGGAAACCCGGATCATGCCACGGGGATGAAACAATTTATAAAGGCGCTAACTGAGGTTGGTATTAATCAAACTCAACTCGGAATGCTAGCCGAACAGAACCCAGCCACACTGCTGGGGTTAGATTAACCGACGCTATTCAAAAGCCCTAAAAATTTGATGGCGACTACTACACTACTGACAGGTAAGTACAATGACTAAACCTAAGCAAATAGCATCTTTCGTTTCTCTTGCGTTACTTGTTTTTGCGTCTACGTCTGTAGAAAGTCAGCAAATTACCTCGGAGCAGGTGGATCTTATGGTTACCCAATTATCCAATTGGGGCCGCTGGGGTTCTGACGACCAGCTCGGCACACTTAATCTGGTAACAAAGGAGAAGCGTCTCGCAGCTTCGAAGCTAGTAGAACACGGCGTGTCTGTTTCAATGGCGCAAGATTTGATCACCGAAAGAGCGGTGGATAACGGTAATCCGTTCGAACATTCTATGGAGGTGCAGCCCAGTGACAATAATCCATGGGCTGTAGATAGAGTTGGTGTCCGGTTTCATGGGCTCGTCCATTCCCACATTGATTCGCTGTGCCACCATCACTACCAGGGTAAGTACTACAATAATCGGTCAATCGCTGACGTCACCGAGTCAGGTTGTAATGCTGGGTCCGTCATGACCATGGTCGATGGTATCTTCACCCGAGCAATCCTTATGGACATTCCGCGGTTAAAAGATCAGGAATGGTTGGAGCCAGGCTACGCTGTAACGGTGGCTGATCTTGAATCATGGGAAGCGGAGACTGGATTGCGGGTGGGTAGTGGGGATGCTGTTTTGTTGAGAACTGGCCGCTGGGCACGCAGAGATGCTCTGGGGCCCTGGGCCAGAGAGGGATTCGCTGGTTGGCATGTATCCACTGTAGAATGGTTAAAGGAAAGAGATGTGGCAATCATCGGGTCTGATGCGGCTTTGGATGTCTCTCCGTCTGGGGTGGAAGGTGTAGGTTCACCGGTTCATATGCTAGTTCTAGTGGCTTTGGGTATGCCCATTTTGGATGCCATGAACCTCGAGGCCGTCGCTGAAAAGGCAGTGGAGCTCAACAAATGGGAATTTCTCCTCACAGCTGCACCTTTGCGAGTAAAAGATGGAACAGGTTCGCCACTCAATGCTATAGCTACTTTCTAAGACGATAATCTCACTTTAGTAATTTGAAAGTTCCTATTCAGCGAAAAACCCCGCAGTTGTCTGCAGCCTAAATTGTATCTCTTTCAGCCCGTTCTTCTTGAAATATTCGTCCATCAGGCGTAGTTTCCAGAGCTACATAAAAGTTTTTAACTACTGTTACTTGTTCTCCTTTAAGAAAAAGAATGGAGGTTTGAATGACGATTCCAAGATCTCAAAAAATAAGCGCATGGATAGTCTTGCTGGGGGGTATTATCTTTTCTCCATTGACCATTGTGGCGCAGTCCTCATCTGATAGTCCTACCTTGCCGCGTCTTGAGAATGGTCGTCCTGATATGCAGGGTACTTGGGACTTTCGCACAATCACCCCGCTCCAGCGGCCCTCTAGCCTAGAAGGGCAAGAGTTCCTTAATGAGGATGAGTTTGAGGAATTCGAGGATGCCGAATTGGTGCGCCGTGATAGGGATAATTTCACCGATACCACGACTACTGGGGATTACAATCAGTTCTGGTACGATCGGGGCGAGGAACTTCTCGATGACATGCGTACTTCCTTGATAACTGATCCTCCCGAAGGTCGCATACCACCATTAACAGAAGCAGCACAGGATCGAAATAGCTCCAGAAGAGCAGCAGCTCGCCTGGCCGAGGGTATTGAGGCAAGGCCGTTGGCAGAACGATGCATCATGGGTTTTAACTCAGGGCCTCCAATGATACCTAGCGCCTATAACAACAATGTTCAAATAGTGCAGACTGATGACCATTTCGTGATTCATAATGAAATGATTCACAATATAAGACCAGTACGGTTAACTGATACCGAACATCGCGACGTGCCGCGAAAATGGGAAGGTGATTCTGTCGCAACCTGGGAAGGTGATACGCTAATCGTTGAGACTAGGAACTTTGCCAGAGCTACTGCGTTCGGTAACTCCAGTTCCAACATGCTTTTAATCGAGAAATTCTGGTTGATGGACGCAGATACGCTTGGCTACGAATTTACTATAAGCGATCCAGCTACCTGGACAGCACCCTGGACTGCGATGTTCCCTATGCGAAGAGCCGAATTGCCCATGTATGAATACGCCTGCCATGAAGGCAACTACAGCATGGCTGGAATACTAGGAGGCTGGCGCAGGCTTGAATCGCTGGGCCAACCTGGTCAACAATAATTAGAATTACTTACCTGAAGATAAAAAAAGCCAGAGTTACTTATGTAGCTCTGGCTTTTTTATTGCTGTCGCTTAGTTCTTTAACCTTGCGCTAGTCAATTTTGCTATTGCTGACAGCGTGGTCTGTGCAGCGTTCAGGCCCAGTCTAAAATCTTCATCATCGAAAGTAGTCCAGACATCCAGAGGTGTATGCCAGGTCGGGTTCCATCCAGCGCCGGTATGAGCGCCTCTTTCGTTCTCCCTGAGGCTTATAGAAGGTACCTGGTTCATGAACGGGGTTGAATCTGTATTAGTCATATGAGGACCAACTGTTGCTGGATAATCGGTATTGTATTCATCCGCAGCTGCCTTGAAAAAGAAAGCCAGCTCCATCGATTCTTCTGAAAGATCAGAATTAGACTGAAACTCTATGTTTACATCTGCTTCCGGGCGTTGATCCATACTAACGGTGCCATCGGCTCTCGGTGCACCATGATCCCAAAGCATCATGTCGTGTTGAATCATACCGAGCCACCTGGGTTCCGGGTATTGTCCCGAGCCGGGAGGATTTTCAATGCCTTGTAAGTCCTTGCGCTGCTCAACATAGGCTTCGGAGCCGTTCAGACCGGTTTCTTCGTTGTTCCACAGCGCGAATCGAATGGAAACCTCTGTTTCCACATCACTGGCACTGAAGATTCGTGCAAGCTCCATAACAAGGGCAGTACCCGAACCATCATCGTTTACTGCCTGGTTAACCCCGTGTCCGTCCATGTGTGCACCGACTATATACATCTTGTCAGGGTGAGTAGTACCGACCTTTGTGCAATACACCTCAGAACGAGGGCCGTTTACGGGTTCTTCTTTGTTTAAGTTACGAATCAGTTCATCAGGTTGAGCCATTAAATCACGGTTAACCCCGGTCGGTGCCCGGTATCCATATATTGAAGCTCCACCGGGGCCAACGCCGTTTCGTCCTACCGATCCTCCGGTTGGCGTAGTTAAGTCTCTGGGTTCATTGGACAATGGTCTCCTGGTTCGAGGAGGTCGTGGTTCAGGATCAAAGACATAATGCAGGCGTTCGGGAGAGCAGCCTACTGCTTCTAACTGTAGTTCAATCCAATCGACTGCTCTGCGATTACGCTCGGTACCCTGGCGTCGATCGCCGAATTGGGTTAGGCCCCGGATAGCAGTTTTGTAGGTTTCGAGGTCCAGTCGGTTTACCAGTTCACGCACGGGATCCCCATTATCCTGCCCTTGAGAAATGGAACCAGTTACCAGCACTGTTAGAGTGAACATACCTAGTTGCAAGAAACGGAATTTACTACACATAGAGTTCTCCTAAGTAATAAACCGGTTTTGCGGGCAGCATAAGCAAGCTTGGCCTTTGAGTCCAGTTGATGAATAATCGGGTGCTTAAGGTTGATCTAAAGAATATAGAGCTTGTGGGATAGGTAAAACCATGAATTGGGAAGCAATTGGTGCGGTTGGCGAACTAATAGGCGCCATTGCAGTGGTAATCACATTGGTATTTCTTGGCTTGCAGGTTCGGCAAAGCATTCGCACCATGGCAGAATCAAATCGACTAGAGCGGGCAGCTGCGATAGATAGGCATGCAGATTCCATAAGCCGCTGGCGCGGGCGCCTTATGGAGAATGCAGACTTGGCTACCATTTGGTTGGCTGCATACAATAATGGCGACTTAAGTGAGATAGAAATATTACGCCTCAATAATCTTTGGGTAGACTTTGTGAATACTCAGAGAGCTAATTATGGTAGGGCCAAGACTGTTGGGGACGAGGGTTTAGCTAGGCAAGCTGTAGTCAGTGTGGTGATGGAAGTTACAGCTTCAGAAATGTTAAAAACTTTGTGGGAGCAGACTCATTCGATGGTGGGATTGGCGTCACCAGAATTTGTAAAAGAGGTAGATCGAGGAATCAGCGAGGGTAACTTGGAAGAACTGGTGACTTTTAAAGAGATGACCATCAACTCCAGAAAACGATCAAAACAAGCAACGGATTTCATGAAAAAATAGTAGAAATGGAACTGGATTTATTTCATACAACGCAATTAAATGTTGGAAGAGGAGAAAATGAATAGAAGACAGTTATTGAAAGCCGGCTCATATTTGAGTGTCGCTTATGCGCTACCACTAACGGTTTCCAAGCAATTATTTGCCGCTAATTTGCCCGCTGACCTTGTAGATTTTACGGCTACCGATCTATCTATTGCGATACGGGACAAGCACACAAGTTGTACCGAAGTTATGCAGTCTTACCTGCAGCATATACATACCTATAACCCGGTGTATAACGCCATAATTAGTATGTTGGACGATGACGAGCTGATTAGACAGGCAAGAGAGGCCGACAACTCACTGGCCCGAGGTGAGTACAGGGGGTGGATGCACGGCATACCGCACGCTGTCAAAGACCTGACCCCGGCGGCCGGATTGCGTTACACAAGTGGTTCGCCTATGTATGCCGATAGGATTGCAGAAAATGATAGCGATCTAGTGGCGCGTATTCGAAACGCTGGAGCGATATTTATCGGGAAGACCAATACACCAGAATTTGGCCTCGGTTCGCAATCGTACAACTCCATATTCGGAGCTACGGGTAGTGCTTGGAATCCAGAACTCACTTCCGGGGGGAGCAGCGGTGGAGCAGCAAGCGGTCTTGGCACTCATATGTTGCCCGTTGCCGATGGCAGCGACATGATGGGCTCGCTTCGCAATCCCGGAGCCTTCAATAACGTTATCGGATTCCGACCCAGCGTTAATGTTATGAGTGCTAACAATTCCGGAACGAGAGCTTTGTCTACATCCGGACCAATGGGACGTAATGTTACAGATACCATTCGCTTCTTACAGACCATCGCGGTAAAGGAGGTAGCAGAACAACACAACCCTATGGATTTACATGATGTTCGAATTGCTTGGCTCGGTGATCTGAATCGCTACTTAGCGATGGAGCCGGGCATATTGAATCTGTGCGAGAATAGCCTCTCTTCGTTGTCTAGTGCTGGCGCCAATGTCGAGGCCACTCACCCGAATTTCATGATGTCAGACCTTTGGTTCTGTTGGACCACTCTTCGACATTTGGGTCGAGCAAGTATGAAATCGTTTTACGATGATCCGCAAACCAGGGCCCAGCTAAAACCTGAATTGATTTGGGAAATCGAAGAGTCAATGCGTTTGACAGATAGTGATCGATCCCAGGCGAACCTGATTCGCGCTAATTGGTACAGCGAGTTAAATCGTTTGTTCTCACGCTACGATTTTTTAGCTTTGCCGACAGCCCAGGTGTTCCCCTACTCGAAAGATCAGACTTGGCCGAGAGAAATTAACAATCGCACTATGGATACCTATCATCGCTGGATGGAAGTTGTCATTCTTGGAAGTCTCGGCGGTATTCCGGTAATCAATGTTCCTGTAGGATTTGATCCTTTGGGTCGACCGATGGGTATGCAGATCATGGGAAACTTTGGTGAAGACCAGAAGGTTCTGGAATTTGCCTTGGCTTATGAACAAACTACTAATCATTTGGAAAAGCGCCCAAAACTGGTTTCAGCAGTCTAGCTTAGTTGCCAGTTCTCCTTAATCTAGAAAAATGAAGTAACAGCGAGAAAGGTACCTAATTCCTTATCCATGAAATTTATATTAATAACTGCATGCTGTTTAATTACTACCAACTGCGTTGCTCAGGAAGTCAACCTAGACCAGCTTAGATTGCCTGAAGGCTTTTCAATCTCTGTTTATGCCGATGTGGAAAATCCCCGGCAATTGGCTTTGGGCTCGAATAACACAGTTTTTGTAGGTAACCTGCGTGGTCGTGTGTACGCGGTAATCGATAGTAACGGTGATGGTGCGGCGGAGCAGGTCAATACTATCGCTGAAGGCCTTAATTCGCCAAACGGTGTCGCCTATTACGAAGGAGACCTCTATATCGGCGAGATAAATCGTATATCCAAAATACGCGATATTAACTCGAAGCTGAACACTCTGAATCAAACCGAAACTCTTAACGACTCCCTACCTAATCGCAGACATCACGGGTTTAAGTTTCTGCAGGTAGGACCTGACGGCAAAATGTATTTACCAGTGGGTGCTCCATGTAATGTTTGTGAGGGAGAAGAAATATTCGCCACTTTGCTAAACATGGATCTAGATGGTAGCAATTTAGAAATCATTGCAAAGGGCATTCGTAATACCGTTGGATTCGACTGGCACCCCGTTACGGGAGAAATCTGGTTTACTGACAACGGCCGCGACATGATGGGGGACGATCTTCCAGCTTGTGAAATAAACCGGATTAGTAAGTTTGGCCAGCACTTCGGTTTTCCCTATATCCATCAGGGAGATTTGCCGGATCCAAATTTCGGCCGTGGCAAACATTCTGATGACTTTGTACCTCCAGTATTGAAGCTGGGAGCACACGTTGCCCCTCTGGGGATGGTCTTCTATCGCGGCGGCTCGTTCCCCGAGAGTTTTAATAACACCCTTTTCTGGGCAGAACACGGCTCTTGGAATCGCAGGGCGAAATCTGGTTACCGCGTAATGATGGGTCGTATCAGTGATGATAATTCCAGGATCACTGAAAATGCACCCTTTGTTAATGGTTGGTTGCAGGGGCAAAGTAATTGGGGACGACCGGTCGATGTTCTCAATATGCCGGATGGTTCAATACTAATCTCTGACGACATGGCAAATGTCATCTATCGCGTTACTTACGATGGTTAGAATGATAATAAGGAGTTAATTATGAATTACACAAAACATCTTCGTGTTCTCGCATTCGGTTTGACCGCTACTTTTCTTTTTTTGATTAACCCCAAGCAGCAAGACATCCAGGCCCAAGATGATGGTCCCTTTGTTTCACAACAACAGTACGAGCGTTGGCAGGAGGAACTTTCAAATTGGGGGCGCTGGGGTCCAGATGATGAACTGGGAGCCCTTAACTTGATTACCGCTGAAAAACGCCGGGAGGCAGCCTCTTTGGTGAAGAGTGGGGTTACGGTTTCTCTAGCTAGAACGGCAGATATGGTAGAGAGTATCGACAATCCCTGCCCGATAGAGTGGGAAATGATCAATGCCAGCCCGGGCGGCGCGAGTGATCGAATTATCTATCGTTGCATCCATGGCGCAGGTACTACTCATATTGACGGTTTCGCACACCGCTTTTTCGACGGCAAGATGTGGAATGGTGTAGAAATGGCGAACACGGTAACCATGGAGGAGGGCGCCAAGGTTAATGATGTGCTTACCATGAAAGACGGAATCGTTACGCGAGGAGTGTTGTACGATATTCCTAAGCTAAAAGGAGTAGATTACCTCGAAACTGGCTATCGCATCACCGTAGCAGATCTAGAAGCCTGGGAAGAATTGTCAGGCGTTAAAGTTGGCTCTGGAGATGCCATGTTATTGCGTTGGGGCAGGTGGGTACGCCGCGAATTGGATGGCACGTTTGATACTTGGGCAGAAGCCGCTGGATTTGACAACATGGTTATACCCTGGCTAAGAGAGCGAGACATTGCCATTCTTGGATGGGAGGCACCAGGATACACTCCACGACCGGAAGGTGACCTACCTACTCTGGCATTACATGATTTTGCTCTCACAATGCTGGGCGTTCACTTAATTGATCGGTCCGATTTGGATGCTTTAGCGACAATGGCTGAGCAACAGAATCGGTGGGAATTTATGTTAACTATAGCACCACTACCAATTCCCAATGGCACTGGGTCACCCGTAAATCCAATAGCGGTATTTTAATTTATTAAGGAATTAGACATGGCCCCAACTCGAAGAGAATTTATTAAGCACGCGGGTATGACAGTTGCCACCGTAGGTGGTGTTGCAAATAAATTTGCCGCCGCCCAGGTCGCTTCTCCAGAGAATAAAAAAGTACAAACAGACGTCTTAGACATCGGTTACGAAGAGCATGGGCCGTCCAATGGCTTCCCGGTAATCCTACTTCACGGATTTCCATATGATGTTCGTTCCTTTGATGGCGTATCGACGCCTCTGGCTGAAGCTGGTTACCGTGTGCTGTTACCTTATTTAAGAGGTTACGGGTCTACCCTGTTTCGTGATCCCGATGTGCCTCGTACAGCAGAGCAAGCAGCTATTGCCCAAGATTTGTTAGATTTTGCTAATGCACTAGGGCTTGACCAATTTGCTACGGCGGGGTTCGATTGGGGTAACCGGGCTGCCTGCATAACTTCAATACTGCATCCGGATAGGGTTCGCGGCCAGGTGGCATGTGGAGGTTATTCGGTCCAAGACACTATCACTCCTGGCAATCCAGCTCCGGCTAGGTTCGAAGCACTGCTCTGGTACCAGTGGTACTTCAATACTGAACGCGGCATCGCGGGATTGCAGAATAACAGGCATGATATTATACGTTATTTGTGGGACACCTGGTCTCCAGGGTGGCAATACAGTGATGAGGACTATAACCGGTCAGCATCCTCTTTCGATAATCCAGATTTCGTCGATGTAGTAATTCACTCCTACCGGCACCGTCATATAAACGCCCCCGGAGAAGAGCGTTTCATTGGGATTGAGCGCCGATTAGCGGAGCGCCCGGTAATAAATGTGCCCGCAATCGTTCTACGTGGGGCAGATAGTGGCTTTGGGCCGCCATCGAGCAATCCGGCTGGTGACCAGGCCAGATTCAGTGACCTGCGGGCAAGGCGAATCGTTAGCGGCGCAGGCCATGATCTGCCGGCGCACCGACCCGACGTTGTTGTGGATGCGTTGCTGGAATTACTCGCCTAGTGGTGGAAACAAGAATTAGACTGAGTGTTAACAATTGGATACGCAGACTACTACGAATTACTGGCCAAAAGCTGCTGATCAGAAATTTGCTTAGCAGATAATGCCGGTTGCCTTTTCCATTTTTCCCGAGGAGGGTTCTCAGACTACTGCTGAGCAGCCTGCTTCTCTAAGTTACGCGCGACACTCAGGATGTTAAGTAGGCCGTAGTTGCCTTCGTGACAGGCAAACTCATAGATGGGTTGATCACCGCGAACCATTGGAAAGGAGACTCCCCAGGGACGTTCCCATGTAGTGCCATCGTCCACTGTGAATTCGTATAACAGCATATCCTCTTCAGTACGCGTGAAGCGTTCCGTTAGTGCTAGGTTTACATTCGATCGGCGAAAGCTTGATTTTGGCGAAAAATTGGTTGATTCGACTACGAGTGTATTTCCGTCCCAGTGGCCGCGAGGATCTCCGTGCCACTGAGTGATTGAATCTGGTAAATGGGATCGCCCATCAAGCGGAATAATGCGAACATCGTGTACCATCTCGGTATAAATCATCACATGTTCAGGTGTCTGAACTATCTTGATATTATTATTATAAGCCTGTGGCAACATTCCTTGTGGCGTACCCCAGGTGATGCAACGCTCTGTTAACGACCGATCGGTCCAGCTATCTGCCGGGCCGCGCTGTTCCCTTGCTTTAGCGGCTGCAGAAGCACGCTTTCGAGCTGCTTCTGTGTAGGGTGGAATGCGGCCAGATTCCGGATTAATCACCAATGAAGTTCTTCCTGATGGGACAACATTAGAGCCATAGTCAAGATCGCTAGGATCATGGACGGATGGGCCGCCGCGGCCTGAATCCAGTGGTCTGCCATCTGTCCGGGCAGCGCTGGCACGTTCGTAAGCTCTAATTTCTTCAGGGGTGAGAAACGGTTTGTCAGCAAACCGTTCCGGCCGCTCCAATGGAGTAATGGTACGACGATCCCAGACACCCTGAATGTTAGGATGCCCCCATGCCGTTTTTTCTATCAGATAGCTGCCTCGGTTCTGGTTTATTGATTGCGAGTAGGTAGAAATAGATGTAAATGCCAGCACAACAGCGGTACTCGCGACCGTGAGAATACGGTTTATTATCATTCTCGCCTCCAGCCTCTATAGCAACTGTTTAAGTTTTACATATTTCATAGGTCATGTGCTAGTCGAATGCGAAACACCCAGGCTCCTCTTTCAGAAGCCGCCCGGACTCGGTTAGCTGAGCGCTGATAGCGAGGACCATCTTTTGAGTCTCACCTGGATGGATCATCATGTAGAATAAATTATTTCTTAAAAACGATGTTCTGCGAGTACTCGTTCGTTGAAAGTTATGCCAAAGCCTGGGCTATTGCTTATATTTATTGCACCATTAACGAATCTTTCATTGGGGACCACTAGATTAGATCGCCAGGGTTGTTCTCCCCACTGATATTCGAGTATCTCGAAGTTTGGTAGAGCGGCACATAATGCTACAGAAGCCGCGGTAGATACTGGACCGCTGGGATTGTGGGGCGAAACTTTGACTCCGTTAGCCTCCGCAACAGCAGCAATTCGGAAGGCTTCCAGTAATCCGCCGCAATGTTTTATGTCAGGCATAATTATGTCCACCGCGTTTTCTTCGCACAACGGCGCGAACCCTTCGACACCGAACAAAAATTCACCGCCAGCCAATGTCTGTGAAATCGATTCATGGATTCGTCTAGTATTTGTTGTTTGGGTAGGAGCAATAGGTTCTTCATACCAGGAGAGGTTGGCGGGTAACAGTTGCTGCGCAACGCTGATAGACAATTCCACATCGAAAAAGCTATGGGCATCGATCTTAATAGCTATATCATCGCCAACGGCTTCCCGCATCGCAAATACGCAATCCACACCAAGTTGACGTGCTGAAGAGATTTCATTTGCTGCCGCGGTGAGGGGAGGGAAGCCATCGAAGGGAGCCGCTTTGATAGCTTTGAAGCCATCAGCTACAGCTTGTCGGGCTTTCTCAGCAAACCCTTCCGGCGTTCGATTCGAGGTAGCCCGATTGATGTTTGCGTAAACGGGCAATGAGTCTCGGAGCTTTCCTCCAAACAATTGGTACACCGGCACATTAAGAGTTTTCCCCACGATATCCCATAATGCTTGTTCAATAGCGCTGAATGCAGTCGCTACAGCTCGGTTACCAGAGGAAGCTCTTGGCCATCCTTTTGTTCGATATAGGTTGATATCGAAAGGGGACTGGCCCTCTACCAGCCGAAAGAACGAATTCAGTTCATTGAGTTCGCTGCGCCGGCCCAACGATGCTTCACCCAGGCCCGTAACACCATTACTTGCTGTTAGGAGTACGAATATCCATTTTGTTCTTTGTGTAACATTCACTACGATCACTTCTAAGTCAGTAACGATAACTTCGTGATCAAGGGGAGAATTCTGTGCATAGATATTCGTCAACGGCGTCAAAGTCGCGCTACCCAAAACTAATCTAGAGAAGTTTGTTAAGAACTGACGGCGAGGAAGTTGAGACGCGGGCATTTCGTGAGTTTTACTGTCGCGGCACTTTCATCGTTGAGCTTCACGCTCCCAGTAGCGCCCTATATCTTCACCGAGGGTGATATCTGCACCCAAACTTTCTAGATGCTCGGCGATGTGAGGCAAAGTCTGTAATGATCCGGCCCTATACTCGCCTTTCGAAGCTATCAACCAAGGGGTTTGCCCGCGATTGTTTATGGCGTTTATGTTAGCTCCATTATTGACGAGGTAAGAAATCAATTCGGTACCTGCCAGATATACTGAGCCATGTAATGCTGTTTGATTGGCTGCATTTCTGGCATTGATATCAATGCCCAGTGCTAAACATTGCCTCACAGCAGGTAAGGCGGCTTCTTGCAGCGCAATTATATTGTCTTCGAACCAACGTCGATTGTACTTGTCTTGTCCCTCGACGAAGTCTGCTCCTGCCGCGACCATTAACGGTGTGGTACCGTCGTCACTATTAATAAAGGGATCTGCTCCGCCGGCTACCAGGATATCCATTATCTGTACGTCGTTATAACCTGCCGCAAGGAAAAAAGGGGTAGCACCCAGTTTTTCTACCGATAGACCGTTGTCAATTAGGATGACACGGGAGAATACCGGCATGTTTCGACTTAGCTGTGCATTCGGATTAGCTCCAGCATCGAGTAAGGATTTAACTAATGTCCCCATCTGATGTTGCACGGCGGAGTGCAGGGCAGTGCGACCCGCACCATCGAGGTTTGGGTCTGCACCTTGTGATAATAAGAACAGCGCCATATCCTCGTGGCCGCTGTCGATTGCAACCAGCAGGGCGGACGCTTGTGTGTTATATATGAATACTGCGCGCGCATTAGTATTGCCAGAGATGCCATCTGGAGCCGATTCATTTACATCGGCGCCCTTGTTCAACAAGATGCGGCCGATTTCAACGCTACCTTGCTGGGCTGCGAATAGGAGTGGAGTAAAATCGTTCACTGAACGGGCAGACACTTCCGCCCCATGTTCGACTAATAGTTTCACAGCTTCTATGTGTTGTCCGCCGACTGCGAGCATCAGGGCCGTATGTGTTTTCACGTTTTCTCTGGCGTTTGTATCGGCGCCTGCGGTTATCAATAAATCCATTATTTCTGTGTCACCCACATGGGCAGCTATCATCAAGGGAGTTTCACCGGTGTAACGGGACGCATTGACATCGGCATTTGTCTCTATCAGTAGCTTCGTTATGGCAAGATTCCTGTTAAGGCTGCTAAGGGACAGGGGCGTTACCCCATGGTCGTCAGCAGAATTGGCATCTGCTCCTGCTTCTAACAACAGCCGAGCAATGTCCAGATCATTTCGGTAGACGGCCCAATGAAGAGCGGTGGCTCCATCACCCATGGATTCGTTTAAATCTACATTCTGATTTAAGAGTTGTTCAATAGCATCGCGGTTTTGATTTTTGGTCGCTTCGATCAAAGCTGTCTGCGCTGATACGAATGAACTAGCCGTTGCGACTATAAAAAAGCTGGAAACAACTGTGAGTCTAAAACGATTCATGCCGATCTTTGTGACTATTTACCAAAGGCTATTGCTGCATTATCAATGATTTAATTACGAAAACACTACCATTCCCGCTTTTGACATACAAGTAGGGACTGGCTATATTGCCGAGGGGAAAAAGCCTAAAAAAAGAACGGCTTAAGCAAACATTTAGATCTATATCAGAGCGAGTAAAGAGAACTGACCGGGAGACGTTACCCACCCAATAGAGTCGGGCGTACAGTCCTATCGGATTTTTTTAAGAGCACACAAAACATGCGCGAGAATACAAACTTGAGCAGAAAATCGTTTGTTATTTGGTCCAAAAAAGGTTTACCACTCTTTGTTATGGGGGT
>Ga0315328_10000497_pt1 | contig 17066 bp, 25 predicted proteins | sample M120032315metaG_FD_203462 | JGI IMG/M metagenome (GOLD analysis project Ga0315328, IMG submission 203462) | Ammonia-oxidizing marine archaeal communities from Monterey Bay, California, United States - M1 200m 32315 | ecosystem: Environmental > Aquatic > Marine > Intertidal zone | place: USA... | reverse complement strand
TGATAAAATTTTTGTCATGAGCCCAGCCAATAACACAGAGCGCAGGGAGTACATAAACAAGCACTTTTATGAGAGGGGAATTACAAATTGGGAATTTCACGATGCCATAGACTACAGGCTCCTTACAGCCGAGGCCAGAATCTTTCTAGGAAAATCAGGGCTCCTAAGTGAGGAGGGACACCCTTGGCTTCCCCTTAACGATACACAAATCGTAGCCTGTCTGTCTTTTATGCAAATGCTACTTAAAGCCAAAGGCTGTCGTTACCAAAGAATACTTCACGTAGAAGATGATATTTATTTTTATGATGATTACGAAACCCGATTCGACAAAGCCGTGTCTAATTTACCGAATGACTGGGACGCGATTCACTTCTACAGTCATATCCCCATAGACTCTCAGAAATTTAACGACATCTATAGAGAAAAAATAAACAGTGAGATTTACAAAGGGTTCTCTGAAGGTAGTGGAGCACTCTGTATCGGCTACAACAGAAGAGCAGTCAACTTAATGTTTACCAGAGTATTTCCAATTGATAGCGGCATTGACGGAATAGCAAATACGGCCAGCGGAAACTGGTATGAGGGGCACGAAGACTATATAGCCTATATTTGCAAAAATTTTATATGCAGGGAAAATCGCAAGTTACCCAATAGTCATTCTGGTGCCACAAAAAGTAAAAATGATACACGGAAAGCACAAGATGAACACCTCATACCCCCGCACATGACCACTAATAAAGAAAAAGAAAAATTAATGCTTTACCAAGAGAACCAAAATAAAATAATATGAAAATTAATAAAGATACAATTTTTTCTATTGCAATAGATTACCCTTGTAAATATGAATTTAAAAATTTACTACCGCTACTTCTATCTCTAGAGACCTCTGGGTTTAAAGGAAATTTGGTCCTCCACCATAATTTTGTAGAAGAAAAAGAGATTGCCTTCATTAAAAACTACAATATTATTCTTGAAAAAGTTAACCCGATACCATCCTACAAGGGAGCTTTTAATTCAGGGGGCGAGATTAGAGGGCTAGACTCCGAGCCAGACTTCCTAGATAATGGAAACAAAGGCACGACAAGCGCTGGACAAAGCCAAATGAAAAGGTTTTTTTACATAAAACACTTTTTAGAAAACAATGATATCAATGAAGATGTTTATTTTCAGTTAGCCGATGCAAGGGATACATGGTACCAAAAAGACCCCTTTGACAAAGAGATCTTAGATAAATCTCCAAACAAAATTACTGTTTCTAAAATCGGATTCCTAAGTAAGCCTAATGGCTGGAAGATAGGAGAAAGAGAGTGGGGGTCAGGAGTCATTAGAAAATCCTATGGAGAAGAAATCCTTGAGTCTCTCAAAGAAAAGCCTCTAATTGGGCAGGCGTGCGTTACCGCTAGGTCAAATGAATTTAAAATTTATATTGATGCGATGGTCCGGGAAATAGAAATCCTTCAGAAGAACGAACGAATGAATGTTGCTTGTGATGAACCTGTTTTTCAGAAGTGGGCTTTCGAAAATGAAAGTCTTTTAAATATTTTACATTATCAAAATAAGCTAATAACCCATGTTGCGTTTTTATCATGCGTCGAATATATGGTGACCAGTGACTGTATTTTTTTAACGGGTCCTCACGACTATGACTCTATGGGCATGAATTATGGTCTCCCACACGGAGTCGCTCCAGCTGTTTTTCATCATGTAGATCGCAGCAAACCCATCATTGAGTACATCAATAGAAAAGTAGAAGAGTGGACGAAAGAGAGGAACCTCCCCTATGACACTCCATACGTATTTATGAGTCATAAGTAAATTAAAAAATAGTGATAATATCTCACAAACATAAATTTATTTTCTTCCACCTTCAAAAAACAGGGGGAACATCCATTGCTCACGCGATGTTTCCTCACTTGGGAAAAGAGGATGAGGTGATAGGATACAAAAAGCTACAAGAAAAAAACCCCGAGTCCCCGCTCTCTAAGCATTCTTCTTGCTTAAGTGTTTTTGATTCTATGGATATTGATGTTTATAAAGACTATTTTAAGTTTGCGTTTGTCAGAAATCCCTATGACTTATTCGTTTCCCTTTATCACTGGTGGCAAAAAACCCCCTCTTGGGATGATCCGTCCTTATTACAAACAAGACTGAGTAAAGTAGAAAGTTTCGAAGAATTTTGTTATAGATACGAACAAATTAAAAAGCCTTATAATTTTTTATATGACAACCACTTTTTTAGCACTCAATATAAGTACTTTTTCTTTAATGACAGTCTTTTATTTAATTTCTTAGGAAGACATGAAACCCTTCAAGAGGACTACGAGAAAATATGCAAAATCATAGGGATACGTTCATCTACCCTTGAAAAACTAAATGCATCAGAAAGAGACGCAAACTACAGAGTCTACTATAATGAAAATTGCATTAAATATGTTAAGCGAAAATATAAAAAAGAATTAAAAACATTTAATTATAAATTTTAATATGCTCTCGTAGCTCAATTGGATAGAGCATCTGTCTTCTAAACAGAGGGTTCTGGGTTCAAGTCCCAGTGAGAGTACCATTTATAATGAAAGAGGATATAAATAAAAAATATTTAGATGACCCCAAGTTCCATCGTATAATAAACAGCCTAATGAATATAGAGCTTACAGTAGTAGCGGCTAGTGGTTATTTTGACCCACTTCATGTGGGTCATATAGAATATTTAGAGAAGGCTAAAGCTCTTGGGGATAAGCTGGTTGTTATCGTGAACAGCGACGCTCAAGCCGCACTGAAAAAAGGGAAGTCTTTCATGAGTCAGGGCGATAGATTGAAAATCATTAAATCCTTAAGGTGCGTAGATGAAGCCTTCATTGCCATTGACACTGACCAAACCGTATGCAAGTCTCTGATAGCCTGTGACCCACATATTTTTGCAAACGGCGGAGATCGCTCGGAAGAAGAAATACCCGAGGCTGGAACATGCAAGGAAACAGGCATCGAAATGGTAGATGAATTAGGAAGAAAAATCAGGTCATCTTCTGATTATACAGGGTTAAAGGGTAGTTAAAAAGTGTAATATAATTACACGATGCAACTAAGATACTATGAATGCCCCTATTGCCCACCAGCAATTGATAATCGATTAGTACTTAATCGGTTAGACGGAGCAGAGTCAAAACCAGTATATAAATGCGGAAAATGTGGTGAAGAATTTTTTGCGACTGAAGACTTCCGTCGAACCCAGTATCGTAAAATAAAAGATGGCTAATTTAATACTTTTTTAAGTATTTTATTAGTTTTTCACGATTTTTTTGTAATTGTGTAAATTTTATTACTATAATAATTATGAAAAAACTACTACTCTCCCTAGTCGTAACTTCTCTTCTGATCACCCCCGCACAGGCCGAAGAAAAGAAAAAACAAACCACAGCAGAGCATTTGCAAAACGTGTCTGTAACGATTAGAGCAGAGGGTTCATTCTCAGCCGGTGAGGGGTCGGGGGTAATTTTCACACGAAAAGATGCAAAAGGAAATTTAGTAAATTTTGTATGGACCGCCGGGCATGTAATTGATAATCTGAGATCTACACGGAGTGTCGTTGTGGACGGCAAACCTAAAACCCTAGTTGAATTTAAAGACCCCCTAGTTGTTAAAGAGATCAGACAAAACGGAAGAACAGTAGGGCGACTCCAAATGGATGCTGAAGTTCTTAAGTATTCCGACGCAAAAGATGGTCATGATTTAGCTCTGCTGCGAGTCAGAAAACATAATTTCGTACAAGACACTGTAACCTTTTATCTTGAAGAAAAAATTCCGCCCCTAGGCGAAGACCTCCTGCACGTTGGAAGTTTACTGGGCCAGATGGGAGCAAACAGCATGACTGATGGAATTTATTCACAGCACGGTAGATTGATTAAAAGCCTGAACAAGCATGTATTCGACCAAACAACCTGCACGGCTTTTCCCGGTTCGAGTGGCGGCGGCGTCTACTTAAAATCTGACGCTAGATATGTAGGGATGTTAGTTAGAGGGGCTGGAGAAGGGTTTAATCTCATTGTTCCCACGCGCAGAATGCAAGGCTACTGCGAAAAACATAAAATAATGTGGGCTTTAGACGGAAAGGTCAAAATGCCCACCGAGGAAGAACTAAAGAAACTTCCTATCGAGCATGAACCAAAAGAAAAAACCGAAGAGACCGAAGAAGAAAACACTGCTAAGAAACTATTCCCCTTCAGACTAAGGGTAACATATCCAAAAATCCTAATCTTAAAAGAAAAGAACTAATATGAAAACATTAATTATTATCTGTAGTTGTGCCATGCTTATTGCGGTTGGCTGTAAAGACGCCGCTGTTTCAGGGTGCCCAAATTGCTCCTGTGATGCAGGGTGTTGTGAGTCCGGAAAATGCGCTGTTGTGGACTGTAACTGCTCCTGCAAGCCCTAGGAAAACTAGGCAAGGGGTGCGCGAGGGGTGGAGACAAAAGGGCGGTAAGGCTTTAGCTTTATCGCTTTTTTTGTTCTTTTTCGTAAAAAAAAGTGTAATTACTAAAAGTATAATGAAAATCCAACAAAAAAAATATGTCTGGGAGGTTGACCTCCTTAACCAAGAGTCTGATGACCTACAGGGTGCGGAAAGATTTGGTGGCAAAAAGCGCAGCGAGCTCAAAGACAGTGATTTTCTTGACCCCAAACGACGGTCCTTCCCAGTGATGTCCTGTAAGGACGTAAAAGATGCAGTAAGTGCATGGGGAATGTACAAGGGCTCGATGAGCTTTGACGAATTTAAAAGTAAATTGACGAGCCGCGCTAAAAAGCTCGGATGCGAAGGCTCACTTCCTGACAAGTGGGTAAAGGGTGCTAAAACCAAAAAAGAATGGGACAAAATAGACAAAAAAGAACTTGATCGTGACTCCAAAAAAGAAAAAGGCGAACACGAAAAAGACGCCATCAAAGATGATGAAGACAAAATCAAAAAGCTAAAGAAAGGAAAACCCTCTGAAAAGAAAAGCGTAATGATTCATGATCTTAAAAAAGATGAAAAGTTTGATAAGAAAGATAAGACCGCAACTTCTAAAAAAGGACTTCCCCCGTGGCTAAAGAAGGATAAAAATGAAGACAAAAAAGATGGCAAAAAGGGCGATAAGAAGGGCGATAAGAAGGATAATAAAAAAGAAAAAGGCAAGGACGACAAAAAACTTCCACCGTGGCTGAATAAAAAGAAGAGTAAATCAAAAGATTATTCAGATCTGTATAAAAAAGTCTCGGACAAATAAGATGCCCCTCCCCTCAAAAAAAGGCAAAGAATCTCAATCAGAATTCGTCTCGCGCTGTATGGGGGACAGCGTAATGAACAAAGAGTTTAAAAACGAAAAGCAGCGTGCAGCTGTTTGCTATGATCAATACAAAAAAGCCAAAAAAGTAAGAGCCTCAGACCACAAAAGCTGTAAAGACCCTTTATGGGATGAGTTTTCTAATGAATTTTTTACTATTTATTAGTAAATATTTTAAGTTGTTCTATAATTCGACTAGTGTTTCCAAAATCTATTGAATTTGTTTTAATAGTATTAGTATAATTAAAATCGACGTCTATTCTAATCCCCGATACGCGCTCCTCGGGGGTAATATACTGCTCTACATAGTCCATTAAACCAAGCTGCTTCATATAAATGAAGTAAGAGTCTTTCAACTCTTGCTCTACCTCTATTAAGTTATATAACTTTAGATCACACTTAGAAAATGCCGTAACATACCTAATAGCCAGAGTATCACTAAGCGGAGTGTCAATTAAAAGAGATGATGTAATCAAATTCACATTACTCTTTACACCAGTGTAATTAAATGTGTGAGGACGAAACCTACAATTGTTCAATTAAACGGGTTACAGATTGAAGTATATAAAACAAAAATTAAAATACACGATGTTGCCAACGACGTTACTTCCCTCGAAGCTGAAAAAATAGTGGCGTATCTCTATCGCGAGGGATTTATCGAACGGCAAACTATAATATGTGAGATATTACAGAGCAGCGGTGAGGAATAAAAATGGCTCAGTTAAACGCAAATACGCCCTATATTCAGTGCTTCATTAGAAATAAATATATTTTTCCGCAAGATGACGAGGGGGTTACTGAAGGGTACATATTTGGATGCAAATCCATGCTCAACAGGCCTATGCACTTTCATTTTCAGTCTAATTTTGGAGCAAATTTCTGGATGATGCCAATTTCAGCTTTCTGCCATAAAAAAGATTTTGATATTTTATCATCAGAGGAAGAAAAGAGACTCTCGATACTTCAAACGTGGGATTGCCAAAGCAATAATATCGCGGTTACAACATTTGCCTTTCTACAACATAAGAGAGTGGATGTCCATTGTCGGGATGGTGTTTGGCGCTCAGGCAAATATTTATTTACGATTGATGATTATGAAGGGGACCTTAATGAGCTTAACGTGGGGTACGCCAATGATACCGACAGTAAATGCTACCAGTTCATAGTGCTAGATGATGGAAATTTTTGCATACCCCCAAACAATCTACTAAGATGGCATAATCCTGACTTTATAGTCCCATATCCCAAAGACAATGTACCTAAACTCCGAGTGTATTCTGACCAAATGAGTTCTGAAGACATTGACAGAAGTTATGGTAATAGTCCTTATTTTTTTTATAACCAAGAAACCCACAAGAAAAATGAAACAAAAAAAAACAGTAAAAAAGAAGATGCATAAAACGGCTGATCCCACTTGGGACGCTCAGACTTATGGTAATTCAAGCAAGAGCCCCTTTAATGTAGATTGGGTAAAATACCACAACCCAAGAGAGGGGCGTGATCAAATCATTTTTCTTTACTCTGATAAAAAAACTAAAAAAATTATAAAGCATAGAATACTGCAGTAGCTACGTAATTAAGTGTAAGTAAAGGTACCGTGAACTTTTCTCTCAAGGAGTACGTACTAAGAATTAAATCTGAAGCCATTCAGACTGGATACTCCTTAAGAATTGATGAAAGCGAGATGGACACCGTTGTCCTAGTCTCTAACCCGAAGTCCAATAAGGTTGGAATGGCATTAATTGCTCCTAATGTTTTTGGTGATTTAAAAATACGAACCTTTCTAATTAACCAACGCAAATACCAATGGGCTAAAGATGAGGGGTTTAGCGTTGACGAAATGATTGAGCTAAAAGATGAGGGAGTTTTTCTTGAGGTAGACCCCAGAAAAATGGTTAACTTTTTATTATAAATTTTAATTACTTTTAATATAATATTCTAATGAAAAAAAGCCTACAATTACTAGATGAGATTCTTATAAAGGCTGAATATGACAACAGGGCGGAGTGTTTCTCGGAGGGGGCTTTATTTGAAAGCTTTTATGTATTTCACCTAAAAAACCTTAGAGAATTAATCATAGAAGAAAGTGTTGAAGATTTCCCATTCACAGAAGAAGAAGAAAAAGAACTTGAGATAGCCCTCCAACAAGTGATGACAAGGAAGTCTGGTGATGAAAAAATTTAATAAAAAATATTTCCAAGAGAAGTATCTTTTATCTTATAAAAGCGTAAATTGGTGGGAGCAAGAGGTAGTCGAGCTAGTTTATTTCTTTGAAAATCTAGAAAATAAAAAATTTAAATATAGTAAAAGAATACTAGATCAGAACACGAATGCTTATACGACCCTATGTGGACGTGGGAATGTAGAAGCTAAAATTCTAGATGAAATAGAGAAGGAATTTAAAAAATATAATGCCTCGAAAAAGAAAAAGTAAAATGTATCTAGTTCTCGCTGAGAGCAATAACTACACGCAGGGAGCCTTCCCTTACACAGAGGAAGGAAAAAGAATGGCCGAAGAGCTTGTTAAAAAGGCGGCCCGCGGCCAAACCCGCGAAGCCTTTTATATAACTGAAAGATAATGACGTTATAGCACAGTATATCGTCCACCATAGATAGTTTTTGTTTCGGTTCTAAATTGGAAAAATGACCAAACCCCTCTTGATGTCAAATTAAATGAAAAAAAATTTGACAAAGCCAATTCAAGGTATTAAGATATCGTTCTATGACAGATACTAGTAATAAATCCACAATGACGACTGTAAAAACAGTATATGCGCGTGCTGCCTTAATGGTGATGTGCCTGAATCTACTGCTAACCGGATACGCCATTGCAGCATTAGCAAACATCCAGACCACTGATCAAGTTAGTTTTCCCGAGGGGAAGCAAACTGAACAAGCATCAGTGCAAGAGACTTCTGGAGACAAAACTCCTACATCGGCAGAGGGGGTGGTTTCCGACAAGGAATAAAGCTTGACACTAACACTAATACACACTATATTAAAATAATATGAGCGAAAACACAAATACAAACGAGAACCAAAACACTAACATCGGCGCCCTCTGGGCCCGAGAGAGCCGCAACACCAACCAAAAGTATTTGGCTGGCCATGTAAAAATGGAGGTTGAGGGCGAAGAAAAAACTGTTAAATTGGTAGTTTTCAAAAATAACCGCAAGGAAAAAGAAAACCAACCTGATTATCAGATCTACAAGGCTCGACCAGTTCAGGCTCAGCCGGAGGCTGCTACGAATAACAGCGATGACTTACTATAGTTTTATAAGTCTATAACTCCAAAAACATGATCGGAAGAAAATTTCTTCCGATTTTTTTTGTGTTTTTAAAAAAAAATGCTATATTAATTATATGGATTTTGCAGTAAATGTACCCCTAGGCAGCGTAAGCTTTGGACAGGTTTCAACAGCCATCCTTCGAGAAATCAAAAAGAAAGGACACAACCCCTGTATTTTTCCCGTACAGGACAGCGTAGACCTCGCCACACAGAACCATGACAAAGAGTTCCTAGAGTGGATACAAAGTGGGATTGCCAAGTCCCAGTCTTCACACAAGCGAGATATACCAATGCTTAAGCTGTGGCACCTCATGGGGTCACTTGAATCATTTAGTAAAAATCAATTCCTTTTTACTTTCTACGAACTAGATCAACCGACAAAAGAGGAAATTAACATTGTAAAAAACAATACTCAGGTTTTTTTATCAAGCAGTGAGTCCACAAAGGTTTTTGAAACCTTTGGAGCCACCAATGTTTCTACTATCCCCCTTGGGTTTGACAAGCATAATTTCGAAAGAAAAAATAAAAAATACTTTGAAGATGGCCGCATCACCTTTAATATGGTGGGTAAATTTGAAAAAAGAAAACACCACGACAAGATAGTAAAAGCGTGGCTAAAAAGATTTGGAAATCAAAAAGAATATTTTCTACAAGCAGCAATTTTTAATCCATTCTTGAGCCCCGAAGATAATCAAAAGATTGTAGGTTCCCTTCTCCAAAACACAAAATACTTTAATGTTAATTTTTTTGGATTCATGGCTAAAAATAGTCTTTACAATGACTTCCTAAACTCCGGAGATGTTGTCTTAGGAATGTCTGGGGCTGAGGGTTGGGGTCTCCCCGAGTTTCAGTCTGTCGCTATGGGTAAGCATTCGGTGATCCTTAATGCTTCTGGCTATAAAGAATGGGCAAATGAAAAAAACTCGGTTCTCATTAATCCCTGCGGAAAAATCCCCGCTTACGATGGAGTCTTCTTTAAAGAGGGGCAGCCAATTAACCAAGGGAACATTTATGACTTTGATGAAGACTCTTTTATCGAAGGGTGCGAGAAGGTGATTGAAAAAGTTAAAGAGAACCGAACAAATGAAGAGGGATTAAAGTTGCAAGAAGAATTTACTTACGAAAAAACCACAAACTCCATTTTAGAACACATGGAGAAAGGACAATAAAATGCCGATATATACCTTTGAACACCCCACGACACTTGAGCAGGTTGAAGTGCTTCAGGGAATGAAGGACGAGCACACTTACGTTGACGAAGTAGGCACGGAGTGGAATCGTATATTCACGAGCCCCAACGCTGCCATTGATACGCGCCCAGATATATTTTCTACTGACTCCCTAGCTGGTGCCACTAACAATAAGAAGGATAGCTATGAAGACCTTGTGAAGAGATCGCAAGAGGCCAGTGACAAAAGAGCCGAAAAGGCGGGGGGTAGAGACCCCGTAAAGCAGGTGTGGTACGACAACTACGCAAAGAAAAGACAGGGTAAACGTCATCACAGTGACCCCAAGTTTGACTCCGGCGACTAACGGGTGATACACTTTTAAAAGACGCAATTGACAAAAAGTACACCCTAGTGTTTTTTTTTCTTTCTTTTTCTTAAAACTCATGTAATAATGGGTATGTATAAAGGCTTTCAAGATGTCAGATAAACAAATTCACGTAAAAAAACGGAACGGCAGACTTCAAAAACTAAACATTAACAAAATAAACTTGTGCGCTGAAAGAGCGTGTGAAGATATTGATAATGTATCAGCTAGTGAAGTTGTATTAGATGCGCACGTTCAATTTTATGATAAAATTACTACCAAAGAAATAGATAAAGCACTTATCTTAAGCGCACGACAAAAAATTGAAAAGGAACCCAATTACTCTTACGTTGCTTCTAAGTTATTACTTTTTAACATCCACAAAGAAGTTTTCGGGGAAAGCCGAGATAGCGACGCCTTTGAACATCAATATAAATTAGCATTTATTAGAAATACCAAAAAACTTGTCCAAGAAGAAATTTTAGATGAGAGATTACTAGATTTTGATCTTACCAAACTATCAGATGCTCTAGTGTTAAGCCGGGATTTAAAATTTAAATACTTAGGTTTACAAATTTTATATGACCGGTATCTTCACAACGTGAGTGGCCGCCGCATGGAAACACCTCAGGCGTTTTGGATGCGTGTAGCAATGGGACTAGCTCTAAATGAAAAAAATAAAGAATCAAAAGCAATTGAATTTTACGGGGTACTGTCTCAGTTTCATTTATGTTGTTCAACTCCTACTCTGTTTAATAGTGGCAGTACCCATAGCCAGCTTTCTAGTTGCTACCTTAATACTTTCGACGATTCCATTGATGGCATATTTGAAGGTCTGTGGCAAGAAGCTAGAAAAAGCAAGTACGCTGGAGGTCTTGGCTTCGATGTTACTAACTTCCGTGCTTCTAATTCTTATGTTAAAGGCACTAATGGTAAGTCTTCTGGCTTAATTCCATGGCTTAAAATTTACAACGACACACTAATTGCAGTAGATCAAGGAGGCAAAAGGCCGGGGGCTGGCTGTGCGTATCTTGAGCCATGGCATTTAGATTTCGAAGACTTTCTTGATTTAAAGAAAAACACGGGAGATGAACGACGTAGATGCCATGATCTTAATACCGCCAACTGGATTCCAAACCTATTCTTAGATCGAGTAGAAAAAGACGGGGAATGGTATCTATTTTCCCCCTCAGACGTAGACCTGCATAATTTGTGCGGAACAGATTTTAATAAAAAATACAAGAAGTACTGCCTTATGGCCGATGAGGGGGAGCTACCCAATCACAGGATCATAAAGGCAAAAGACTTGTGGAAAAAAATGCTACGAACACTGTTTGAGACAGGTCACCCTTGGATGACCTTCAAAGACAATGCTAACTTCCGTTATTCGAATAAACATTTGGGAGTTATTAATAGCTCGAATCTATGTACCGAGATTTTTTTGCATACCAAACCGTCAAAGTTTAAGAACGGTGAAAAAACTGAGATCGGAGAAACTGCCGTATGCAATTTGAGTTCAGTTAATTTAAAAGAGCATCTTAAGAAAGATGGTAAATTAGACTTTAAACTTTTAGCTAAGACCATCGCCACTCAAATGCGGATGCTGGATAATGTAATTGATTTAAATTTTTACCCCACCAAAGAAGCTGAGAAAGCTAACATGAGCCACCGGCCAGTCGGTGCTGGAAGTATGGGGTGGGCTGATGTTTTTCACTCTTACGAGGTTAATTTCTCTAGCGATGACGCTGTTAAATTTTCTGATGAACTTTATGAATTTATCTCTTATCACTGTATTCTGAATTCCAGTAAGATTGCTAAAGAAAAAGAGTCCTACTCCACTTACGAAGGGTCACTTTGGGATCAAAATATATTACCCATTGACACCTATAAAGAGCTTATGGTTTTTCTCGATGAAAAACCTATCATTCATAGGGGTAAAAAATTCTGCCCCGAAGTAGAGTGGAAATATCTTCGTCAGCACATTGCAGAAAACGGAATGCGTAACAGCAATACCATGGCTATTGCCCCGACGGCCACCATATCTTACATACAAGGGTGTTCCCCGTGCATAGAACCTGACTTTTCTGTCCTTTTTGTTTATGAAAATAAAAGCGGTAATCTAACCATTATAAACGAGTGGTTTATAGGTGAATGTCGCAAAAGAGGGATCTGGAACCAAGCCATGATTGATGCCATAAAGGACGTAGATGGCGATCTCAGCCGTTTAAATGGAGATATCCCCCCAGACCTTAAGGATCGGTTCCGTACAGCCTTTGATCACGACCAATTCAAGCTTATTGATGGTGCTGCTGCCAAACAAAAGTGGATTGATATGGGTCAGTCTTTAAATTTATTTAATAAAACTACCTCTTTAAAATATTTGCATGATTTGTATTTTTATGCTAAAAATAAAGGACTCAAGAGTACGTATTATCTAAGGAATCGAAGTGCCAGTGAAATCGAGAAAGCAACTGCGCCTAGTAGTAACGGTGGTGATAGTAACTCAGGTGATACTAATTCTCTTGAGCCTACTGCTGCGTCTTGTAATATAGACGGAACATGTGAAAGTTGTCAGTAATGAGTAAAACGGGATTTTTGTTGGAAGAAGAAGTTGGTGGGGTAAATCAAATTTTACCACACAAACACGAATATGCGTGGGACTTGTTTCTCAAGGGGGTAGCCAACAACTGGTCCCCTTCCGAAATAAACATGAGTGATGACATTGAGCAGTGGAAAAACGGAACACTAAGCAAAGATGAAAAATTACTTGTTAAAAGATGTCTCGGTTTTTTTGCTGGAAGTGAATCCTTAGTTGGCAACAACCTGCTTCTTAATGTTGCGAGGTGGATAACTGATGCTGAGTGCGGTCAGTACATTATGCGACAAGCTTATGAAGAGTCTCTCCATAACTGGACAGTTGTTACTTGTTGTGACTCTTACTCTCTCAGGGTTAATGAAGTATATGAAGCTTATTTAAATATCCCATCGATTAAGGCTAAGGATGATTTTTTGATGGAGATTACCACGAATATAAATCGACCCGATTTTTCCATCAAGACGGTAGAGGGGAAAAGGGAGTTTTTAAGAAATTTAATTACATATTATATTGTATGCGAGGGTACGTTTTTCTTTAGTGGTTTTGCCATGTTACTAGCCCTTGGTAGACAGAACAAACTTCCGGGACTCTCCGATCAAATACGATATACTTTGCGAGATGAAAGTTTACATATACAATTTGGAACCTATTTAATTAATACAATTAAAAAACAATACCCATCGGTGTGGACAAAAAAATTCGAAGAAGAAACAGTGAAGCATGTCAAAAAAGCTGTAGAGCTTGAAGTAAAATATGCTCACGATGTTCTTCCCCGAGGAATCCTAGGATTAAATGCGGATATGTTTGTTGAGTATATGCAGTACATCGGCAATCGACGGCTTGAGGGAATTGGAATTGACTTTCAATTCGACAGCGACCAAAATCCCTTCCCGTGGCTTTCAGAGGTCGTAGATGCAGTGGCAATGACCAATTTCTTCGAAAGAAAGGTGAAGGATTATCAAAGTTCAGGTGTCCTAGAAGATGACTTTTAAGTGTAATAAACTTATGGGAGCGTACTGGATTCGATTTAGATTCTTACGCCAAATTGCAAGCAGAGGATGATAGCTGGCCTCTTTAAAAAACTGTCAAAAAACCTAAATGCCAACAATAACGTTGACATGGCCCCTTCACTAGCTGAAGCAGACGAGATTCTCGCTCGTTTCGGTTGGACTGAAGAGGTCGCGCTGGCAGCATAGTTCTGCCCCGTCCTACTCTGGATGCTCGTTAAAGAGCTAGGGCGACGACAGCGAGCAAAAACTAGTTGTAAGGTAGAGACCGTCTAGTATAAAAAATCGGCTCCAAAACTCGTACAGGCCGTTTGTCGGTGACATGCCAAGCGAGTACTAACACCGACTAAGCTTGTAGTACATTTGAGCAGACGGCTCTAAAGACGCGGGTTCGATCCCCGCCGCTTCCACCAAATCTAGATGGATACCTTACTCATACAATTAGTAAAAAGGTACAGGCGGGAAATGAAAGACTCCAAAAATGAAGCCGAAAGAAAAATTCTGCGTAAAGTGATCAGGGATTTAGAAAAAATGATTTACAGTTACCAACCGTCTGCAACCTATACGATAACTAAATGGAGCAGCTAAATTTATTTCACCTTGCCTAGTATATCGTCTTCGTAGATTATCCCCCACCATGACACGTCCCGATTGTCTCCTACCACCCAATACTCTTGTGGTCCCAAGGTAAACGGACCTTCATTCACGTTAAAGCCAAGGCCTTCCCAGTTAAATTCATCTATAAATTCTCGGCCATTTACATAAATAACACCCCTCCTTATCTCCACGACCTCATAAGGAAGAGCAACAACACGCTTAACTAAAAACTCCCCGAATCCCCAGTGCCAAAAAGCTACCACATCTCCCCGATCAGGGCTCTGTAGATCATAGGACAGCTTATTAACGAGAATAACGTCCTTATCATCAATAGACGGGTCCATAGATGCCCCGTCCACGAGAAAGACCCGATACCCGAACCTAAAAACTCCCGCCAAAATAGTAACCAGTATCAAAAGCCGGATTCCCCACCAAATATCTTCTTTTTTAAATTTAAAATTCATTTTAGTCCCCTAGCTAGACCCTTTATAATAGCGAAAAAATACATAAAAAAAATTTAAATAACTAATAATTTTTTGGTGTAATTAGAGTTAAGCTTATGATGGATGCACAAATTATTCTAAATATTGCCTTTGGCACGATTATGTTTCTGGGTGGGTGGCTAATGAAGCTTATCTTGGGTCACATCAACGAAATCAAATCAAATCACGAAAAATTACTTATAAAACATATTGAGGACATGGAGTCCCTACTAGAGAAACATACCAACCTAGCCCTCTCGATGCCAGAGAAGTATGTCTCCAAAGATGACTTCCAAACCTTTGTAGAACGCATAGATCATCGATTTAACAGGATTGAAGAAAAACTCGACAATCTTCTTAAAAAATAGTTTCATTCTTCCGGCAGAAGGCATATAATGAGATATGCTGTCTATTTATAGTACTGCTTTTAATGTAATTAAAAATAACTTTGATTACAAAGATGCAGTTAAAAACTTCTGCCTTTTTGCCCAAGAGGTAGTCATTTCAATAAACAAGAGTGACGACGACACGTGGGAAGCCTTCGAGGAACTCAAAAAGACCTATGGAAATCTCACCACCATCCCTGCCAGCGTAAGCTATGACGACCCCTGCATTGATGGAAAATTATTTAATTTAGCCCTTCAAAATACTACTCAAGAATTTAAGATTCTTCTTGGATTAGACCAACGAATCCCGCTCAGGCAGCGAGAGAACTGGGAACAGCTAGCTTACTCTCTGAGGTTTGCCCCTCATGATGCATACCTTATTCCTGTTTTAGACCTTTGGGGGAGCGAGAAAAAAATTCGATGGGACCCAGAAGCCAATGTAAGTTTTCAATGGTTTCTTCACAAAGAGGGGCTAGAGAGAGGTGTCGTAGATTTTGCCCGACTGCCTAACGGCAAATTTGATCCATCAAAAAGTGATTCAAGTGAATTAATTTACCCCGATGGAAAGCTCGTAAGACATGAGCATTATCTACAGGGAGGGAATCCAACAAATTTAAAAAATTACTTACTTGCGCTAGAAGAACAGTCAGTGTATGTTTTTCACTTGGGCTACATGAACTTTGAAAATAGAATTAAAGTTAATGAAGATATCTGGCGCGAGCAGTGGGAAGAAATTAGACCTCCAGAAAAGAGAGAGAATGCTGTTGCATTAAATGTAGAAGAGTTAAAAAAATATCCAACATTTGAACATAATCTAAAACTTTGGCATGAATAAAAAATTAGGACTAGTCGGTTGCGGTTATTGGGGACCCAATATCGTAAGGAATATACAAAAATTAAAAGGTGCAGACCTTGAATTCCTTGTAGATAAAAGCCCCGAGGCCTTAAACAAGCTATCGGTGACCACATCTCTGTATTCTGATTTAGAATCAGCACTAGAACGACACCGAGAGGTTGAAGGGGTCATCATTGCCACTCCCATTTCTACTCATTTTGAGCTCGCAAAAAAAGTGCTAGAGTCTGGAAGGAGCGTTTTGATACAGAAACCAATGACCATGAACGCAGAAGAGTGCGACGTTTTAATGGACATTGCAAAATCCAAAAATCTAGTGATAATGGTTGCACACACCTTTTTATTCACTGGGGCGGTAAGGAAACTTAAGGAACTTGTGGATTCCAATCACCTTGGTGACCTAAAGCACCTAGACTCTTGCCGGATTAACCTTGGTCTTTTTCAACGAGACTCTAATGTCGTGTGGGACTTAGCTCCCCATGACTTTTCTATCTTGAGTTATTTAATTGGAGATAGAAAACCACTATTTTTATCAGCAGTGGGTTCAAGCCACACCCCGAAAGGCAACGCAGATGTTGCCAATATTTCTGTTCAATATGAGGATGGCTTTTCAGCCCATATCCACGTAAGTTGGTTTTCCCCAATTAAGGTTCGTAATTTAATCCTTAACGGAGATGAGAGGATGGTTGTTTACAATGATAACAAGCCCTCAGAAAAAATTATGATCTATGATAAAAGCGTAAGCTATGACGACAGTGTTTTTGACTATAGGTCAGGAGATATGTTTTGCCCCAAGCTAGAACACACCGAGGCAATTGAAGAAGAAATCAAGCATTTTTGCGAATGCATGAACGGAGCAGAATGTATTTCTGGTCCCGAACTAGGTAAAAAAGTTGTTAAATTAATCGAAGCCACCAATAAATCCATTGGGTTAAAAGGGGAGCCATTTGATGTACAGTAATGTTAAAGACTCGAAGATAGGTACAGGCGTAAATATTTATAGCTTTT
>Ga0315328_10000496_pt1 | contig 17069 bp, 25 predicted proteins | sample M120032315metaG_FD_203462 | JGI IMG/M metagenome (GOLD analysis project Ga0315328, IMG submission 203462) | Ammonia-oxidizing marine archaeal communities from Monterey Bay, California, United States - M1 200m 32315 | ecosystem: Environmental > Aquatic > Marine > Intertidal zone | place: USA... | reverse complement strand
CCAACCCCACAGGCACCACCTCTCGGCCCCTCTTGACAAATAGAAATACTGTGATATAATAAGGTGTAGGCCAGTAAGAGTTAACCAAGTCAATCATTGGGCCTAGGTAGACATGTATGAAATAAAATAAAAAAGATTACATAAACACTTGACATTCTCGCATAGTTGTGGTATAATGGTCCTGTAACAATGAGAGAGGATAGAAAAGACATGTATTGAGGAAGTTGACCGAATAAAATAGGGGTGTAGTGATTCTCTGATATACCCCCGCTAGTCACCTACAGAGTACCAATGCGGAACATACTCGACTAAGGGGTATGTGTAAGGCGCGGAGTAACGGACGTAGACGGCCGATGTGACGGCGAGTGAGATGAGTACCAGAGACCAGAGGGTGGGAACAAGCCACCCAGACAGAGTGAAGGAAGATGTGTCGCAAGAGTACTTCACCTGTCGCCATCGAAAGATAGTACTATGCAATATAAGGGTGCCTGTAATGGTGTAGTTTAGTGGTGGCATAGTTAATAAAGTCCATGTGAGGCGCATGGTATGGTTCGCTGGGGTTCTCCTAAAACCCCTTCTCAAATAATCAAGAGACAGAAGATGTAAAGTAGGCAGGCAGACAAATTGCCAAGAACGTAAGTTCTCCCAGACGATATTGGGAGAGTGAGCCCACGAAGCTGTAGTAGCGATTCTAGATCCTCTAGGCAGATAGTGGGTTTTTCCCCATCCAACCATTAACTTAACATAATAATATTATACTATGAAAAATCTAATTGACGCAGAAACAACAGACCTCGTAGAGCTTCTACGCAACGGTCCCGCAGGACACAACCACACGCCAGAACAAGAAGTAAACTTTGACGCTGGCTACACCCCATCACCGTATGAGCCTAAGTTCCTCCGTGAAGAGTGGATAGACGGCAAGAAGTATAGGGTGTTCGCAGGGTAAGCGGAGCTGGGCCATTTGCAGTGTTTTTGTGTGGTGTATTTTATGTGGGGTTGGAAGTAAGCGGTTGAGGACTCCCCCCACCGCTTGTCTCCCCCGCGTTTTATCCTGACCCCATTTCTTTTCACAACGTTCCAGTACACGTTTTATCCTGACTTCAAATCTTTCCACAACGTTCCACCGTTCAGAACAGAAAGCCTATATATAATAGAGAGAAATGGAAACTGGGTCGAGTGAGGGGATCGTACTAGTGGAATCCTCAAATGGGCTGCTGACCCCTGACTGTGTGGCCAAGACAAACCACAGTATAACAGCCATTCGACCCTTTCACACAATACAGAAAAGAAGAGTATGTCAGAACGTAGACAATGGGATGAGAATCGAAGTCCACAATGGAAGTACTTGTTTCAGAAGGAATCAGCAAATAGGAGAAGGACACGAAAAGACCTAGATAAAGAGATACGAGATAATATAAAGGAAGAAGAAGAGAACTACGCCAAGACGATTAAGTTTGGAGAAGATACGAAAAGAACAGGTACTAACAAAAGAAGAAAGGTTTCTAGAGAACAGTTAAAAGCGAAACTAGAGAAGACTAACAATGAAATAAAAAAGCTATTGAAAAATAATGACACCCGATGAACTACATGATTATCTACTGAACCTAAAGAACAAAGACAGTCAAGATCCCAATATAGCCGAATACAAGAAAACTATTCGGGAGGAATTGCATGCGTATAGGAGTGATCAACCTACACTCCTCTCTACACAACTCATACCTTATCCAAAAGATCCTAGATTTAACATTCGTGTTCCAAAGTTCGACTGGCAGCAAAAAGATGGGAAAGATGTGGTCTTCTATTCTTTTATGGAGGCACCAGACAAGCCCAAGATAGGAGATCATGAGTACAAGAGACTGAAAATTTCTTGGAGCTCACTACGGAAATACAATAAGGACATAGAGGTGAGGTTTTGTTATGATAAAATAGATATGAGGCAAGAATCCTCTAAACGATGGACAGATTTGTGTATAGAGTATGACATAGAAATGTATCCCTTCCACGAATCCTTTACAGGGAAAGAACCTAATGCATGGTGTATCCATCGATGGTACAACTTGGCATTGTGGAAGGATGAGAATCTTAACGTGCTATATCTAGATGCTGACACATGGATTAATGGAGATGTGCAACTACTCTTTGACATCTATAAACGTGATCCCATCTATGGAAGAGAAGAACTAGGTTTCCGGCATGATCCTAATCTTGGAGTATGTGGAGAAGACCCACGATTCTACTTAGATTTGGTTGACGCAAGTATAGTGGCACAAGGTGGGAAGACAGAAGTACAGAAGTATTGTCTTGGTGTAATACTGTTGAATCACAGTGCTCACAAACTCTTCACACCGGAAATTCTTGAAGGCTATACAGACCTATTAAAACGTATTCATACTTTCAAGGTGTTCTATTCCATTCCTAATTACAGAATCATGGATGAGTTTGCTTTCTGGGTGTTGCTCAGTAGATGGGGCCTACGGACATCTTTGTTCGGAGATCAGGATGTGTCCCAGACATTCATGGAACGAAAACATGAGAACCATTTCAATCCATTGATACTCCACTACACCACGAAGGATGAGGAAGAGTTTGCTGATTGGGCGCCGGAGTTCTTTTGTCTATCGAGGAACATAGAGGATAGAGAAAATTCTGACCTGGCGGCGGGTGGTATCTATAATGTTACTCCTATGATGAGGGAAGAACTGGCGATGTCTATGTGGTAAAAAATTGCGAAATTGAAAAAGAAAAAAAGAATGGAAGAAAAACAATTTATAGGTATCTACCCAAATGCTGTACCTATTGATTTATGTGATTTATTTGTAAAGTGGTTTGATGACCTATCGAAACACGGCATAACTATGTCTACTACTCAAGACCAAGGCTATATCAATCCTTTGTCACGAAAGGATGAAGTGATTGGTATTCCTTTAAGTTTACCGACTGAGATGTTTCGTGGAGATCTATGTAAACCACTTTGGCAAATTATGTTTAATTGTTATAACAGTTATTCTGAAGAGTATGGTCTAGAGGTGCCATCAACATCAAATGATTTTAAGGTTCACAGAGTACTACCTACTGGTGGATATCATATATGGCATCATGAACACGGATATCTTGCTCCATATAGAATACTTGCATGGATGGTTGTATTAGAGGCTCCAGAAGAAGGAGGAGAAACAGAATTTCTACATCAGTCATTGAGAATAGATCCAAAGGTAGGTCAATTAGTAATATGGCCAGCATTTTTTACACATAAACATAGAGGGAATCCCCCACTAAAAGGTCAAAAAACTTATGTAACAGGTTGGTTTGATTTAATTCCAGATCACGCACAGCAAAAGGCAGTTTAAGAAAGTATAAATATTATAAATAGTAAAGATAGAACGTAAGAACAAAATACTGAATATAAATAGTATTGTAAAATATATAAATATAAATCATATAGCAGTGGAAATACGCGGGCTCGAAGGCGACCTCCAGCTATTTTAATTTTAAAGATAAGGGAAAATAAATGGCTAATTTACAGGGTACTTCAGTTACTGGGGATTTAGCTGTAACGGGTGCTATAACCTCACAGGGTGCGGTTCCCATTGGAGCAGTTGTCCCTATTGTATCGGCATTAACAGGTTCACATACAATTCCCTCTACGGGAACAGTAGATGCCGATGGTTGGCAATTGTGTGATGGCGCAGTTATTCCAAGTAGTCAAACATTATCAGGCACGACTCCTAATTTAACAGATGGAAGATTTTTAAGAGGATTTACTTCTTCTTCGGGGTGTGGGGGATCTGCAACATTTACACTAGCAGAGGGAAACTTAGCGGCTCATAATCACGCTGGTGCAACCGGCGCTTGTGGACAAACATCCAGCGGTACTGCGCCGTCAGCTGACGCTTGTACTCCTGGTGATACTGGGGCCAGAGCTTCTTGTGTAACCAGCGGTTGTGCCTTTACAGTTAACGGTTGTACTCCTGGTGATACTGGGGCCAGATCTGGTTGTGCAACCGGCGGTTGTGGACAAACAACCAACGGTTGTGGACAAACAACATCAGCTTGTTCATCGACAACCGGCGGATGTGGACAAACAACTGCTACATTTTCTGCCAACCACTCCCATCCATTTACTTCAGGCGGCCAGAACTGTCAGCATTGTCATTGTATTTGTGATGCTGGGGAACACAACCACGATTACTGCAAGACACATGTCTGTAACTATGGCTCATATTCCTGGACTCATGTTGTTAACTGTGGAAATTCTGGCACGACAACGGGGGCCAGACAACATTGTGCTCAGCATACTTGCTGTACTTATGGTGGTGAAGTCCACCTTCATAGTGGAGGAACAGGAAACGTGAATGCCAATCACACGCATACTACACCATCGCATACGCATAGTATGCCGAGTCATACACATACTACACCATCGCATTCACATACGACACCATCGCATAGTCATACTATGGGCTCGCATACACATCCAAGTACATCACATACGCATAGTACACCATCGCATACGCATACTATGGGATCACATACACATCCGAGTACATCACATACGCATAGTACACCATCGCATACACATACTACACCATCACATACACATACTATGGGATCACATGATCATGCTATTGCGAGTCATACACATACTACACCATCGCATACACATACTATTGCCTCTGTGGGTTCAGGCACGGCGAAATCACATATACCGATATATTTTAACGTAAAATATCTAATACGAGTAATTTAATGATGGGTTTTACGCAAATAAACCTTGATATAAAATAAAAGAAAAGGGAAGCATGGCTTTTAAAAATATATTTAATTCGACTTATGCAATAGTTGAAAACGTAACTTATAATGGATCGCGTAAAGAGTTAACTTTTGATTTAGTGTTATACAGAGATTCACATAAAGAATTTGAAACTGGTAGAATGCAGTATCAAGTTAATGGTAATCTAAAAACATTCGAAATAGACTCGGTGATCACTGCTATTCCATCAGGAATAGAACACGAAGCTGATTCAGAAGATTTTGATTTCGATGTATTTGATACCTTTAAACCATTTCTAATAGGTAACAATCCTACAGCTCCCCAATTCACAGAAGCGGGTAGTGGTGAACTTAAGACAGGACAACAGTATGTTTGTGAAATTCCTCCGCATAAGAATGATGATGGTGAATGGCCCCACATTTTCCTAGACGAGTGGGAACAAATTGATAATCCAGATTATGATCCGGACAATGGAAATGAATTCCTAGCTCCCGGTGAAGTTGTCAAATTCGCAGAAGGACCCGAAGGAGTAGTGATAGAGGATGTTGTTGGAGCGGCGGATGGTTCTTCTCTTAATCCTTACTACACTCCAGAATTTATTAATGGCGATCAGATTATTGAATGGCTTAAACTCAAATACGAATGGGGAGTTCTTGCCAAAGATACAAATTTTGCATTTCTTGATAAAGATGATAACTACTGGATAATTTCTGGTGACACGGGATCAATAAATGTTCAACAAATTGATAAACCTTTTTTAGAAGCTGACTGGGACACATGGTTCAGCGCAACAGCTATGGATAAATTGAATAAGAATATATCAGAACGTATTTATACTTGGCTAAAAGCTAAACCTGAGTACAAGGATGCAGTCAATATATAAGACTTGACAATTCAAATATATATGTTATAATATTGATAAAATAAATAATTGATAATGGATGAGGATTTATGGCTGCACCCATGAATATAGTATATAAATTAAAATGGAGAAGAGGTGACTTTGGTATATGGCATACTCTCAAGGTTATTGGTCATCAGTACGAAACAGGTAGTAATAAACTGATATGTTATTTTCCTGACGGAGGATTGCGTGAAGTCGCTCATTGGAATGATTGTGAATTATTATTAGGCTCCGATTGGAGTAAACTAATTAATGATGATTCAGGAAACACGGATGTTGTTAAAGATAAATTAATAATTCAAAAAGATATTATCCCACCACCACCTCCAGAACCAGATACCAACATAGAGGAAACTCCTGAAAAGAAAGAGGAACCAACCGAGAAGGAAGAAGAAATAGATGATAGAACTTCTTCCTGAAACGTATAGGTTTTATTGGAAACATTATAAACAAATGTTTTTCACAAAATCTAAAGAAGTACTTCAACATCATTGGAATTCTGAAGATGATTCGATGACTTTGTATTTACATAATATGACCCTGTGGAATATACCAAACTGGACAGACTACGAATGTAGACTGAAAAAAGATTGGTTTGAAAAAATAAAACACGATATAAAAAATGAAACGAAAAACGCTTGAAAAAACTTCCCGGCCTTCTATATTTTATCTTGATGGTGGCTCCGGCCGAGTCCTATGTGCTATACCAGCTCTTGAATATTATGCCTTAACCCATTATAATTTTTCTATCATGACTTCTCTAAAAGAAGAATTCTTTAAAGAAAATCCTATCTTATACAAGTATGCACATTCTTTTAATGAAGAAGGATTATTTGATGATATTATTAAAGACGGGCAGATGATAATGTTAGAACCATATTTTAGATCTGAATATTATAATCAAGAATGTTCTTTAATACAAGCATTTGATTTAGAAATAAATGGTGATTATTGTATTGGAGATAAAGCTCCTAAACTTTATTTTTCTAAAAATGAAGAAGGCGATAATAAAACTAATATCCACAAAATAAAAGAAGAATACAAGTGTCAAGGAAAACCACTTTTAGTATTTCAACCATTTGGTGCTAGTGCAAGTTTATTTGATGATGGTGTATTTGACTTTACTAATCGTTCATTTGTGATGGAGAATATTGTTGATCTTATTCAACTTTTGAGAAAAGATTATTTAATTTTATGGATGGGGAATTTAAGATTAAATATTTCTAATCATGAAAATCCAATTGTTTATGTAAATGACATGAGTTTAAGGGAATGGGCTGGATATATAAAATACGCAGATCACTTTTTGGGGTGTGATTCTGTTGGACAACATATGGCAAAAGCTGTAGGCACAAAATCAACAATAGTGATAGGATCAACTTATCCTATAAACATATCTTATCCGAATGATGATATGGTTACTATTTTTGATGTTGGTGAAGCACGCAGAGTTTACGAACCTATTAGAATAACTATGGATCAAAAACGATCTGAAAAGAATCAAGGTATTATGTTGATGGGTGATAAAACACTTGATAACTTAGTAGAATCTATCCACACAAATTGTCCTATATCACCAACTAAATTGTTAACTCCCGTTGCAGCCGATTTACCGGTTATCTCAGCGTTAACAGATCACACACAATAATATAATTATGAATATATTAGGAATAAACGGCTCTATTGGATGGGATGGTAATATATCAATGGCCTTGCCAGACTTTGGAGAAATGTGGGTACACGGATCAGGCGCAACTTTAGTAATGGATGGAGTATTAAAAAATGCCATTAATGAAGAACGATTTTCCCGTATTAAATATGATGGGCATTATCCCAAACTAGCCATACAAACAATATTAGATTATAATAATTTAACAAATGATGATATAGATGTTGTTTGTTATGTTGGCAACAGTACCCGCATAAACCTACCCCTAAGACAAGTAGGTTATCTTAGGAATGAAATTGAATCTTATTTCCCCAACTGTAAAGTTGAATTTTTATCACATCATTTGGCTCATGCTTCCGCCACCTATTATACTTCTGGTTTCGATTTAGCAAATATTTTTTCATTTGATGGGGCCGGAGATCATGTTTGGTCTGGGGGTAAAGATGGCCGATATAGAGTTCCCCATTTTATATTTTGTCAAGGTGAAGGTTTAGAAATCCATGAACTGACTGCAGGATATGCTAATGACCCTGATACATTTTTCGGTGCATTATATGGGCATTTATCTGGTGCCATTTATAAAACAAAAATGAACATTACTAAACTGAAAAATATTTGTGACGAGGGAGAACTACCGTTTGGAGAAACTGCAATCGAGCCCGATAGTGGACTTCAGCATGGAGAGCACATAAGGACCAATTACGATGCTAGTACTATTGAAAGAGAAACCTATCCTGGTAAGGTAATGGGACTAGCGGCTTTTGGTGATTATCGAAAAATAGACCTTCCTGATTTATTTATTCTTGATACTTCCTCTATGTTTCCACAATTACATAATAATCCTGACTGGCTCTGGGCCGCAGGTCACGAACTTCATGAATTGAATCCTGAAGATTTGGCATCATGGTCACAATATCAATTTGAAAAATATTTAATGATTTTTCTTAATAATATTCCAAAAGAAATACATAAAGATAATTTATGTTTAGGTGGTGGTTGTGCATTAAACATTTTAGCAAACACTAAAATACTTGAAGAAGATATATACAAAAATGTTCATGTCAATACAGCACCTAATGATGATGGTTTACATTTTGGAGCGGCACTAAACATGGCCGTAAAATATGAAAAGAGATTGCCGGAACTACCTGTTGATATAGGGTATCTGGGTATAAATTATTCTGATGAAGATATAGAAAAAGTATTACTGTTAGAATATGAAAAGTTTGATAATTTTTTAAACTTATGTAAACGCGTTGTTGAGGATTTGAAAGATAATAAAGTTGTTGCATGGTTTCAGGATAAAAGTGAGTTCGGCCCCAGAGCGTTAGGTAATCGTTCATTGATAGTTAATCCAATTTTTGACAATAAAGATCATCTTAATAATAATGTAAAACATAGAGAATACTGGAGACCTTATGCTCCTATGGTAATTGAAGAGGAAACGAAAGATTGGTTTACTTTGCCGGTAGATAAGTCTCCACACATGCTGTTTAATTCATGGGTGGTAGAAGATAAAAAAGAACGTATCCCTTCAGTTGTTCATGAGGATGGAAGTGCGAGAGTGCAAACCGTATCGGAAATAAATAATAGAAAGATCTATATGTTACTACAGGAATTTTTTAAAGAAACAGGAGTTCCTGTATTATTGAATACCTCTTTTAATTTGGGGGGTGAACCAATAGTAGAATCCCCTGCGGATGCAGTTAGAACTTTTACTAATTCAAATATTGATGTCTTGGTTATGCAAAACTATTATTGTAGGAAGAAAGATTAATGCAAGACACTAAAGATTTAGAAATGATAAAAGGGTATGTAGCCAGGCTATATACACTAGTAAGATCCCGTACTGAACTCACCTTAGAATTTTCCGAAAACCAAGCTGAAGAGTTTAACGCAGTTGGCGATACAATTGAAGATATTAATACTAAGTTACAAATTGCCAATAGTTTTCAACAAGAAGAAATATTTGAAACCCTTAAAGGCATTGAAAAATTATTAAAACAATTACTCAATGTTGAAGATGAAAATTTTACTAAGGTTGATAGTTGGAAGGCCATGCAACTTACATCTTCCTTTGGTGGACCAATGGCAGTATGGTATGGTGAACTAATAGGGTTTGTTCTTACAGAGTCAGAAACATCTATTAATATTAAAGAGATATATACTGTGATAGATTATCAAGGCCAGAATTGGCGGAAGGTGGGGTTTCAACCTTATGCAAAACTGTTGGGTCCTATACAAGAAATTAAGATCCAAAAAAAATCATTATTATATATTGGTGATCCTTCTAAAGATCAATTAGAAAACTTTAACTTATATAGAAAAAGACACGGTGAGTATAAAGATGTAAAATCACCGTGGCAATTTTAAAATTATGACCGAAAACATTAATCAACCACCGCAAGCTTTAGATCCATCCTCTGAATTGTTTATGAGAGGACATCATGTATTCATGGGCGAAGTGACACAAGAGACAATGAAACCCTTGATAGATTGGATCATTTCTGAAAACTACAACAAGGACAAGAAGAAGAAAGAATTAACTCTGGGAATATGTTCGCCTGGCGGTGATTTAAATGCATGCTTCGCTCTAGTAGATATAATGAAAGGTTCAAAGATTCCAATACGAACTATCGGAATGGGAATGATTGCATCCTGTGGATTGTTGATGTTCATTTCTGGAGAAAAAGGTAGGCGAGTTCTTACTCCAAATACCTCAATTCTATCTCATCAGTTTTCATGGGGATCATTTGGTAAAGAACATGAATTATTTGCTGCAGTAAAAGAGTTTGATTTAACTACGCAACGGATGATCGATCACTACAAAAAATGTACTGGACTGTCAGAAAAGGATATTAGACAATATCTTCTACCACCACAAGATATGTGGCTCTCTGCTAAAGAAGCTAAAAAACTAGGACTTTGTGATTCAATTCAATCTACATACTAATGCACCTTACCTCTGACAAAAGAATATGGATTCCAGATGATGATGATTGGGTCAACTGGGGAGGCGATTACGAACAAGATCAATTCAATGAAGTATTGCCCCACATATCCAACCGAGATGTGGCACTTGATATTGGCGCTCATGTGGGTATTTGGTCTATGAGATTAGCACAAAATTTTAAAAGAGTTATAGCCTTCGAACCTGTTCCTAAACATATTGAATGTTGGAAAAAGAATATGTCAAATTTCATTAGTGAACAAAGTGAATGGGGAAACATTAGTACACTAGAGACAGTAGCACTAGGGCATGAGAATGGAACTGCCCCAATGAAAGTACCGAACACTACCAATACTGGAATGGCATCACTTGTATATGAAATATTCAACCAAAGGACGGGTGCCAGATGGGTTCAACCTGAGTGGGAAACTTTTCCAGAAATACAAGTTGAAACTAGGACATTAGATAGCTACGAATTCGATGTCCTAGATTTTATAAAGATAGATGTTGAGTGGTTTGAACTCAGAGTTTTACAAGGTGCCGAAAATACAATAAGAAAACATAAGCCTGTCATATACATAGAGATGCATGATACTGAAGGTTTTAATTTTATGAAAAACTTGGATCTTGATTATAGGAGTCTCTATGCACATGGTGCAGATCGTTTATATAAGGTAGATACAAGCCGTGAATGGAAACAACATATAAAAAAGATTGACAATTTAAAAGGTGTATTGAAAACCACAAAATGATATATAGGTTGTTAAGTGATAATAATGTTTCCCCTAAGTGATGATCCCTTTGTTATGTTCCTTTTTAATCCCATACAGAAAAAGGAGAACCCTTTAATCCCAATGAAAAATTTTGAGGTGGATTTCGAAACCACCGTTCCGCCATGGCACACTGGTCATGAGAAGTATGAGGCGGAGGATTTAGATACTGCGAAAAAGATGTTTCGTAGTAAACATGAAGCGGCCCGAATATTCAAAGTTGCAGAGATATTATACGATGAACGCATTCAACGGCTGAACTTGATATAAAGAATGATGAAGTCATTTTAACATGGCGTTCTTGTTCATAGGTAATGGGAACGCCTTGTATTATAAGGATAAAATATGATAAAAGAAAAAGACAAACTTACAGAAAATGAATATGCATATGCCGATGAGATGGCCTTTAGCCGGATTAAAAGCCATGTGATGAATGAGGTAGAAGAGGAAGAGGAAAAATACGAACAATTAGAATTTGATTTTGAAGAAGATTTAGTAGCCCCAATATAAATATAATCTAAAATCGAAGAAGGATTCCCCATGACCTTTCATACGACAGTTCCCCGCTATCAAGTTGAAACTTCCAACGAACAGTTTCAATCACCCACCAAAAAACAAGCTGAAGATATATACCAGAAATATGTAAATCAAAAGATTCCATGTGAGCTATTTTTAAATGGTGAATTACAGAAGGAATTCAAACCCCTATAATTTATTTGCTTTTTTATTAATAAACACTTGACATCCTGGCGTGTTTACTGTATAATAGTATATGTAGGATGAGAAAGGAATCGAATGATGGGTTTCGTCCCTGCAGCCTGTAAGTCTCTTGCAAGATACTTACATGGAATTCAACCTTTCTTAGAATAAAAAGAGATAGTGTGTTTGGTTTGATCACCGACACCGTTGAGGGTTGATCGCCCGAAACAATCTTAGGGCTCAGCCTAGTGGTGGGTTGAAATGGTGGGTTCGATTCCCTTCCTGAGTCTCCTAAAATTTGAGAGAATATTATGGAAGTTAAAATACATTCAAAACATATAGACGCAAATCTTAAAACGGCAATGCACGCCATGTGTGGTTACGCGTTGTCTCGCCTGGGTATTTCTACCCGCCTATTAAACAATATAAGTTTAAATATTCATATGCGCCATTCGGAACACGAAGGCGAATCATATGTTCATGATGATGCAAATGAGAAACGACCTAGAGATTTCGTAATTGTTTTAGATCATCACCAAATGAATCGAGATGAGTATGGCCGAGAGAGAGGTGATACAGAATGGGGTCATAAAATTTTAGAAACTTTGGGTCATGAGTTGGTACACGTTAAGCAATATTTAACTGGTGATTTAACAGGAGTTTCTGGTGTTGGCCTTTATTGGAAAGGAACTAAATTTGAGCTGGAAGATTGGAGAGATTATTTTGAGACACCTTATGAAGTTGAAGCACATGGAAGAGAAAGGGGTTTGTTGATTGGATTTTTGGTACAATGGAATGACATGCAACCTGCTATTGATGAATATTTAAAAAATAATTAATAAACACTTGACTTCTTGGCGAGTTTACTGTATAATAGTAAGTGAAAGATGAGAAAAGATTATGAGAGTTTATAAGAGAATTAGTGAGAAGAAATCAAAACAATATAGTGAGTGGTTTAGAAAGGCCCGAAAATATTATGTGTAGAATAAGAAGTTTTTATGAGTGTTCCGATGGAACAATGGGATTCGCCGAAATGGTTGTTTCCTATGATGAAGATATCGCTGGCCTGATTAGACATTGGGGTACTGGTGGTAGAATGGTAATAACTGAACATGTTGAAATGACGGTGTAAATTATGAGTATAGCAAGTGAAAGAGAAGACAGAATGAAAGTAGCAAAAACAATCCTAGAACAACTTGGTGGAAATAAATTTCGCATGATGACAGGAGCTAAAAATCTCGCGGGAGATGAAAACTCCTTGTCAATGAGGATTGGCCGAAACAGTTCTAATTCAAACTATCTAAAAATTACATTGAACTCAATGGACACTTACGATATGAAATTTTGTAAGTTGACTAGAAAGTTTGAAGAGAAGTCTGTTACAGAGTATGAGAACATCTACAACGATATGTTGACAGATCAGTTTACAGCTCATACCGGAATGTACACTTCACTATTTTAAAGAATATCCCAGACGAAGTTTCTAGAAAAGCTCGTAGCTTATGCTTGTCAAAGTCTAAAGGGAATGGCCTGATATCAAGACACCAGTTCTGTAGTCGGGCCAACAATTTATTAAAAAAGTTTGAATAAACACTTGACTTATTGGACCCATTGTGGTATAATATAACTAGAGAATGAGAAAAGGGAATAATCCCAATAACCCAAATGAGAGAACATTATGGAAACAATGATAACAGGAAACGCAATTGATTTGAGTCTAAACAGAAGTTTAGAAGAACTCGTTAGTTCATATTTTGAGGCTGACGCAGCCGGAATAGAGTTGGATGAAGATACACGTCCAGAAGAACTCGATGATTATTATGTATTAGAAAACTACCTTGCAGATATGGGTGCAATATAATAGGAGAATATTATGAGAATGGAAATTGAAAAAGTCCTAGAGGCTATGAAAGAAGATTACAAACGTTGGAGTATGATGGGCAGAACGGTTCATCAAAACGTTGACAAGTTTTGTAAAGATGTAGAAATCAGGGATGCAATGATTGAAAATTATTGTAGTGGCCTTGAGGTAAAAGAAAATAGTAGGTACTGGAAAATCACTGCTACGAATGGCGGTGGAACTTCAAGGTCTGTTTCTGGCTTTATTGTAAAAGCTGGAGATAAGAAATTCCGTGAAGGTGATATGTTGAAAGCCGCTGGATGGAACGCACCAGCAAGGAACTTTGCCAGAGGTAATGTTCTTGATGGACGCGGAGTTAATGAAGTTCGTTGGACCGGAATAGGTTAGTATGTTGTTGAATTTTCACAGTTTAAAATTTAGCATTTTATTTTTTATAGCCTATTCTTATATCAGTTTTTTTGATAAGTGGAATTGGTATGTAATGTATGTACTTCAAACAGGTACATTATTTTCATTAAAATAAAAATAAGGGTTGATGTAGAGCTCAAAGGAAGAGCAAATCCATGAATATGTCCTTTGGAATATATGGAGAACTAGATTTACTTGAGGGTAAATTGTCGGTGTTAGGTTCGATTCCTAACTATCAACCTTTTTAAAAAAACTACGTGGGCGAGTTTTACCCAGCCGAAACGCGGACGCTGGTTTTTTAGTCCACTTTACAATAGAGAAAAAATATGGCACGAAAGAAAATCAAACCAATAAGAAAAACAAAGACACTTACTGCAGCTCAAAAAGAAGCTCAAAGAATCCGTCTTGAAAAAATGAGGGCGAAGAAGAAACCGCCAGAATATAAAAATGTTCATCCTTATGTTTTGAGTCTTGATGATGAAGAACCTTATTCCTTAAAAAATGTTAAGGTGTGGATCAAACATAATAAAGAATTAGTTTCAATGCTTACTGCTCGGGCCCGGAACAAGGATATGTCTCCAAAGGACAAGCAGCAGGCGCTCACTCAAGCAGACGACAAAAAAGCATATATTAGATACATAGAACACTATATTAAAACTAGTGACTGGATAGGGATGTTTTCAGGACAAAATGAAATGAAAAAAGTGGTTCCTAAATGTGTTGCTATGGCTTATTATCCAGATGGTACACCGAAGAGAAGTGTAGGAGTATTTTATCCTGATATTAAAGCAGTGTGGACACAGCAAATGGAATCTGGTGATGTAGTAGTGGATATGGTTAAACGCCATCGTTCAACGACTAAATTAGCTGCATTGACAGATAAACAATTTACAGCTAGCTTATGATTTGTTCTTATTGTTATACATCACATATTAAGCCCAAGCATGATGTTGGTCATTGGTGGAATAATCCATTAGATTCTGTTTATGTGTGTTCAGATAAATGTTATACTGAACTTGAAAAACTTGTTAAGGATGGAACGTGGATGGATTATAAACCACCCGCTATCTTTGGAAGGAAGAATCAAGAAAAGATTGTAAGTAAAAAGAAGAGCATCGGTGCAGTAACAGATAAACAATTTACAGGTGATTTGGGTAAGTTTATGAAGTAACTTGACAAATCAATAATACATGATATAATATAAGTAGAATTAAAAATACCACAGGGGTAGTAGAGGTTTCAATTTCTCCTCCTAGTTCAACCAGCTAGGTACAATCGAAACCGTTCTCTCACTACATACTCCTGTGGTATTACTATATAATAATGAATACAATTTAATTAATGGAGAATTATGGTTAAAGCAGTGAACATGGATGAAAGCCCCAATACTTTAGGAAATCCCCCAAAAGAAGTTAAATCAACAGAAGTATCAATCTCTAATCCCGATGAAGATGTAGAATTTGTTGTCGATCATGGTAGTGATGATTTAAATATAAACGCGGTTTCTAAAAAAGCAATGGGCGGTACAGAACTTATGCAGAAATGGCTTTTTAAAGAGTTAGAGAAGAGAGATCTGGGGCTGAAAGATAAGTTTCAATGGATCATGACAAGAGTTAGAAAATTAGATCCTGATAAGCAACGAATCCTTTGGATACATGATTTAGCAAGTGATCCTGAAGTTCAACATTTAAAAAATAAAGACACTTGGAATCAATTTGAACGAATAGTTTTTGTTAGTCATTGGCAACAATATCAATTTAAAACACATCTTGGATTTCCGTATGACAAAGGTGTAGTAATTCAAAATGCTATTCACCCTATTCCGGAACACGAAAAACCTAAAGAAGATGGTAAGATAAATGTTTGTTATTTTTCTACGCCTCATCGAGGATTAGAATTACTTTTGAATGCCTGGGAATTTATGAGAAAAGATCTCAAGGATGGATTGAATGCAGAGTTAAACATTTATTCTAGTTTTAAGTTATATGACCGCCCACATTTAGATGAACAATTCCGGCATATATACAAACGTGCACAAGATATGGATGGAGTTAATTATCATGGTACAGTATCAAATGATGAAATCCGTGAGGCATTAAAGACTCAACATATTATGGCTTATCCAAGTATCTATGAGGAAACAAGTTGTATCACTTTGATGGAAGCGGCTAGCGCAGGATGTTTATGTGTAGTACCGAATCTTGGTGCACTACCAGAAACAGGGGCAAACTTTCCCTGGATGTATGGTTTCGAAGAAGACCCAGATAAACACGCACAAGTACATGGACATATTTTAGGTAGGGGTATTGAACATTTTTGGGATGATGATGTACAAAATCTATTGAAAATACAACGTAGTTATTTTGATATGTTTTATAATTGGGATTTACGAAGTGGACAATGGCAACAATTCTTACACGCTATAGAAGACACTCCTGAAGTGAAAGCACAAAAAGAATCAGTCCGAAAGGATGTAGAGGAAGAAGCTGAATTTGAGATAATAGAAGATGGCACAACTAGTTGATTTTTCACAAATCTTTATTGGTTCATACATGACAGCATCCAAATTTACTTCTGTAGATATGGATGTAATTAGACCTGCTGTATTAAATGTATTACGCCTATATAGAACTAAGTTTGTAAGTGAATTTGGTGAATTGATTTTATGTTGTGATTCTCGAAAATCTTGGCGTAAAGAAATATTTCCAAACTACAAAGCTTCAAGAAAAAAAACTAGGTCTGCGGCTCCAGTCGATTGGGAAAATCTTTATGAATGTTTGAATCTTCTAAAAGAAGAGTTGGTAGAATGGTTTCCATATCAAGTACTTGAAGTAGAGAAAGCAGAGGCAGATGATATTATTGCTATCTTAGTGGAACTAGCAAATGAAAGAACTTTGATACTATCAAGTGATAAAGATTTTGTTCAACTTCATGCATTTAATGTTAGACAATATTCACCTATGCAAAAGAAGTTTGTCGAGGGGGATGCCAAATGGTCATTACATGAAAAAATTATAAAAGGTGATGTCGGAGA
>Ga0315328_10000493_pt1 | contig 17087 bp, 29 predicted proteins | sample M120032315metaG_FD_203462 | JGI IMG/M metagenome (GOLD analysis project Ga0315328, IMG submission 203462) | Ammonia-oxidizing marine archaeal communities from Monterey Bay, California, United States - M1 200m 32315 | ecosystem: Environmental > Aquatic > Marine > Intertidal zone | place: USA... | reverse complement strand
TATGGTTGCAAGTTACCTAATCATTTAGGTTACTCATCAACCAGTTGAGCGGTAGAACAATTAACCCAAGGGTTAAGATGAAATAAGTCCTTAACAATAAGGGAGTTGGGCACTCCCGCCATTTTCACATCACAAACAAATAATAAACTATGAAAAAAATCAGTTACAAGCAGCAGAACATTCTTCTTCGTAAGCGGAAGAAAAGAGAAAAAGACGTTCGCCGTCGTATACGTTTGGCTAAAGCCAAGCGACAAGCGGATGAAAAGCGCAGGCGTTTACAGAGTTTACAGACCACGTTCATGAGCACTCGCAAACCCAATATCCTACGCTCGGCAGCAGATACCGATGCGTTGCTGTCATGAGTGTACATAGTGCAGGCATCGTCTTAGTCGACGAATCAATGAACACCGTGATTGTACAGAATCATGGTAAGTACTGGGGTTTCCCTAAGGGGAGACTTACTGAGGAAGAAGTACTGTTTCCTCAGTCTGAGGAGTTCTATCTTGATTCGTGCACGGCAGCCCAACGAGAGTTCCGTGAGGAGACGGGGTATAATGTCCCGTTCGTGCCTCACCATGCGCCAATGGAGGAACGCAAGAAGCACTACGAACTACACTGTGAGGACAAGCCTTACATTCAATTCGTAAAGACGGCGGGAAAGGATTGTATTTACGATCCGCAACCACGGCGGATGATCCGGATTTCCTATCGCAGGTCATGCCTGCACGACAAGTCCGTGAGGAAGTACATCACTATGTACCTTTGCGTTGCGAAGGACATCCACAAACTGGACTTCAGTGGGGACAGGGACAAGGACATCACGGACGTCCGTATTGTCCCACTGGAGGACACCCGGCCGAGCAAGCACACCGCTTCGGCATACCCTCAAGTCTATGACGTAATGGACTATAAGGCGGCAACGATGCTCGCCACCATGTCGATGGTGGATCGTCTGTCAGACTTAGAGGACGAGGAGGTCGCGGATACACTGGGCCTTCAATGCCGGGTTGCAAAGGAGGTGCGCCATAATCTTCAGGCGCTTGCCGACGACTGGCCGGGTGCAGGGCAAATCAAGGAATTAACTAATGGAGATAAATATTATGAGAAGAATCTCGTTGCAGGAGCAAAGTAACCCAATGATACAGGTTACACAAGACCCACTCGGAGGGTGGTGCGTTGTCAATTGCCTCGATGGCAAGATGGCAACCGTGCTCCAAGGACGGATTTCGTCCTATCACGCCGCCACCCGCTGGTTGAGCGACTTCAGGCAAGGCAAAGTGGAGGCTAGTTGGTCATGATGCTGGTACAAGGTTTATGCTTTAAGCCCAAGAAGCATCTGGAGCTGGCTATGCTACTGGATAAGGAGGGCGACACCGTTAGTGGCAGCAGATTGGTTCCATTGGCGTGCGCTAGGTTTATCAATCTAGGCGTCCCTACTGTTTGGTCGGACCCTAATGCTCCTATTAAGACCATGGTGCAGGCTATGCAACGTGGGGATGTTGTGGTGGTTAACCGCAACTGGGAGGCGGGCGATGGAACGCCAACCATGGTTGTTACACACTATTCTAGCAAGGGGGTAATGCTATGAGGGGGACACATAAATTTCATGGGGCAGAGGTCGTCAACGACGAGGAATGCTACTTCGTCGATGGAGAGGTCAGCTTCTCGGTAGAGGACTGCTCCATTGGGTACGTGCCGTACGGGGATACAGTTGTATGGCACCCCGGCAATGGCGATATGACCATAGAGCATGAGGTCACCATTGACTCCGTGTCGGAGGCGGACGACCTACCGCTTCCTCTGTCGGCTGGCAAGACCTGCCTTCAAGGCATGGTCGACTATTTTGAAACAACCAAGGGCGAAGAAGAATTACTCGACGCCTGTAAACCATGAAACAAGGAGATACTCATGTCGAAAATGAGCGAAAAGGACATTGAAGTCCGCAATGACCTCCCACCAGCAGGGGATGAAAACCTGCCGTCGGCTCGGGAGATAATCAGTCTGATCCAGCGCCAGCAGGCGCACTTCCGCCGTGCCGCGCTTAAGGAAGATCGCGAATGTACACGGCTGTTCGGGATGTCCGTGGCGGAAAAAGCAGCAATGCACAAAGGGCAAGCCGTTGCCCACCTCCTTGGCCGAATCACAGCCCACAAAATGGGCATACGGGACATCAATGATGAGTAGCAAACCAGTCAACATAAGCGACGCCCAGCTCGATAAAATGGTGACGAAGATGCGTAACGGCAGGGAGTTGCCCGGCGTAGGCTTCGTGAAGATGAACTACCATGATATACGGTCTTATTTCAAGCGGAAGTTCGATTGGGACTTTGACTACTTTGAAATGCGGATGGGGAAGCTATGAGTTACAAGGTACAACGACCCGGCACCACCGTTAGGGGGATGCTCGATGTCTTCAGCTATCGGGGGCATATTGCTTCTCCGAAGATTGACGGTACTAATGTACTGGGATTCAAGGACAGGCTGGAGAATAGGCGTGGCTTGCTATTGGCTCAGAATGTTACTGGCGATCGAGCCGGTATGGAGTGGGAGGTTACGAGGTTTGCTGCAGCGCATGACGCTGTGGTTAATGGCGAGCTTGTCCACAAGCCGTCCTATCACGCCCACTTCCAACGCGGAATAAAACCGATGTTTCCCCTGCTACCGACAATCATCACTTGGCCGGTCTTCCTTCCCTTCGACCTCCTCCAATACAAGGGCGAAGACATAAGGCGTAAACCTTTCTCCGAGAGGCGAGCACTCCTCAAGGATATGATCGACCAGCACGTTGCGGGTGTTGGTCACGATAACAACACAATCCGCGACTGGATTCTCAGGTGGGAGATGGATGCGGATGAGGAGGATTCCCGCATGCAAACCCTCGACTGGGAGGGACAGCAAGAGTTTTTCGGCGAATGCCTAGAAGGCTACGTCATCAAACCCAAGACCTCCATTCATGTGAGTGGAGATAACCGGCGCATCGTCCGTCTGCGGTGCTTTAGATAACTTTCGAATAACTAAAACATAAATCAGTCAAGGAGGATAACTAAAGTTGAAAAGTAAAAATACGAACACCACAAAAAAATACGCTATTGATGTGATCGCAGAATTGCGGTCAAAGGCTATCGATGCAATCGGTGGCAGTGGCAAGGAACCCGACGAGGAACAGCACAAAATCAAAGCTGTAAAAAATGGCACGGCTGTTTTCAAGGCGGTCGAAGCCATCGCAAAGCTCGCGGTGAAGGTTCTAAGGAAGTCGAGCTGCTACGGCCATCATGTGCAAATCTATGATCTGGTAGAGACGCCCGAATCTTTCGCAAAGGCCTACGCCGAATACGAAAAGACGCAGCCAGCCACCGACAAGCTGCTAAAGAAAATAGACACCGCATACGAAGAGGCCGAGCGCTGCATAATGCTGGGAGGCAGTGACACCTTGATCGGGGACGCGATTACAAAGTTAGAGCGGTCATTAAAGGAAGTGAAGTGAATGAATTCAAAACTATTCAAAGTTATTCCAGACCATGAGAAGTCAATGTGTAGACATTGCCGTCGGACAAAACCAAATTGGTTGTTCTTCTACACGCGTAGAGATTGGAATTACCTTTTATGCGATGAATGTGGAACCTCTGACGCAGTGCGACAGCATGAAAAACTAAATGGAGTCAGTTAAACATTCAAACCCTTATCTCCGCATTCAGTTCGGCAACGCCAAGCTGAGTAAGCTCGTGGGGCAGGTGTCTACGCCTAGCGGATTCACCTGCCCCGGGGCAAAGCTCTGCCTGACCTTCACCAATCGCAAGACACGCAAGGTGAAAAGGGGCAAGGATGGGGAGGTCTACTGTTATGCTGCCATGATGGAGGCATACAGTCCTGCCTACCAAGCAATCGCGTGGTACAACTTTGAGCTATTCCAGCCCGTCTATGATGACGTGGAGGGGATGCTTGAGCTTTATCAGGAGTCCATTGACATGGCGCCCAACCTGTTGATCTTCAGGTCAGGCGTAAGTGGGGACATATTTACTCCGCAACAAGCAGAGGCTCTTTACCGTCTCGCGCAGAGCAGACCCAAAATATTGTTCTATGCCTATACCAAAAGCGTAACATTCTTCGAGCAATGGCTCAATACGCAGGGTGAGGCACTACCAAACTTCATGGTTACCTGCTCGCTGGGTGGCAAGTACGACGATCTGGTGCTTGAGCGTGGGTACAAGTATGCCAGGATTGTCAAAGACAAGGCCGAGGCTGATGCCCTTGGCTTGGAGCTGGATCACGATGACACCCATGCCATGCAACCCGGCAAAAGCTTTGCCCAATTGGTGCATGGCGTTCAACCCAAGGGTAGCGAGTGGGGTAAGTACGCGCGCGCCAACGGATACAACAAGGACAAGAAGGATCCTCTGTTGGATGTTAAGACTTACGCAGTTTATAAATCTTTTCTCAAGCGGACGACGCCCGCTCCTACAGACACACGCGTCAACTCTTAGTGTGTTTGTAACCTAACAAAATAAGTAACATGGCTATAACTGCATATAAAACTAAACCCGTGGAGGAAAAAGCAAGCGGCAAGGATCGCATCGACCTGCTCGCCTCCGCTGACGATAACGTAAAGAATGCCGTAGAGGTATTCACTTCGGCTAAGATTACCGAAGGACTTGCCAAGGCTAAGATGGATGAGGCTAGGCTAGTCATTGAGGATCATCTGGTATCCGTAGCATCTGAGCACGGTGCGGAGGTGGCATACAAGGCTGGCGACCTGCAAATTGGTATCACCAAACCTCGTGTTCCTAGCAAGGCAAAGTCTGAGGTGGTGGACGATCTGCTCGGACTTGACGAATACTTCCCAACCCAATCAGTCCAAGTCAAGCTGCTGTGGTCACTCCTTTCGCCGGAGATACAGGATTTATGCGAACCACTGGTCTACCTGATGGATCAAGCGGGCGGTGGTGATCCAGAGAGTATTGAGCTCCTCAAGAAGATCAAGGCGAAGCACGAGCAAATGCACGTAAAGAACGCTGATCGTCCGCAGATTGGTCTGGTGCAAATAGATGAGGGCAGGGCGCTGGCACAGACAGTCAATGCCAGGTCATTCTTCCAGACCATTGCCGATATGGAACCTGGCGACCGCGATTACTACACCTCCTCAGTGGGTCTTCCAATCATGATTCGCATCCCGAATGACGCCAAGGCGAAGCGTGGTCGCGAGGCTGTACGCAATGCGGATGCGGAGGAACTGTGAGCATCAGAGGATTCATAATTGATCGGCTGGAGGATATGCTGGCGTACACCGCTCTGGAAAACGATCCGGTAAAGGTAGTGGAGGCACTTCGGAACGACATTAAGCGAATCGTCAATGAAGACTCGGAAGGATCAAGTGTCGCTGAGGACTTCCACTGCTTCCCGGCTAAGAAGCATTACGATGACGCAATAGAGGGTATCAATGTAAAGAATGCCACTCTGCTCGATGAACTAACGTCACTCCCCGGAAACAAGGAATACTTTGGGTGATTATAGCGTTAGGCAGGACTGTGACGGGTCTGCTCTTCGTTTCGGAGATACTGGATGGGGACATAGGAATGTCTCTTGTCCCGCAAACGAATCGGAGGGCAGGCAAAACCGTCGAAACAATCCCGCAAACGAGATGGCTGCACCCGATCACCAGATCGGAGTACAGGCACCGCAACGGGAAACTTTATGAACTGTATGAAGAAGAAAGGGAATGCGAATGGACTTACGCAAATTCGAGCCGACAACTCCTAGAGAGTTTGTAGGCAATGACCAGCAGAGATGGTGCAACATCCTCCTAGAGGAAGCGCAAGAGATTAAGAACTCTCTGTTCGGCAACATGAAGGTGCTCATTAAAGGACCACCGGGCATCGGTAAGACAGCCCTAAGCAAGGCAATTGCCAAGAGCCTAGTGGATGAGGCTTTTCGAGTTGTGGACATTACGGAGAAATCCGGTGCCGACCTACAGATCGAGTGGGTGCGCGACCTCAAGGACAGCCTGATCTATGCCCCCATGAGCGGGTTTCGGGCAATCATTATCAATGAGGCGGATGAACTTCCCGACAAGTGCGAGACGCTCTTCCTCCAACTGATGGATGATCTGCCGGACAGGATGGGACTATTCTTCACCTCTAACGAGGATCAACTCTCTCAACGCTTCGAGGACAGGTGCACTCGCGTACTGCTGAGTCCTCCCACTCCCAAGGAAATAGCCGAGTGGCTAACGGAGCATACCTCATTCTCTCAAGCCAAGGTGGAGACTTTAGCCACCAAGGCAAAGGGAATGCGGTCAGTTATCAACCAAGCAAAATCGTTACAAACAGCAATCAAATGCAAAAAGCAAAAAATACAGCACTAAGCCGATTGTCCGAGATTCAACAGGGGGGCAGTAAAAACCTCCGAGAGAAGATCGGCAAGTGGTTAAGAGAAAACATACACCCTGACCTGTCGGGAGTTCAGTTCCTGCATAGCGACAGAGACGGCAAGTTCGTCAACCCACCCGAGGGAGGCTGGCCGTCCGACCAGAAAGAGTTCATCAAGGCTCTAGCTGACCAGAAGGAAAAAATCTACGAAAGAATCATAGCCCTTCATGAGGAGGGTTACTTCAAGCTCGAAGCTCCTGAGGTGGTCGAGAAACCAAAGACCACTCACAAGTCCAAGGCAGAGAAAGCCGAGCCCGAGGTGGATGAGGCAGAGGACTTGGTGGACATCTTCGATGACGACGACATGGACGACGATGCTCCTATCACGCCGCCCGACGTACAGGAAGAACTCACCCCTCCCGAAGAAGAGAATGAGGTGGTGGAAGAACTAGAGGAGCATGTACAGGAAAGCGTACGGGAAAGCGTACCACCTTCACCATCGGTCAGGGTAGCCAACGATAAGGCTGCTCTACTGGAGCAACTATTCTCGGACACGGGTATTTCAGAGGAGCGGGTAATCGAACTGATCGAGGAGCGCGCTACCAAGATCGTAGATGAGCGCTTCGCCAAGCTGAAGGAGGCTCTATGAAGGTGGCAATAAAAGACTGGGATGTTGCCGTGGTATGCGATGACGACGGTCACCTGTCGGCATGAGATTCATAAACGTAAAGGAATATGATGGTGGCATTGCGTGGATCAACTTCCACCACGTGCACGTCATGTTCCGCGACCTGAGTGGGGAAACGCCGAAGGAAGATAAAGTCACCGTCATCTGTGTCCGCGGACCGGCCGGATGGTGGAAGTTCCTCACCACCGAAACACCCAACTCCCTCCGCTTCCGTGCGGAAGAGGGGCAACTGCTCGATACGTCGGGCGATGGGTTCATCTCCAAGGACTTGAAATGAAAGAATACTTCACGGGCACTGACCGCATGAACGAGGCTCATAAATTCTCGTACACTGAGAGAATGCCCGACGGCACTGATTGTCAGTCTGGTGCCATGTTGTCCGCTTACCCACTGAGGAAGAGGAAATCACCTCCCAGCGTGGGGAGGTGGATGCTAGACAGTGGCGCTTTTACGCAAGTCACGAAGTTTGGCGACTTCATACAGTCTCCCGCCGAATACGTACGCTTAGCCGTAAGCTTTCAGGATGCGGGAGACTTAGCGTGCATCGCCACACAAGACTATATGTGCGAGCCAAGTGTAATTGCAGAACTCCAGTCACAGGGCAGGGCGGCGAGCGTGCGCATCCACCACAAGAAGACAGTAGAGAGATACATCCAGATTATGGACGAGGCAGAAAAGCAGGGCCTCAAAGTCCCCGTTATGCCCGTATTGCAAGGCTGGGAAGTCGAAGATTATGTCGACCATTACCTCTTGTATCGACGGATGCTAAATGAAGTGTCAGCGGAGCGTACATCTTATGGGCGCACCGGCATACCTAGGAACAATATGTGGCACCATCCATTTCATCATCCTATTAGGCTTGGCACACCACTTTTGCCTGAAGGTCAATGGGTAGGCATCGGTTCAACTTGCAAGCGTAATACAAACCCTGAGGTCGTCGCGCAGATACTTGACGCACTTGAGGAGCAAACGCGCTCACGGTGGACTAGGCAACCAAGAGGAATTGTAACGACCATGAAGGTTCACCTATTCGGGTTCAAGAAGACGGGACTTAAGCAATCCAACATCAAGGACCGAATCTACTCTGCCGACTCCTTCGCATACGACCTTGACGACCGCATGAGCGGAGCGAAACGCACCACTCGGAAGCGCATTAAGTCAGGTAAGCGTTTCGGCAAATCAATCATTCATAATAACGTCCAAATGGGCATAAACCTAAACTAGGAGGAATAACAAAAATGGCATTCATAAATCATTGTGGTGCTCAATCATTAACACTGGAACCGACAACGGACGCAGAGGGAAGGAAACTTCCAAGTCTTCGCGAGTTAGACGACCCTGTACCGCTCACTAGGCGGGACTGGCTGGATGAGTTCCACGGCGATCATACGCCAATCCGGCATGACCTCATGGTGGATCTATCCAAGCGCGCTATTGATCGTGCGGGATACGACGTCACCAGCGAGGAATACAGCCTACATCAAGAACGGGCAATCGACCAGAAGACCCAACTCATGAGAAAACTTCCCGATGGCAGCCCAATGCCGCGGCGGGACAATGCGTTCGGTTACTTGGAGGTCGCTCGAAAGAACAGGAACCTGGACAAGATATACGACGTCACTCACATAGTCGGCATTCGCAACTCCAACACGATGGACTCCAAAGCTAGTCTTGGTTGCGGAGAGAGAGTGTTTCTCTGTGACAACATGGCGTTTAGTGCGGAGTTCCTGATCTTCCGCAAGCACACCAACCACATCCTAGATGATCTTCCCAAGATGATGGATGATTGCGTAGATGAACTGGCTGCTGAATTCCGCAGGGCGGACGCAAGACGGGAAATCTACAAGGATGCAGACCTTAGCAGTGAGGACGTGCACGACATCATGATGCAGACCATACAGCAGAACTACAGGTTTGGGTGGAACAGTCAGAATCGCCTACTTCCTATAAGGAATGATGAAGGCAAGAAGGTCATGGAACCCCAAAAGCACGCTACTCCCTCATCTAGGCTCGGACAGTGGCACAAGGAGTTCAAGAAGCCAGTCCATGAGGAGTTCATCGGAGAGGATGCGTGGTGCCTGAAGAACGCTTACACCGAAGTCATCAAGGACTGGAAGCTGGATCAGATTCAGCAACGCACCCAAAAGCTGACCACGGTTATGGATCAGCACCCCGCCATCGACTTCGAAAACAAGTACAGGGAGTGGACTTACAGTGGAGGGTCTAACTAATGAGTGATCTGGTAAAACGACTCACAGAAAAGGTGGAGGCGTACGTTCGGCACCTCCTTCAAGAGAGGATCGAAGCTGTGGTTGGACATGTGAAGAGCTTCGATACGCACCTTGCGTTCAAGCCCTTCGCGGAAGAACCGCATGAAATTCACCAAGACTGGAATCTCAATCGGCATTGGCACCTCATTGGTTTCATGCTCTGCATAGCCGAGCAAAATGGCTACAAAGTGTTTCATGCCAGCGACGTCAGGCAACAAGGAATACTGAAGAATGAATGCGCCGAAGGCACTAACGGCTGGAAGACGCAGTTCATTGAGCAGGAGTCCAAGAAGATCATAGATCGTATGGTGGCTGGAGAGAATGTTCAGCTAGGCAATCCCGACGACAATAAGCGGGAGGTGAGCGTCACCCTAGATGGCACAAAGCTGGACCCGGAGGCTTGGAAGCTGTCGAAGGAGCGAAACTGCGAGCTACAAGTGGAGGATCACGATGAGTAATCGTAAACCAGCCACCTTCATCGAGACTCGTCAGCTATGGATTGCTGACGAGGTGAAGAGAATCCGAGAGATTGTAGTAGATTCTCCCTGTAAGACCAGCCTGTCCGATTCGGACTTGGGTTTGATTCAGACGGGGGTCACCACGATCAACAAGTGGCGTGGCGAAATCTACGGTCACAGTATCGGCATGCTCGACGCGCAATCGGAGGATGAACGGCAACAGGCTCGGCAGGTGCTGAAGGAGGCGACATGATTAGCGCAGCACGGCCTCAATTGCTATTCGTAGGCGAGCGCCGTTCACCACTTGCCGTCAAGATGGGCGTCAGGTGGGAGGACGGCAACCTAGCAGCTAAGCAACTGTTCGATGCTCTGGAGTTCTGTGGCATCAACCCACTAGACCACCAGTTCACCAACTGGTTCGAGTACGGGGGCAAGAAGACTACCCGCTCATTCAAGGGGCGAGTAATCGCAATGGGGAGGAAGGTTCAGGATGCTCTTCGCAAGGAGGGCATCGCCTTCACTCCTATCACGCACCCCGCCGCCCGTGGCAAAATCAGACTAAAGGCAAATTACCTCAATCACATCAAGGAGACACTGACATGAAGGAAATGGATGAACTGGTGAAGAAATACTTCCTCACCCTAACCGACGAGGAACTACTGGAGAATTTTCCCGACCAATGCAACTCGCTAGAGTATGCGCTGGAACGCGTGGGTGGCATCGAGGAAAGGCATGGAGGTGCTCCTCTGCTTGCTTGGGACTCAATGAACGACGAGCCGTGCGCGGAAGCGGTTCGCACGTGGGTGGCTAACGACTACCTAGAGGGAAACACTCCCGACGTTTACCTCCATGTCATGCATCTGATGCTACACGAGATGATCCGCAACAAGATCGCACGAGGAGCGGAACAGACAGCCCACGGTCTTGATCTTCCATTCACGGAAGTCGAGGACAAGTCGGGTCATGGGGCGTTCCTAGATGGCGGATCAAAGGTTAAGGCGCCATGGCGGAAGAAGTAGACGACGAGGACTATTGCCCGGCGCATCCGTGGTACTACAAACTCGGCAGACCTGCGCTCAAGCCGGACGACATCCCCGCTAGCCATATTGATGGAACGCTAAATTGGCCCGTGAAGGATGGGGACAAGAGGACCAAAAGACTTCTAGAGTCCAAGGCAACCTTCGTGGAGGCACTCGATAAAGACATCAAGACATACAAGAAGTACGTCAAGAAGTACGAAGCCATGCCGCTGGGTTGGGACTACCCTGAGAATCCCACATACGTCGAAAGCCTTAACCCGCTAACCGGGAGTCTCTCACTGAAATATAGTCACATCTGCTACCACAAGGGGATGCTCGAAAGAATAGAGCGTGAGTTGGCAGGTATCACAACATTCCCCGACCAACAACTAACGTTAAGCATATAAACCAAAAAGCTAATGAAAATAATAGAGTTAATAGATCAAGAACAAGACCTCAAGGTCATGATTAAAGTGCGCAACGCCGCAGCGGAACGAGTGGAGACACTCAGCCAAAGACAGAAGTACGACCTACTACCCGGCACAAAGGTGGTGGTGGAATCCAACAACAAGATGGATAGAGACGAAGAGGGCACCATTATCAGGGTGAATCGCACAAAGGCCGTTGTGTCCATCGGGCACGCGCGTTGGACGGTGCCGCTTTCGATGATTACGATCAAGGAGGAGCAATGAACGTTCACTGCCCTGAACTTGGTTTCCCCTACAAAGAGGGCGACGACTACTACACCATCGAAGGATCGCAGGTCACGTGGAGTTGCTGGGACTGCGAGTCCGAAGCAATGTACACAGAGGCAAAAGCGAAAGGAAAGCCGCACCTCTACTTCGACTTCGAGGGTGATGCTCAACGTCAAATGTTTATCAAGCTCAAGGAAGAGTTCGATAATCAGCACATTGACGTCCAAACAGCCACCGACGTCGCGAGATGTTGCATAGTGGGAGATGGAGAAGAGGAACGTATAATTGAACGCATGGAAGACGGCGATCAATCGGTCGTCAGAGCATTGCTCCGCGATCCGAGCGTACTTATCCTGCGCACCCGAACGGATGGTGGAACCGTTTCATCCAGGGTCAAGGAACGTTTCCCTCCGGAGATGCCCGTCGTGGAGAGGCTCAGCAGACTCGACTGGACAAAAACTCCATTCATCTGGAATCCATACCTGCTGTCCAAGGATCAGGAAACTTGGATCGCTGTAGTCACGGGATTAGACGTCGGTGACTATGTGGATACATGGTATCAGAATCGCGAGAAAACGTGGATACATGGTGAGCGATGCCTGAGGGTCACCCTGTGCGCGGATCGAGATTCCCCAGATGGCGAATGGGTGGTCAAGCGGACTGGATCAGTCGACTTACTTTTCAATAGATATGAGAGTGCCGTAGAGGAATACGAACGCATGGTCAAGAAGTTGGAAGACAGACCTTTGACTGGTCTATACCTTCTGGATCACCTCAGAAGATTAGAGCGGGAAGACCCTTCGATTCTCAACAAGCCTGTCACCATCTGGGTGAATCATGACGAGCTTCATATGCGTCACGCCTTGGGCGATCCGATGATGTTTACAATATTTAACCACACATGAAAAAACATAAGTTCAAAAATAATAGTGGAGCTTCATACACCTTGGAGGAAAGACCCAAGGGCGGATGGAAGCTTACCCGCGATTCCAGCGGGGCGGTAGAAAGCGTGAGTAAGAATCTTTTAGGTAAGACTCTTGCTCGGCTCGAAGCCGGTGAGGAAATCCCATTCAGGGGAATCAACTACACTGTGGCTATCGAACAGGCGATATTGTTCCTGCTCATAGACAAAGTTCATATCAACCCATTCACTAGGAAGTACACCTACCGTACTCGCCCAAAGTTTCCATGAGTCAAGTGGCACTTGACTTAGACTTGACTCAAAGGTGGCGCAACGGATTCGACTCCTATGTACCAGCCCGTTCCACTATCGACACAAAGTTGTTTAGGGTGGACAGGATATGTCCGCGGGATGCCAAGGATTTTGTCGTTAAGCATCACTACTCTCACTCCTTTGTCTATGATATAGCATCCTATGGTCTTATCGCTAACGATATAAGGGCAGGGTGCGTGGGATTGGTTGGTGTTGCGACGTTTGCCACAGCGTCAAATTCCAAGAGTGTTACCAAATATACCGGGTTACAGTATCAGCACGGCGCGGAATTGGGCAGGTTCGTACTGCTCGATGAACCCCAAGCTAATGCAGAGTCATGGTTTCTCGCCAGAGCCATGAAGATGTTCAAGGACGAACACCCCGAACGGAAGGTCATCCTATCATACTCCGATCCGCACCCACGCAGTACAGAGTCGGGTAGGGTGATCTTCCCCGGTCATGTCGGCACCATCTACCAAGCGAGCAATGCACTATATGCAGGTCGTGGCACCAAAAGGAAACTACATCTGGACATCAACGGTAGGGCATTCTCAGACAGAAACTTTTCCAAGATCCGGAACCGGGAGGCAGGGTGTGAACGCTGTCTGGCAAACCTGGAGCGAGCGACTCGGACTTCTCGTTGTTTTGATGAGTCATACGCAGGATTCGTGGAGAGGGCGAGGCGAAAGCTTCGTCCTCTCTCACACCCCGGTAACCATTTATATCTATTCCCTCTGGCGGCAGACCGAAGGGAGAAACTCGAAATAACTAAGCAAATTCGGACTCTGCATCCGAAAAATACATATCCGAAATGAAAAATAACGAAGACTGCATGGAGACATGCAACGGTGAACCTTGTCCCAACGGCATGGAATGCGAACCACATCCTGATGATCTTGATGGACTGCAAGCCGATAGCCCGCTAACTAAAGCATGGAATGCCGGATACAAGCAGGGGCAAGAGGACTCAAAGAAAGCGTCCGACGACGAATGGAGTGAACCACAGCACTGCGGAGGCTGCGAAGAGGTGGTAAAGAAACAAGGACCGAGGGTTTACTTCAATGAAAAGTAAACGAGTACAGGTCTACAAGAATCTGCATACAGGCACCTTCTCTGTCCGACAGGACGGCAGGGTAATAAGTCACCCCAATGTAGTAGCATTGCGAGATGTGAAGTTTCGAGTCCAGCCTGCGGGAAGAGCAAAGGTGCTGAGGGAGAAGAGGAAGAACGTTCATGCCTATGTCTCCGGATACATCGTTCCGCTAACCTGCGATTTCCTCTTGAGCGACTACCAGTGGACTTACGACAAGCGACCAGTCAGGTACAACCCATACGAAGATGGGTTCTTTAAGGACGACAACGGTAACAGGGTGGATGCCTGCCAGCTTGCCATTCTTAGGCCAAGTAAACCTCAAATTATAGCGTGTAACCTAATGAATTAGATGACAAAGAAAGCTAAAGTAAAACATCACGTATTCCTCTCTCCAATAGGGAATATAAGAACACGACCCACCGATGATCCTTCGATTGATCGGCTCTTGGATTACGTAACCGGAGGAACACCCACCTCAGTTTGCGCAGTAGCAGCAGACCGAAGGGTGCTCGTCAGTCTATATGAGAATAGGAGCGTACTCTTTCACCCTGACGCAAGGATCAAGATATACAACACATTGATTAGCAGTAGAACCCCGGAGCCACCTATACTTGCTCCTACGGATTACGAGCTGGTCGGATGGATCGAGGACCTGAAGAAGCTCACGACCATAAGCGGACACCAACCGAAGAAGCCTGCAGAGCATAAGGGGTTGTGGCCGAGCTTCGCCCCGGAAAAGACTTATGCATTCAGGTATCAGGCTCTGACTTTCACGAGTCATTTCCCCAGACCAAAGATGCACTACCGAGAAAGCACTGGTGAAACCTATGTCGAGGAGCATGACATTCAACTCCGAGGCAAGGACTCCAGCTACCTCGTGAGGGACGAGAATGGGCAATGGTTTTCGTTTAGGGATAACCCGTCGACCAATAATCACCTACCGTCCGAATGGGTATGGAAGTTCTTTGAGCGTCCTCACGTTAAGACCATTAGCGAAACCCGCAAGGAGGACTACCAGTATGCTCTGGGGATAATAGAAGACTCGGAGATGCTTAATGGAATCTCATGCTATCCTGGACAAAAGCATTACGTGGCGTCCGTATCGTGCACGACAGGCGCTGTTGCCGCAGCGGAAACCGGGGCAGGGAAGTCGTTCATGGCTATCCTTCTGGATCAGATCAATGGCGGGTCGCACACCCTTCTCATTGCGCCGAAAGGCACGGTAAAGGATGCCAATGGCAATGAAGCTGAATATGATCCTGCTCAATGGGTAGCGGAGTTCGAGCAGTTCAGTCCGGATCGGCAGGTGTTTCCGCTGTTTTCCATGAAGGACTACGAGTCGATAATAAGAACTCACAAGCGACTACCGCCGGGGGTTTACATTACTTATCCGCAAACGTTCTTCACGGGAGGTGGCGCATTCGAGCACATCCCCAAGAGTTGGCCGAGGAACGACTACGAGGAGAAGTTCAGAAACAGATTCGGATACAAGTGGGATGAGGATAACCCTCCTGTGCCGGCGGAATATATATCCGAGGGCATAGGGGAAACCAGAAAGGGCATCAGTTGCGTTTACAAGCCCAGCATGGCTACCCAGATCGGACACATGTTTGAAATGGTTATTCTGGATGAGGCTCATCTCATCTGCAATCCCGACGCAATCGTGTCCAAGAGTTTGGCTAAACTTCAACCAAAGTTCAGGTATTGCCTGACCGCTACTCCGATTCCAAACATCGTCACCAACATCTTTCACATAATAGGGTGGGTTGCCGTGCATAACTGGTATCTAGGTGACTTGACTTCCTCTCGATGGCCGTTCAGGCATGGCGAGCACGGCAGGTTCAATGCTTGGTTTACCTCAAAGGAAAGGGATTTGACCGAGGAGAGAAAGCGAGCCGAGGAAGGATTGTCGTCTCCCGCGAAAATCTCCCCGATCTTGAGCCAGCCTCAAAGATTGCTGAAGATCATAAAGTCTTCTGTAGCATTCATATCCAAGAAGGACTGCAATCCCGACTTGGTTAATTGCGAGGTGAACACTATCCGGGTGCCCTTTGGCAAGCAACAGATGAAGCTCTACGCGCACAATCTTCAGATAAAGAACATTCCGTTCAAGAACCCCAAGACCAAGTATGGAGTTCAAATGATGAGACTTAGAGGCATCTGCGGTGACCCCAAGGGCAGGAAATACTCCGATGTAACGTCCAACATGAACCCCAAGACGATGGCTACGCTTGAGAAGATCGCGGAATGCTTGGAGGAGGGCGAACAGGTGATTCACGTTGCGGCATTTCAGGGGCAGAACGCGGAAATCGCATCAAGACTGGATGAGTCGGGAGTATCTTATTCTCTAATAGATGCCACAACAGGAGCCAGACACGCTTCGGAGGCTAACGCATTCAAGCGTGGAGACACCAAAGTTCTTCTCATGGGCATCAAGTGCGCTCAAGCTCACTCGTTCAAGGACTGCAAGTACCTAATAGTCGGATCGCTGGAGTGGAGCTACGGTTCATTCAATCAGGCAACGGGAAGAATTTTCCGATTGAACAGCCCGAGCGACGTTGAGGTTTTTGTCATTCTTCACAAGGACTCAATAGAGGAGATGATGTTCGACAGGCTTGCCACCAAGAGAGACGCCGCAACTATCTGCCTTCATGGGCAACCCATACCGAGAGACTTTAAGTCGGTCACGGCCGCGGAAGTGTTTGCCGAGCACTTCACCTCGTTCGATGAAGATGCAAGCACCGAGGAGGAAAGCTACAATGAGGCTAACGAGTGGTTGCCACTGAAGAGTAAGCTAGAGGCATATAGTGGAAGTAAGTTGAGACTACTGGAAGTAGCTTGACAAAACTGTAACAGTATTATTTAGGTTACAGTCATGAAGCTAGTAACGAATCAAACGGGAAACATCTCCGCCCGATACAAGGACTCGAACGGTCAATGGAGGTCAACCAATCTCCGCACCAAGAACAAGAAGGAAGCTCACAAGATTGCAAAGGACTTGCGGATCGAAGACCTAGAGGATGCCGGAAAGATGGGCATCCTATCACGCGAAGTTGTCGCCAAGATGGTTGGAGGCAAAGACATAAAGCTCAAGAATGCCGTTGCCGAGTACATGGAGTTCATGGAGATGCAAGCATCCTCCGCCAACACCCTTCACACGTACTCCTGCAATCTATTGCAGTTCATGAAGGACTATGGATATGTGAATGCGGGAATATCCTTAGTTAAGGAAAAGGACGTGTACGACTTCATCAACAGGGATGACGCAAAGACCGTATCGAATCGCAAT